>Ga0209195_1000160_pt1 | contig 52614 bp, 36 predicted proteins | sample COGITO_mtgs_1004_3_FD_184788 | JGI IMG/M metagenome (GOLD analysis project Ga0209195, IMG submission 184788) | Pelagic marine microbial communities from North Sea - COGITO_mtgs_100420 (SPAdes) (version 2) | ecosystem: Environmental > Aquatic > Marine > Epipelagic ...
AGTAGGTCGCCGCCTTTCTTTATCTTGTGATAAACAAGATCTATAAACCTCATATCTAACGATATGAGGTTTTTTTATTACACAAAATGATAAAATATCAAACATAATTGCTTGTTTATGGAAATATTCTGTGGTAGATTATATAATTGTTTTTACTATTCGTTTTTTCTTTGATATTCATGTATTAGTCGGAAAATGGATATTTGTATATATTGGGGTAAAGAATAAAATCTAGAAAATTCAGAATATTTGGGCTTCCCAACAGTAAATTATATATTTTATTATTTTATGAGGCAAAGAGCTTATCTATAGTGTGATTACTCTAGAGTTATATTGGCTATTTTGACTTAGTTATAGTTTGATATACATACTCATATAGTTATTTATACAATTTCTAACTGCATTCTTCATGAAAAGTATCTTTTTCATTTTTATAATAGTCCATTTTATTTTTGAGTTCTTAAATAGTCTTATATTTGCCATCAATGAATTTTGACTTAAAAATAACGGACCCAAAGAGTAAGGCGAGAGCAGGAGTTATAACGACTGATCATGGAGTGATTGAAACCCCAATTTTTATGCCCGTAGGTACTGTTGGCACTGTAAAAGGTGTCCACCAGACAGAACTAAAAACGGAGGTAAAACCCGATATAATTTTAGCCAACACCTATCATTTATATTTACGACCAAAAACTAATATTTTAGAGCAGGCAGGTGGTATACATAAGTTTATGAATTGGGATAGAAATATTTTAACAGACTCTGGAGGCTATCAAGTATATTCGCTTTCAGGAAGGAGAAAAATAGAAGAAGAAGGTGTTAAATTTAAAAGCCATATTGATGGGTCTATGCATTTTTTTACTCCGGAAAATGTGATGGAGGTTCAACGAACTATTGGAGCCGATATTATTATGGCTTTCGATGAATGTACACCTTATCCATGCGACTATAATTATGCGAAACGTTCTATGCATATGACGCATAGATGGTTGGACAGATGTATAAATCATCTTGAAAACTTACCTTATAAATATGGTTATGAACAAACTTTTTTTCCTATTGTTCAGGGAAGTACGTATAAAGATTTAAGAAGGCAATCTGCTGAGTATATTGCGAATGCAGGCGCTCAAGGAAATGCAATTGGTGGATTATCGGTTGGAGAACCTGCTGAAGAAATGTATGCAATGACCGAGGTTGTTGCTGAAATACTCCCAGAAGATAAACCAAGATATTTAATGGGTGTAGGTACTCCAATAAATATATTAGAGAATATCGCTTTAGGTATTGATATGTTCGATTGTGTAATGCCAACTAGGAATGCCAGAAATGGAATGTTATTTACTGCTCATGGAACTATTAATATTAAAAACAAAAAATGGGAAAATGATTTTTCTCCCATTGATGAAATGGATATTACTTATGTAGATACGTTATATTCTAAAGCCTATTTACGTCATTTATTTGCTGCTAAAGAAATGTTAGGAAAACAGATTGCTTCTATTCACAATCTAGGATTTTATGTATGGTTAACTCGTGAGGCTAGAAAACATATTTTAGCGGGCGATTTTAGAGTATGGAAAGATAAAATGGTAAAACAAATGGATAAACGTTTGTAAATTTTTTAAAACATGAATTTCTAAATATAAGTTTAGCTTTTGAAGATTATAGATTGGTACATATTAAAACGATTTTTGGTAACCTTTTTGTTTACTTTACTAATTTTGATTCCTATTGCTGTTGCTATAGATATCTCTGAAAAAATTGATAATTTTTTAGAACATGCAGATTTAGGATTTTATCAAGTTGTAGATGAGTATTATAAAAATTTTATCATTTATTATGCAAATACATTTATGCCCTTGGCATTGTTTATTGCTGTAATTTTATTCACTTCAAAACTTTCTAATAATACAGAGATTATTGCAATTACGAATGCTAAAGTTTCGTTTACAAGATTTCTATATCCGTATTTTTTAGGTGCCACTTTAATTACAATGGTTTCACTATTAATGAATCATTTTGTTGTACCTAGTAGCAGTAAAACTAGAAAAAAGTTTGAGAAAGAATATATAAATAGTAGAAAGCAAAAAAATGAGTTAAAATATATAAATGATTTCAGTCTGCAATTAACAGATAGTACTTACATATTTATAAGAAGTTTTAATACACAATCAAATTCTGGTTATGATTTTACTTCGGAAGTGTATAATGGTTTAAAATTAAAATCAAAATTAGTAGGAGATAATATAAAATTCAATACAAAAGACTCTGTTTTTACACTTCAAAATTGGAGAAAACGTCAAATATATAAGGATAGAGACAGCATTTTTTCTGGAAATAAACTAGATACTGTTTTTAGTTTTACGCCTAAGGATTTAATTTACAAATCTGCGCTATCCCAAGAAATGCCTTCTGATGAATTGATGAAATTTATTCGTATTTCAAAGAAAAGAGGTGTTAAAAATTTGAATGCGTATTTGGTTGAATTTCATAAAAGAACAAGTCTCCCAATCGCTAGTTACATACTTACAATTATTGCTGTAGCGCTGGCATTTAGGAAAAAAAGAGGTGGAACAGGAATCAATTTGGCAATAGGAGTGGCTATTATGTTTATCTACGTTTTTCTAATGAAAATTTCAGAAGTCTTAGGAGCTGTAGCAGGTGTAAATTCGTTATTATATGTCTGGATGCCAAATTTCTTTTTTGGTAGTTTAGCTATATATCTGTATTACTATGCTAAAAAATAGGTTCAAAAATTATTTATTACTTCATCTCATTGTTTTTATCTGGGGATTTACAGCAATATTAGGTGCATTAATTACTATTGATGCGATTCCCTTAGTTTTCTTTAGAATGGGTTTAGCAGTTATTTTTATTACAATTTATTTTCTTTTCAAAAGAAAAAGTTTTTATGTGGATAAAAAAGGATTGCTCAAGTTTTTAATAACAGGAATTATTATTGCACTTCATTGGATTTTCTTTTTCAAAGCCATAAAAGTTTCAAATGTTTCTGTCGCTTTAGTAACCATGAGTACAGGTGCATTTTTCACCTCTTTAATAGAACCTATTTTTTTTAAAAGGAAGTTGAAATTACTAGAAATCATTCTTGGATTATTAGTGATAGTAGGTTTATATATTATTTTTAATTTCGAAAGTCAATATAAATTAGGAATTGGGTACGCTTTACTCTCTTCTTTTTTAGGGTCCTTATTCGCTGTTTTAAATGGTCTTTTTATTAAAAAGTATAGTGCAAGTTCTATATCATTATATCAACTATTATTTGGAACTCTTTTTGTTACATTCTATTTATTTTTAAATAATAGTTTTTCAATCTCTTTTTTTAGTTTACATAAATCTGATTGGATTTATTTGCTGATATTGAGCAGTATTTGCACTGCTTATGCATTTATTGCATCCGTAAAAGTGATGAAATATTTATCTCCATATACGGTTATGCTGACCATAAATTTAGAGCCAGTTTATGCTATTATTTTAGCGCTGTTTGTTTTTGGAGACAAAGAAAAAATGAAACCAGAATTTTATTTAGGTGCCTGTATTGTTTTAGGAGTTGTTCTAATTAATGGAATTATTAAGAATAAATCATTAATAAAACAGAAGATTTTACAAAAGGTAAAAAAATAAATCAACTTGCCTAAAAAAGTAAATTTTATAGTATGTTTGTTAATCCAAATAACTAAATCAAAATAACTATAAATGGAATATTTAGATTTTGAAATGCCGATAAAAGAGCTGGAAGATCAGCTACAAAAGTGTCAAATTATTGGTAAAGAAAGTGATGTAGATGTTACAGCAACCTGTAAAAAAATAGAAAAAAAATTAGCAGAAGCGAGAAAGAGTATATATAAAAATATAACTCCTTGGCAAAGAGTTCAATTATCCAGACACCCAAATAGACCTTATACTTTAGATTATATCAAAGCAATTTGTGGAGATACTTTTATGGAACTTCATGGAGACAGAAATGTTAAAGATGACAAAGCTATGATTGGTGGTTTAGGGAAAATTGGAGACCAATCTTTTATGTTTATTGGTCAACAAAAAGGATACAATACAAAAATGCGTCAGTACAGAAACTTTGGAATGGCGAATCCAGAAGGGTACAGAAAAGCGTTACGTTTAATGAAGATGGCAGAAAAATTTAGAATTCCTGTAGTCACATTATTGGATACACCTGGAGCATATCCTGGTTTAGAAGCAGAAGAACGTGGACAGGGAGAGGCTATTGCCAGAAATATTTTAGAAATGACTCGTTTAAAAACACCAATTATTACCGTGGTTATTGGTGAAGGAGCCTCTGGAGGAGCATTAGGTATAGGGGTAGGAGACCGAGTTTATATGATGGAAAATACTTGGTACACCGTTATTTCTCCTGAATCTTGTTCTTCAATTTTATGGAGGAGTTGGGAATATAAGGAGCAAGCGGCAGCGGCATTAAAATTAACAGGAACTGATATGAAAAGGTTAAAATTAATTGACGCTATTATTAAGGAACCAATTGGGGGTGCGCATACCAATAGAGAAGGAGCTTTTAAAGCTGTTGAAGCACAAATTTTAAATGCTTTTAATGAGTTAAAAGATTTATCTGATACAGATTTAATAATTAAAAGAATGGAGAAATATTCAGAGATGGGTGTTTATAAAGAATAAATATTTTAAAGTCAAAGAAAAATAAAAGCGAAATTCAACTTTGAATTTCGCTTTTATTTTGATTTATTTTTAGATCTTCAATTAAATGTCCAACGAATTTAGTAAAGATTTTAATCTAGGGTCAGAGGGCCTAGACACGTTTGAATCTATAATTTGACCTTCTGGATCAATTAAAATAAATCTAGGTATTGAATTTATTTGATACGCTTGTTGAAAAGAAAAATCTTGTCCAGACCAAAGTTGAACTCCAGTCATATTTTTTTTCTTTACAAAAGCCCTCCATTTTTTTTCTGCGGCTTCCCAAGAACCTCCACTTCTTCGCGATTCATCTGTAGAAATACTAACAAACTCAATATTTTTATTATGATATTCTTTCTCTAAAGTTTGTAAATAGGGTATTTGTTGTATGCAAGGACGGCACCAAGTAGCCCAAACATCTATATAAACATATTTTCCTCTAAAGGAGTCTAATGACTTTTTACCTCCTTTAAAATCTACATAATTTTCAAATTTAGGAGAAGGTCTTCCTTTTCCAGTGACTCTGTTTTGGTTATATGCATTGCTAAAATTAATAACTAATTGATTGTTTTGGTCAAGAAAAGAATTGTAAAGGGTACTATCTAGATGATTGTAAGAATTTAAAATACTATCATACTCAAATTTTATTTGATTAATTTTTTTCTTGAAATCATCCTCTTCTAAATTTAAATTTATTTGAGGATTTTGGACACTTTTATTTTTTTCTACTTGAGCAATAATAAAATTACTGTTATCAGAACCTTTGCCAGAAAATTTTAAACTTTTCATAAAATTTTGAGCATCTCCGACAAGGGAAATATTGTATCCATTTTTTAAATAAATTGGAGCTCTGTTATTACTAGCTTCCATTGTATAAATTGCACCTTCCTCAACTTTTAATGTGTCTTTAAAAACACCTCCTGAGTTTATATTTATTTCTTTTATAATTCCTTGCCTGTTTGAAATTGTTAAGAATGAATCTTGAGTATTTTCAAGTTTACCGGATAAAGTAAGATGATTTTGAGGCTGTTCTGGAATACAAGAACTCATAATTAATAAACCAAAGAGAAGTATATAAATGTTTTTCATTTTGAAAATTTAAAGATGCCACAAATATAAAATATTAATTCAATGAAAAATAGTTAAAATCGCTTGCATATGCAACTATGAATTTGCACTTTTGAATTTCAATCAATCAAAATATGATTTCCATTCATTATATAAACTCAACACCCTTGGATTTATCTAAAATTCAAGAAATAATTTCTTTGGATGTAAAGTTAGCATTATCAGAAACTGCTATTCAAAAAATTAAAAAATGTAGGTCTTTTTTGGATGTAAAAACGAAATCGATTTCGAAACCAATTTATGGCATTAATACAGGTTTTGGAGCTTTGTATAATGTAAAGATAAAAGACAATAATTTACAGAAATTACAAGAAAATTTGGTAATGAGTCATGCTTGTGGAACAGGAGATGAAGTGCCAAAAGAAATTGTAAAATTGATGATTTTATTTAAAGTGCAAGCTCTCAGTTATGGACATTCAGGAGTGCAATTGGCTACTGTAAATAGATTAATAGATTTCTATAACAATGATATTATTCCTGTCATTTACACGCAAGGTTCTCTTGGAGCCTCAGGAGATTTATCACCTTTAGCACATTTGTCTTTGCCTTTAATTGGATTAGGAAAGGTATATTATAAGGGTGAGATAATTTCATCGGAAGAATTATTAAAAGTATTTTCTTGGGATAAAATAAGTTTACAATCAAAGGAGGGTTTGGCGCTGTTAAACGGAACACAATTTATGTCGGCTTACGGAATTCATTGTTTGTTAAAAGCACATAAATTATCTTATTTAGCAGATTTAATTGGTACTATTTCTTTAGAGGGTTTTGACGGACGCATAGAACCTTTTAACGAGTTAATTCATTTTGCAAGACCACATAATGGTCAGATAAAAACAGCGCAAAGAATTAAAGATTTTTTGGAAGAAAGTGAATTGATTGTGCAAGAAAAACAGCATGTACAAGATCCTTATTCTTTTCGATGTATGCCGCAAGTTCATGGGGCAACAAAAGATACGATTAGGTTTGTAACCAAAACCTTTTTGACAGAAATTAATTCTGTAACAGACAACCCTAATATTTTTGTAGATGAAGATGAAATTATTTCAGGAGGAAATTTTCATGGACAACCTTTAGCGTTAGGATTAGATTTTTTAGCGATTGCTCTAGCAGAGTTAGGAAATATATCGGAAAGAAGAACCTATCAATTAGTTTCCGGGCACAGGCACCTGCCTCCTTTTTTAATTTCAAACCCAGGATTAAATTCAGGATTTATGATTCCGCAATATACCGCAGCAAGTATTGTTAGTCAGAATAAACAATATGCAACTCCAGCAAGTGTAGATTCTATTGAGTCTAGTAACGGACAAGAAGATCATGTTTCGATGGGGGCAAATGCGGCGACAAAATGTAAAAAGATAGTGGATAATTTACAGTCTATTTTTGCTATTGAATTGTTTACAGCTTCACAGGCATTAAGTTTTGGAAATGGAAAAAGTTCTCCTTTTTTAGAAAGTATAATGAGTCTCTTTAGACAAGAAGTTACGATTGTAGAAGAAGACCGGGTTTTACATGATGATATTGTAAATGCTTCCGAGTTTATTAATTCTTTAGAAATTGACAGTCTAGAATTGTTTGGGTAGTTATATGTTTTTTCTATTTTGGATTTAATACTTTTAATTTGTTTGTCATATCGATTATAAACTGCCTGAATACTTCTTCAGATGTAACCCAAAAAAAATTTAATTTTTTTAGACACATGATATGTTTTCCTCTCGGTAAATTTTAAAAATAGGATAAATAGTTTAATAGCGAATTAATATTATTCAAGTCAAAAATCAATTAGTAAGAGGGTTTTTTTTATAAAAAATCCCGAACGAAAGTTCGGGATTTTCCTGTTTTTAAGATTCCGTTTCTGTTCTAGTTTCAGGCTTCTTTTTACCTTTTTTAATTTTGATGGTGAGTTTGTTTTTATCATCATCAAAATCCATAGTAATGGTGTCTCCTTCAGATAATTTAGAATTTACGATTTCTTCAGCTAAAGCATCTTCTATATATTTCTGAATAGCTCTCTTAAGTGGCCTTGCTCCATACTTTTTGTCAAAACCTTTATCTGCTATATAATCTTTTGCTTTTTCGCTTAACTTTAAAGTATAGCCCAAATCGGATATTCTATGCAGTAATTTATCTAACTCAATATCTATAATAGAATGAATGTCTCCTCTTTCTAAAGCATTAAATACAATTACATCATCTATTCTGTTTAAAAATTCAGGAGCAAAAGATTTCTTTAAAGCTCCTTCAATTACAGATTTTGCATGTGCATCTGCTTGTTCTTTTTTCGATGAAGTTCCAAAACCTACACCACCACCAAAGTCTTTTAATTGACGCGCACCAATATTAGAAGTCATAATAATTATGGTGTTTCTAAAATCGATTTTACGTCCAAGACTATCCGTAATATATCCATCATCTAAAATCTGAAGTAACATATTAAATACATCTGGATGTGCTTTTTCAATTTCATCTAATAAAATAACTGAATACGGTTTTCTTCTTACTTTTTCAGTTAACTGTCCTCCTTCTTCGTATCCAACATAACCTGGAGGTGCACCAATTAAACGAGATATAGCAAATTTCTCCATGTATTCACTCATATCAATTCTAATTAAAGAATCATCAGAGTCAAATAATTCACGTGCTAATACTTTCGCTAATTGTGTTTTTCCAACACCAGTTTGTCCTAGGAAAATAAAAGAACCAATGGGTTTGTTTGGGTCTTTTAAGCCAACTCTATTTCGCTGAATTGCTTTTACAACTTTAGTAACAGCTTCATTTTGTCCTATTATTTTTCCTTTAATTAACTCTGGTAGTTCATGTAATCTATGCGTTTCTGCTTCTGCGACTCTATTTACAGGAATACCAGTCATCATGGAAACAACTTCTGCAACGTTGTCTTCTGTAACAATTTCTCTGTTTAATTTAGAGTCATCTTCCCATTGTTTTTGAGCAGAGTTCAAAGCCGCTTCCATGTTCTTTTCATCATCCCTTAATTTGGCAGCTTCTTCATATTTCTGACTATTAACGGCTTTTGTTTTATGATTCCTAATAATTTCTAATTGTGATTCTAACTCTAAAACTTGCTGAGGAACTATAATATTTGTAATATGAATTCTAGATCCGGCTTCATCTAAAGCATCAATTGCTTTGTCTGGAAGATATCTGTCAGTCATGTATCTGTTGGTTAATTGCACACAAGCTTCAATAGCAGCATCTGTATAATTAACATGATGATGTTCTTCGTATTTACTCTTAATATTTTGTAAAATTTGAATGGTTTCTTTTACGGAGGTAGGATCTACAATTACCTTTTGAAAACGACGTTCTAGAGCGCCATCTTTTTCGATGTTTGTCCTAAACTCATCTAAAGTTGTAGCTCCTATACATTGTATTTCTCCTCTTGCTAAAGCTGGCTTTAACATGTTTGATGCGTCTAAAGAACCGGTTGCACCACCAGCACCAACAATGGTATGAATTTCATCGATGAATAAAATAATATCTTCATTTTTTTCGAGCTCATTCATTAAAGCTTTCATACGTTCCTCGAATTGACCTCTATATTTCGTACCCGCCACTAGGCTTGCTAAATCTAAAGAAACAATACGTTTGTCAAATAAAATTCTAGAAACTTTACGTTCTATAATTCTCAAAGCCAAACCCTCTGCAATCGCAGATTTTCCAACTCCAGGTTCACCAATTAACATTGGATTATTTTTCTTTCTTCTACTTAAAATTTGCGAAACACGCTCAATTTCTTTTTGTCTACCCACAACAGGGTCTAATTTACCTTTCTCAGCTAAATCAGTTAAATCTCTACCAAAATTATCTAATACAGGTGTTTTCGATTTTTTAGCGGTTTTACTTTTTTGAGATTGATCAAAAGGATTTGGTTTCTCTGAGGCGTACTCGTCATCAGAAGGTGTTTCTGCAATTGGATTTGAAGGTAAATCAACATCAAGATCATCTGCATGCAATTGCTTGTATAATGTTTTAACATCATCATAGTTCACATGATATTTTTGAATCAACTTTGTAGTTGGGTCATTTTCATTTCTTAAGATACATAATAACAAATGCGCAGTGTCTATAGATTCACTTTGATACAACTTAGCTTCTAAAAAAGTAGTTTTAAGCGCCTTTTCGGCTTGTCTCGTTAAACGTAAACTAGGCTTGTCTTTATTGTCAGAAAATGTTGGGTTTGATGGGTTTAATTGTTCAAGTTTTTTACGCAATAAAACTAAATCAACATCAAATGTTGTTAAGATTTCTATTGCTTTTCCTTCTCCTTTTCTAATTAAACCTAATACAAGATGCTCTGTTCCAATAAACTCATGCCCTAATCTTAAAGCTTCTTCTTTACTGAAAGTAATTACATCTCTGACTTTTGGTGAAAAATTATCGTCCATATTTCTTTCTCTCTTTATTAATTTGTAGTAAAATTAGTCCTTTATGTTTTAGCAATTACAAAAAATATGCCAATGCAAAAAAACTGACATTTTGACTATTGTAACAAGGTATAAAACTATTAGAAATCAAACAAATAAAATACTGTTAAAAAATATTAAAAAATGTTGATAACTCTGCCGAATTACAGCTACTAAAACCTTTGTGAAAAGGCGTAGAAATACTATCTTGCCTTGTCTTAAAAAAATGAATTAATTTTAATCAAAATATATATATGTCAGACGGAGAAAAGTTAATTCCGATTAACATTGAGGATCAGATGAAAGCCGCATACATCGATTACTCGATGTCAGTAATTGTTTCAAGAGCACTGCCCGATGTAAGAGATGGTTTGAAACCAGTTCATAGAAGGGTTTTGTTTGGTATGCATGAATTAGGAATTAAAGCAACTGGGTCGTATAAAAAATCAGCAAGAATTGTTGGGGAAGTTTTAGGAAAGTACCATCCACATGGAGATACCTCTGTGTATGATTCCATGGTGAGAATGGCGCAAAACTGGAGTGTACGTTACATGATGGTTGATGGGCAAGGTAACTTTGGTTCTGTAGATGGAGATAGTCCAGCAGCGATGCGTTATACTGAGGTTAGAATGCAAAAGATATCAGAAGATATGTTAGCTGATATTGAGAAAGATACTGTAGATCATCGTTTAAATTTTGATGATACTTTGCAAGAACCAACTGTTTTACCTACTCGTATTCCTAATTTGTTAGTAAACGGAGCTTCTGGTATTGCCGTAGGTATGGCAACAAACATGGCACCTCATAACATAACGGAAGTTATTAATGGTACCATGGCGTATATTGATAATAGAGATATTGAGATTGATGAATTAATGCAACACATAACTGCACCAGATTTTCCAACAGGAGGAATTATTTATGGTTATGATGGTGTAAGAGATGCTTTTCATACAGGTCGAGGACGTATTGTAATGCGTGCTAAAGCTATTATTGAAGAAGTAAAAGGACGCGAGTGCATAATTGTCACAGAGATTCCTTATCAAGTGAATAAAGCAGAAATGATAAAAAAAACTGCTGAATTGGTAAATGATAAGAAGCTAGAAGGTATTTCTAATATTAGAGATGAATCGGATAGAAATGGTATGCGTATTGTATACATTTTAAAACGAGATGCAATACCTAATATCGTCTTAAATAAATTATTTAAGTATACGCAATTACAAACTTCTTTTAGTGTAAATAATATTGCATTGGTAAAAGGAAGGCCCGAGCAATTAAACTTAAAACAATTAATTCATTATTTTGTTGAACATAGGCATGAAGTTGTTGTTCGTAGAACAGAATTTGAATTAAAGAAAGCGGAAGCTAGAGCACATATTCTAGAGGGATTAATTATTGCCTCTGATAATATAGATGAGGTTATTAAAATTATAAGAGCTTCTTCAAATGCTGACGAGGCGAGAGAGAGTTTAATTGAGCGTTTTGAGTTAACGGAAATTCAAGCAAAAGCAATTGTAGAAATGCGTTTGCGTCAATTAACTGGCTTAGAACAAGATAAATTGCGAGCAGAGTTTGATGCAATTATGATAACAATTTCTGACCTAAAAGATATTTTAGCAAATGAACCTAGACGTTATCAAATTATTAAAGACGAGTTATTACATATCAAAGATAAGTACGGTGATGAGCGCAGATCTTTAATAGAATATGCTGGTGGCGATATGCGTATCGAAGATATGATTCCTAACACAAAAGTGGTGGTAACAATCTCGAATGCAGGATACTTAAAACGTACAAATCTTGAAGAGTATAAAGTTCAGAATAGAGGAGGAAGAGGTCAAAAAGGAGCAACAACAAGAAATGAAGATTTCTTAGAACATTTATTTGTAGGTACAAACCATCAATATATGATGTTCTTTACGCAAAAAGGAAAAGTATTCTGGATGCGAGTGTATGAAATTCCAGAAGGTGGAAAAAACACCAAAGGAAGAGCGATGCAAAACTTGATCAATATTGAACAAGATGATAAAGTAAAAGCATTCTTAGTAACACAAGATTTAAAAGACGAAGATTATATCAATAGCCATTATGTAATTATGGCAACTAAAAAAGGGCAAGTAAAAAAGACCTCATTAGAGCAATATTCTCGTCCAAGAACAAATGGAATTAATGCAATTACTATTAAAGATGGAGATGAATTATTGGAAGCAAAATTAACAACTGGTGATAGCCAAGTAATGTTAGCTTTAGCATCTGGTAAATCTATTCGTTTCGAAGAAGCTAAAACACGTCCAATGGGAAGAACAGCTTCAGGTGTAAGAGGAATTACTCTAAAACATGAGAATGACGAGGTAATTGGTATGGTTGCTGTAAATGATATGGACAGTAATATATTGGTTGTATCTGAAAAAGGATATGGAAAGCGTTCTAAATTAGAAGATTACAGAGTTACTAATAGAGGAGGTAAAGGGGTTAAGACTTTGAATATCTCAGAGAAAACTGGAAATTTAGTAGCCATTAAAAATGTAGATGATTCTAACGATTTAATGATTATAAATAAATCAGGACTAACCATTAGAATGGCTGTGGAAGATTTAAGAGTTATGGGACGTGCAACACAAGGAGTTCGTTTAATAAATATTAAAGATTCAGACAGTATTGCTGCAGTCGCAAAAGTTGCTCACGAAGAAGAAGCTGAGGATGAAACTGAAAGCGAAATTGAAAATGGCACAGAAATTGAAAATGATTCAAACGAAAATCAAGAATAACAATTAATTTAACACTTATTAAAATGAAAAAACAATTAGTAGCGTATGCAATAGCTTTGATGTCTGTTGCCGGATTTGCACAAAAAAATGAATTAAAGGCCGTAGAAAAAGCCATTAAAAAGAATGATTTTACAGCAGCTCTGAGCGCTCTTGAACCTTTAGATGCCATGGAAGTATCCATGGATGCTAAATATAAAGCAAAATATTACTATTTAAAAGGGCAGGCTTTAGCAGGAGGAAATAATTTTAAAGAAGGAGCGGATGTGTTCAATAAATTGTTTGCTTTTGAGAAAGAAACAGGAAAAGCGAAGTATTCTAAATTAGCACAACCTATGTTGAATTCAATAATAGAAAAAGTTTCTAATGAAGCTGCTAAAAATTATAATGAAGATAAAGACTATAAGAAAGCGTCAGAAAATTTTTATTTAACTTATAAATTGTACCCGCAAGATACTACCACTTTGTATAACGCGGCGATAAGTGCCTCTTTAGCAAAAGAATATGATACTGCTCTAAAGCTTTATAATGAGCTGAAAACTATTGGATATACAGGTATTGCTACACAATATTTAGCGGTAAATAAGGGAACTAATCAAATCGAAAATTTAGGAGCTAAAACACAGAGGGACTTAATGGTTAAAACTGGTCAATATACAAATCCTCAAGACAAAGTATCTGAATCTAAACAAACAGAAATTGTTAAAAGTATTAGTTATATCTATGTAAATCAAGGTAAACCAGAATTAGCGATTGCTGCTTTAGAAGAAGCAAGAAAAACAAGTCCAAAAGATATTAATTTGATTTTAAATCAAGCTCAAATGTATAGTGAACTTGATAGAATGGATAAATTTGAAGAATTGATGGTGGAAGCCGTAGAGTTAGATCCTACCAATCCAGATTTATTTTTTAATTTAGGTGTTGTAAATGCAAATCAAAATAAGATTAAAGAGGCGATTGGTTTTTATAAAAAAGCGATTGAATTAAAACCAGATTACATAAATGCCTATTTGAATACTGCATTTGCCTTGCTTTCTGAAGAAAAAGAAATTATAGAAGAAATGAATAATAATTTATCTAATTTCAAAAAATATGATGAGTTAGAATTGAAGCAAAAAGAGTTATACAAAAAAGCTTTACCGTATTTAGAAAAAGCGGATGGTATTAAAAGATCGGCAGAAACCGTAAAATCTCTTTTAAACATTTATGATAGATTGGAAATGGTTGATAAAGCAGATGCTTTAAGACCAATTTATAAAAAATTATTAGCAGAGCAATAAAAAACAAATCGCTTAGAATTTTATAAAAAAAAATCCAGAACTTTTAAGTTTTGGATTTTTTTTTATATCATTTTTTTTATGACTCTGAGTTTATGAGTATGCTTTTGTATATCGGCATTAAAAATACCACTATGATCTAGGGTGTCAATTCTAACTTTGCCATGGGCATGAATAATATGATAATCATTTAGAATAATCCCTACATGAATAATATCTCCTTCTTCGTTATCAAAAAAAGCCAAATCTCCGGGTTCACTTTCTTCAATAAAACTTAAGACTTCACCTTGTGAGGCTTGTTCTTTCGCATCTCTTAAAAGGTCGTAACCACAAAGTTTATAAACCATTTGTGTAAAACCAGAACAATCTATACCAAAAGGAGTTTTACCTCCCCATAAAAAAGGAACATTTAAAAAAGTAAATGCTTTATGAATAATTTCGGTTTTTAGAAGTTTTCCAGTAATAATAGCACCTTCATAATTGTATCTTTTAGTATTAATAAAAAATTTATTTTCTAAATAAAAAGGCAATCTAGAGCCTAAAGGAATTGTTATTAAATCGTTAGTTGAGCTAGCGATAAAATCAATTATTTCGCCGGCATAAATAGGTTCAATTACTGATAATTTGTGAAATAAATTTTCTGAAATTTCTTCAAATTGTTTGTTATCTATGTAGCCTTCATGATTATCAAAAGCTAATTTTACTTTGCTCCAATTTTTTTCTTTTTCAACAATAGTAAAATGTTCACCAAAGAGCACCTGACTGGTCATTTCTGAAGTTTCAGAAGCTTCTGCCCGCATAGGAACTATACTAAGATTACAAATACCGTAAATCAAACTCTTTTTTTTAGATTCTTTCAATAATCATTGCACTCGCACCTCCACCACCATTGCAAATTGCAGCAGCGCCAATTTTGGCGTTATTTTGTTTTAAGATAGAGGTTAAAGCAATTACAATTCTTGCTCCAGAAACACCTAAAGGATGTCCCAAAGAAACAGCTCCACCGTTTACATTTACAGTTTCATCGGTAAGACCTAAAATTTTCATATTAGCCAGACCAACAATGGAAAACGCCTCATTTAATTCAAAATAATCAACATCATTCATAGAAATATTTGCTTTCGCTAATGCTTTTGGTAATGCTTTTGCAGGCGCAGTTGTGAACCATTTTGGTTCGTGCGCAGCATCCGCATAACTCTTTATTTTTGCAAGCGGAGTTATGTTTAATTCTTTCGCTTTTTCTGCAGACATTAACACTAAAGCAGCGCCACCATCATTTATGGTCGAAGCATTTGCAGCAGTTACAGTTCCGTCTTTTGTAAAAGCAGCTCTTAAAGCCGGAATTTTCTCTATTTTTACATTTTTGTATTCTTCATCTTCAGAAAAAATAATGGGTTCTCCTCTTCTTTGTGGAATTGAAACAGGCACAATTTCATCAGAAAATTTACCTTCACTCCAAGCTTTTGCAGAACGATTGTAAGATTGAATTGCATATGCATCTTGATCTTCTCTTGAGAATTCATATTCAGTGGCACATTCATCAGCACAAACACCCATTGCAATTTTACTGTAAGCATCAACTAAGCCATCTTTTTGTAGACCATCTTCCATGGTGATTGGGCCAAATTTAGTGCCATTTCTAGCTTGTTGATAATGAGGAATCGAACTCATGTTTTCCATTCCACCCGCAACCACAATATCAGCATCACCGATAGCAATTGTTTGTGCTGCTAACATGATAGCCTTCATTCCAGAAGCACAAACTTTATTAACAGTTGTACAAGGAACTGTGTTAGGAATTCCTGCATGAATAGCTGCTTGTCTCGCAGGGGCTTGACCTAAACCAGCCGAAACTACATTTCCCATAAAAACTTCTTCCACTAACTTAGCGTCTAAGTTTATTTTTCCCAAAGCTCCTTTTATGGCAATTGCTCCTAATTTTGGAGCAGGTATGGAAGATAAGCTTCCCATAAAACTTCCTAGCGGTGTTCTAGCGACTGATACAATTACAACATCTTTCATACTCTAACTTTTATCGTTTTTATTCGAAATTAACATTGCTAAAATAACCAAATAAAATCAAAAAGAAATCTTAATAGATATGGAATTTTTAAGCGTCAAAATTTTACTGTAAATTTGTTGTAACAAGAGCTGTAAAAATGAGTGAAATAGTAAACAAAATCTACAGAAACAACACCATCATATATAAGGTGTTTTTATTTTTAATTGCAACTATTGCAATCGTGTATTTGTTTCCAAAAGGGGGGCAGTTTAAGTATGATTTTAACAATGGTCAACTTTGGAAATATGATAATCTATACGCTCCTTTTGATTTTGCAATTCAAAAAACGGCGGAAGAAATTTCTCTTGAAAAAAAAGAAATTAAGAATAATGCAAAGCTGTATTTTAAATATGACACGAATATAGTTGAAGATGTAAAAGTAACTTTCAAAAATAAAATATCTCAACTAAACTTTAGTGATTCTCTAACTATTGATGAAATTAGTGAATTAAAAGAAACAGGAAATAAGATTATACAAAAAGTGTATAATGCTGGTTTTCTGGAGTCTGTAAGCGAGGCTAGGGTATCTTCAAAAGACCAAATAATTGCGCTCAAAAAAGAGAATGAAGTACAAGATGTTTTATTCAAAAACTTGTTGACGTCTAAAAATGTTTTGGAAATCATTAATACTAATTTAGGCGACGAGCCTTTTGACTACGGACAAAAATTGGTTTTAAATTTATTGGCAGGCGTGGTAGAACCCAATGTTTCTTTTAATAAGGATTTAACTGATAAAATAATTGATAATGAGCTAGGTCATATTTCTTATACCAAAGGGAAAGTGGCATCCGATGAACTTATTATTTTAAAAGGAGATATTGTTGCAGGTAGAAAGTTGGCTATTTTAAATTCTTTAAAAAGTGAATTTGATGCAAAAGTTTGGACAGATTCAAATTATAATTGGATTGTTTTTGGATATACAATATTGGTTTCTTTAGCGTTGTTAATGTTATTGTTGTTTTTATATAAAAATAGATTAGAAATTTTTAATAATAATACTAAAGTAACCTTCATTTTTTTCAATGTATTTGGCATGGTTTTTATTCAAACCTTAGTCATTAAGTATAATTCAGATTATTTATATGTTGTACCATTAAGTATTCTTCCAATTGTTTTAAAAGCCTTTTTTGATGCTAGATTAGGTTTGTTCACTCATGTGCTAACAGTCTTACTTTTAGGGTATATTGTACCCAACAGTTTCGAATTTATTTACTTACATATTATTGCCGGTATTGTAACAATATTAACCGTTTCAGAACTTCACAAGAGAGCAAATTTATTTATTTCGGTAGCGCAGATTACCTTGATTTATATGATTACCTATTTTGCTTTTTCCATTATAAAAGAAGGAAATGCCTCTCAAATAAATTGGGACTATTTTATACTATTCGCTCTCAATGGGTTGTTATCCTTTTTATCTTTGATTTTAATTTATATTTATGAGAAGGTCTTTGGATTGGTTTCTGACGTTACTCTTTTAGAGCTTTCAAACACAAATACAAAGCTTTTAAGAGAGTTAAACGAAAAAGCCCCAGGAACATTTCAACATTCAATGCAAGTAGCTAATTTAGCAGAAGCGGCTGCGAATGAAATAGGGGCGAATTCTATGTTGGTAAGAACTGGAGCATTGTACCATGATATTGGTAAGATGTTAAATCCTATGTATTTTATAGAAAACCAAGCTACAGGCGTAAACCCTCATAATGATTTATCTCCAATAGATAGCGCTAAGATTATTACAGATCACGTAATAAAAGGGGTTGAGTTGGCCAAAAAGTACAACTTGCCCGACAGAATTATCGATTTTATAAGAACCCATCATGGAACAAGTTCTGCGTATTATTTTTTTAAAAAGGAGCAAGAATTAAATCCTGATACAATTGTCGATATTAAGAAATTTCAATATCAGGGGCCAATTCCATTTTCAAAAGAAACAGCAATTCTAATGATGTGCGATGCAGCAGAAGCGGCTTCAAAAAGTTTAAAAAATCCTACAGCTCTTTCAATCAGTGGTTTAATAGATAAAATTATTGATAAACAAATGGCAGATAATCAGTTTTTAAATTCAGATATTACTTTTAGAGAAATTAAGGTAATCAAAAAAGTGATAAAGAAAAAGTTGATGAATATTTACCACTTAAGGTTAGAGTATCCAGAATAAAAAAATCTAATAAAAAGATAAAAAAATCTTGTTAATTAGTAATTGTAGTTATACATTTGCACTCGCAATTTTTAATTCAAGCTTTCAGTTTGAAGTCGAAAGGAGAGATGGCAGAGTGGTAATGCAGCAGATTGCTAATCTGTCGACCTTAGGGTCGCCAGGGTTCGAGTCCCTGTCTCTCCGCTAAAATATTGCATTCGGGGTGTAGCGTAGCCCGGTCATCGCGCCTCGTTTGGGACGAGGAGGTCGCAGGTTCGAATCCTGCCACCCCGACACAGTTGGTCGTAACAACTTAAAAATTACGGGCTCTTAGCTCAGCTGGATAGAGCACCTCCCTTCTAAGGAGGCGGTCGAAGGTTCGAATCCTTCAGGGCTCACATAAGTCACGCTAGTCATAGCGTGGCTTTTTTGTTGTTTTTAACTTTATTTTTAAGACAGTGAATTGTGTCATTTTAGGGCATATTTGACGTAATAAGAAGAAAAAGGGGGTATTTTTGGGGTATTTTTTATTAGGTAATATTATATAAAATTGCAAAACACCATTGATGACTATAAATGATCAATTTTATTCTTGCTACAAAAAGTAAGAAGAAAGAAACAAGGAAAATATTGTTCACATGATTACTTGTCAATCGGCTATTAAACATTTGCCCAGAACTTTAGTTTAAAAAACTCAATAATAATATTCATTCATTTTTAAAAATAGCATAAAAAAAAATCATAAAGTTTAAGAGGTTCGTTTTTCCAGAATTTGATTTAACATATCTATTAATATATCAAATAAGATTTTTTTTAAATTAATTAATTTAACTAAATTTGGTTTTTAAAAAAAAAATGCAGCTTGTTTAAAAACAAGATTTACTATATCAAAATTTAAATCTTATCATTTTTAACGAATTGCTCATATTATAATATGAAGCTTAAAAAGAAATTATTGACTTTGTTAAAAAACAATGTTACACTTTTTGCTATAATAGTTTTTGGTTTTATCCTGTTTAAATCTTACGCTAATAATGAAAATCAGTCGATTGGTAAATTTTCATTTATTCCTAGTGCGACTATAAAGGCTGAAAAAAATGAAATTTGTGCAAGAGAATTTATGGCTATTACTTTTGAAGGCTCAGGAGGAACAGCTCCTTATGTTTTTACGTACAAAATAAATGATAGCCCAGAACAAACGATAACGTCTAATAATTTAGGTATTGCAGAAATTAACTTTATGGAAGTTGATGCTAATAGTTATAATTATAAACTTATTGGTGTTAAAGATAATAACTCGGTAGTTACTCAAATTGACAATCAAGAAGTTACTATAATTGTAAATGCTATACCAGTAGTTGATTTTACATTTAATAAAAATAATGTTTGTGCAGGTGATCTAATAACGTTTACACCACAAGTTTCAGGTGCTGGTGGTTTTAAATATGAATGGATCTTTCAAGATGGTGTAACGTCAGAGCTTGAGAGCCCTTCTCATTCTGTTGAGTATTTTGGTTGCACTACCCAAGAGCAAACTTTTAGAGTAACATTAACTGTATTTGATAAAAATGGTTGTCAAAACTCTCAAGTAAAAAATGTAACTGTAACACCTAAACCAGATCTTGAATTTAGTGATGCAGATTCAAAAAATTTTAACAACTGTGATAACGCATCGCCCTCTAACCCCGAATTCACGATTAATGTTGCTAATGATTCACAATCTACCTGTGTAGATTCGTATTCTATAGATTGGGGTGATGGAAACTCAGAATCTTCTATTACATTTCCTATTGTACACACTTATTTAGATTTAGGTGTTTATACGATGAAAATTAGAGGAATTGGCGACTCTGGATGTTTTAGCGAACTCTCTTATCAAGTTATAAACATTGGCAAACCTGTAAGTGATTTTTCGATCGCTGGAAATCAAAATAATGTATGTTTAACCGATGCTGAAATAGATTTTGAGATAACAAACTTTGAAACGAACTCTTCAGATACAACCTATACTGTTGATTTTGGTGATGGGTCGACCTCAGAAACATATACTCAAGATGAAATTCAGGATGATAATATAGTTAGTCATATATATGAAAAAGTGAGCTGTTCTGAGCCAAATGGTGCGTTTATAGCTACATTATCAATGCAAAATTTATGTTCAACAACTGAAGTAGTAGTAAATGATATTAAAATTCTAGAATCCTCAATAGCGGAATTTGAATCTCAAGATATTGCTTGTATAAATAGTGATATAGAATTTATAAACAAATCTGTTATTGGAGACAATATCGATTGTAATAAAGCCGCAAATTTTCAATGGGATTTTGGTGATGGAACAATCGTTAATGATAATGATTCAAGTGTTTTAACAAATCAAACGCATCAATATACTAATTCAGGTAACTTTACGGTTACTTTATCAGTAAGTACTGAATGTGGTACAGACATCTTTACAAAAGATATTTGTATTGAAGAAGTTAATACGCCAACCTTTACTCTCGATAAAGATGCTGGTTGTGTTCCTTTAAATGTAACGGCAAGCAATACAACAACAGAAAACACAGTATGTAGCGGCGCTGTTTACGAGTGGGAAGTTACGTATACTGAAGGTAATTGTGAAACTTCTGCTTCTTGGAGTTTTGCAAACGGTACAGACAAAAATTCAGAAAATCCAAGATTTTTGTTTAGTACTGCAGGACAATATACTATTGTGCAAAAGATAATAACGGGTTGTGGTACAGCAACAAATTCTAAAATAATTGAAGTTAAAAAACCGCCAACAGTTAATATCGACCTAATTTATGATGCTTGTGATAGTGTAACTATAAATCCGATAGCAACTATTCAAAATTGCACATCTAATACTGCAAGTATTACTTATAACTGGACATTTGTTGGCGGGCTTCCTGCTTCTGCAAACACTTTAGATCCTGGAAATATTTTTTATGGCACACCAGGGACGTATGAAGTAACTTTACAAGTTACGAATGACTGTGGTGTTTCTGATGTAGCAACTCAAACTTTTGAAGTATTTAAAAAACCAGTAATCACAAATACGGATTTAACTCAAGAAATTTGTTCAAATCAAAGTACATCGTTAATTAATTTAACATCAAATATTGCAAATACAACCTATTCTTGGTCTGCTGCGGCTTCTCCGGGTATTACGGGCTTTATAGAAAATGGAGACTCAAACTTAATACCAAGCCAAACTTTAATAAATAGCCAAAATACAAGTGGCGTGGTTACCTATACAGTAATACCTTCAAATAATGGATGTGTAGGAGTTGCAGTAGAGTTTGTAATCACTGTAAATAGTACAGCAAGATTTACGACACAACCTTTGTCATCACAAATAGTATGTCAATACAGTACATCAAACGAAAGAGCTGATTTGTTTGTAACTGTTTCTGGTGTATCTACAATTAATAAAACGTATCAATGGTTTTCAAATACTATTGATGCAAATTCAGGAGGAACACTTATTAACGGAGCTACAGCAAACCAATACAATCCGCCTGTAGATATTTTAGGGACCATTTTTTATTATGTAGAAGTTTCTTTTTCTTCTGGTGGATGTTCTAACATTGTTTCGAATACTGCAAGTGTAGAAGTTATAGATGGAGTGTATCCACAAGATATAGACACAAGTTCTAAAACTTATTGTGTTGGTGAAATTTCTGATGCAATAGAAATTATTATTCCTGATAGAAATGGACTAGTCGTTTATTACCAATGGTATTCTAATATAAATGATAATGTATTTTCCTCTGGAGGCAGAACTTCCATAGTTGGCGAAACTTCAAATTCATATACTCCACCAACAGATGTAGTTGGAACCCTGTATTATTTTGTAAAAATTAAGAATTCTGTTTGTCCTAGTTCTTCTATTATTTCTGATGCATTTGAGGTAATTGTAAACGAAACTCCTGTTATTTCTTCAGCAGAAATAAGTGTTTATAGTGAAGAAATATTTTCTTTTAATCCAACTTTAGTTGCAGGAAATACAATACCAAACAATACCTTATATACTTGGTCTGCACCTAGCTTTAATCCTACAGGTGCAATTATTGGAGCTTCTGCAACTACAACGCCTCAGCAAATAATAAGTCAAACATTAGAAAATACAACAAACTCACCTGTAAAAGTGACTTATACTATAACACCAACAAGCACAACTTGTAGTGGAAATACTTTTACTTTAGAAGTTACTGTAAACCCAAGTATAAACCCAAATGCAGTTGTTTTAAATAATAGTTGTTTTGAGGCAAATGATGGCTCTATTACTACAAATATTTCAGGAGGTACTCCATTTGATGCTGGCAATCCCTACATAATTTCTTGGATTGGACCAAATGGTTTTAATTCATCGGATGCTTCCATATCAGATTTAGTAGCTGGGCTGTATACAATAACAATCGAAGATAAAGAAGGATTTAAGGTAAAAGAAGAATTTAGGGTTACACAACCAGATGCGTTAGCGATTACTAAAGATGTAGAAAAAAATATTTCCTGTTTTATGGGTGATAATGGTACAATAGAAGTTACTATCGATGGTGGTACATTGCCTTATACATATAATTGGACAACCACAAATGGTAGTGGAATTATACTGAATGAAAAAAATCAGAATACATTAACAAAAGGAAATTATACGTTAGAAGTTATAGATAAAAATAACTGTACAATCTCATCAAGATTTGCACTTACTGAGTCAGAAGAAATTAAAATTGATGTCATTAGTAAAAATGATATTTTGTGTTTTGGAGATGCAGCTGGTTCTTTAGAAGTTGATGTTTCTGGAGGTATAAAAAAAGAAATATCTGCAGGTGTTTTTGATTATGTGTATAATTGGTCAGGGCCCAATGGATATGCAAGTACTTCAAAAAATATAGATAATTTATTTGCAGGAACCTATACTTTAAATGTAATTGATGATTTGGGTTGTACAGTAAATGCTTCTTTTGCTGTAAATCAATTAGATCAAATTAATATTGATGTCATAAAAACAGATGAGAGTTGCTATCAAAAAAACGATGGAAGTATTGATGTAACTTTAACAGGAGGAACAGCACCCTATAACTGGTCTTGGAGTAATTTAGCAACTGGTTTAACCTTGTCAAATTTAGCTCCAGATACCTATACAATCTCTGTTACAGATGCTAACAATTGTACAGTACAATTATCAATAGTGATTAATGATGCCATTTTTTATATTGAGCCTACTGCAATACCTATGACATGTAACTCAGCAAATGATGCCTCGATTAATTTGAATTTAACAGGGGGTATTGATCCAGTTTCCATAGTTTGGAGTGATGGTATAACAGGAGAAGCTCAAAGAAGTAATCTGGCAGCAGGTGCCTATTCTGTTACCATAACTGATAGCAATGCAACTCAATGTCCCATAGAGGAAACCTTTATTGTGTCCAACCCTCCCTTAATTGTGGTAGCAGAAACAGTTATAGATGCAACAGATTGTGATATCGAAAATAGCGGAAGTATCAATTTAGAAGTTTCTGGAGGCGTGGCTCCGCTTTCTTTTTTATGGAATACAAATGAAACCTCAGAGGATTTAGAAAATATTGGTGAAGGTGATTATTCGGTTCAAATTACAGATGCAAATGGTTGTATTGTCATAAAACAATTTAATATTTTTAGACCAAAACCAATAGATATTAATTTAGATGAGGTATTGGTAAAAGACTGCGATTTAAAAGCAACAAGTAAACAAATAATAGCTACTGTTACTGAAGGTGTTTTGCCATTTACCTATACTTGGTCTTCAGGAGCGATATCTGGCTTAGAAAACAATATTATGACTACTTCTCAAAGCGGTGAATATTCATTAAAAATTGTGGATGCTAGGGGATGTGAAGTAGTTAAAACATTTAATGTAGATGTGCCTTCAATTGGAATTCAGGATTTTAGTTATAATTCTTTTGCATCTGATAATTACAATTTATTTTCAATCCAAGACCCAATTCAGTTTACAAATTTATCAACAGGAGATTACAGCAAAGTTACTTGGGATTTTGGTGATGGCAGCGGTGTTAGTAATGAAGAAAACCCAGTTTATACTTATGATGAAGTAGGTTTTTTTACGATTACGTATACTGTAGAATATGAGGCTGGTTGTACCTATGTTTTGGCGAGAGATGTAAATATTACGAAAGGTTATATTTTAATTATTCCAAATGCTTTCACCCCAAATGGAGACGGATATAATGAAACCATAAAACCTATACATAAAAGTTTTTCAGAAATAGAAATGACAATTTATAACTCTTGGGGGACCATTGTATACTATGAAAAAGGGTTAAACTTTAATGGCTGGAACGGTCTTATAAAAGGCTTGCCAGCAGAAAATGGCAACTATGTTATGGTTGTAAAAGGTCTTACTTTTTACAAAGGAGTAGTTATTGAAACGGCACCGTTTACACTTATAAAATAAGATGAAGAAAATTATTATTATATTTTTTGTTTTTACAGGTGTAATTAGTTTTGCACAAGATGTTATTTTTTCACAAGCATTTTTAGTTCCAGAAACTTTAAATTCTTCTTTTACGGGTTCTATTAGAAGTACAAAGGTTGGCTCTTTATTTAGGTCTCAATGGAGAGGCAGTGCTTTTAAAACGAACTCGAATTATGCTTTTTTTGATACTTGGTTAGAAGGTTTTAAAACCGGTATTGGGATTAGTTTTTTAAACCAAACGGAAAGTGTTTCTAGCTATACTTTTAATCAAGTTAATTTTAATTATGCAATGGCATTTCAAATTAGTGATACTTGGTTTTTTAGACCTAGTATCTCTGCTGGTTTTGGAATCAAAAATTATGGTTTTCAAAATTTACTGTTAGAAGATCAAATTAATTTGACCAATTACACTATAAATACATCAACTATAGATCCAGTTTTACTGGGTAGTCAAAGAAATTTTTTTGATTTTAGTTCCTCTCTATTATTTAATAATGAAGACAGTTGGATTGGTTTGACGATAAGGCACTTAAATAAACCCAATATTTCTTTGACTGAAAATGGAAATGCTCCATTAGATATGTTTTGGTCTGTACATGCAAAATATTATCTACCGATTTTAGAAAATCATACAGATTTATCTAATCGTAAAAGTAAAATCTATGTACTCTCTAATTTTATGAGGCAAGGTAGTTTTAATAGATTGGATGTTGGTGCTCAATATGTTTTTGAAAATCAGTTTTCTTTAGGAATTACAGCGGGTTTAACGCCTATAAAAAATGAATTTACAACTTCATTATTAAGCTCAGTAAGTACTTTTGTAGGTTATAGATGGCAAGGTTTTAGATTTGGTTATTCCTATGATTTTAATACAATAAACCTTGTAAATTCAGGTGGTATTCACGAGTTTTCTGTTTCTTATGATTTTGACGTCAATATTAGAGTTTTAAATAGATATAAGTGTGTTTCTGCTTTTTAAGGTTTTAGTGCGTTTAAAACTTTTTAAATCGTTCAAAAATATTTCATCTTAGATTTTCTGACTTTTTTCGTACGCTAATTTTCTTTCAGCTAATCTTCATAATATTCAAGTTTTAAAGTGCAGTAAAAGTAGACATGAAATTAAATTGGTCTAAGTTTAATAATTTAACGCAACAAATCTAAAATACCAGATTTACAAAAACTAGTAAGTAAAATCTTCGAAATTTAAGAGAAAACTTATTACATAGTTATAAGAATAAAAGGAAATTTTTTATTGTTAATTATTTTAATTTGTTGATTCTACTTAAGAATCTCTTTAAAAGTTACTAACTGGATAAGAACCCCTGACCTTAGGAGTTTATTTTTCGTAAACTGAAAATTAATTCATATTTAAAGGAATTAGCTCAGTAAGTTTTTATTGATAGGAAGTTTTTAAATTATATCCAAGTAGAGCAGTTGCTGCTATAGTAATTTTATATAAGGACAGAGCTATGTAAATTGTGTCAGAATTATCCGGTCATTACACAAATTAGTTACTGGAAAGTTTGTTAACAAGAGAGATAGTAATGAAATTTAGATGGTTTATAAATAAAACTCCACTTCTATAGAGAGGTGGAGAAAATTGCTATGAAAAAGAAGAAAGAAATTTTCTTCTAATTAAAAATAATACTTATTTATTAAATAGTGGAAATTGTGACTGGTTTTAACATGAAAATAACATAATATAGTTTTGTTAAAGTATCAAGAAGAAAGGCTCAATAGTAAAAAAAAGTTATTTATTGTTGTTCAGTAGCCATTGTATCTTTGTATGCTAGCTGAGCAAATTCTAAACTCCGTGAATAGGTTAGAGATATGTTCGTTATATTTGTAGTATGTGGAATAGATTTCTTTATTTATGCAATTCATTAACTGTCGATGGTATATATATCGACATAACAATCAATCGTAGACAATACATTAGAGTACGTTTTCTATAATTGATAAAGAAACGATTATAAGTTAAATTTCCCTTTAAGACGTTTAGGTTATCCATTATAAATCTAAATGCTTTAGTTTCTAAACCACTTTTTTTCTTACTTGCTTTAAGCCGTTTTTGACAATACCTCTTTGAATAAAGGATTTCAGGTAATAAAAGCTAAAGGTTTTCGATTTCCATTTAGAAATAAAATTTCATTAAAAATTATTTTATAAGAAACAAAAAAGATAATATTTTTTCAAAAAAAAATTACCTTTTTGTTTATACTCATAGCACATTCCGTGATGCAATACATATACAGGGATTACATCGCAACTAGATCACCAGCAATGTCTTTAGAAGGTAATTCAGATTTACCCATTAAATATAGATCAACTTGTCTAGCGGCTTCTCTTCCTTCCGAAATAGCCCAAACAATTAGAGATTGTCCACGGCGCATATCTCCAGCAGTAAATATATTTGGAATATTTGTTTGGTATTTTCCGTACTCAGCTTTATAGTTAGAGCGGGCATCCTTGAGAAGGCCCAACTTATCGGCTAATGTACTTTCTGGACCGGTAAAACCCAAGGCTAATAAAGCTAAATCACAGGGCCAGGTTTTTTCAGTACCTGCTATCTCTATTAATTGTGGTCTTTCTCCGGGAACCATCTTCCACTCAACATTTACTGTTTTTAAGGCAGTTAGTTTTCCGTTTTTGTCTTTTATAAATTCTTTCGTATTGATTAACCAATTACGATCTGCACCTTCTTTGTGGGAAGAAGAGGTTTTTAATTGCAATGGCCAAAAAGGCCAAGGAGTAGTCGGTGAACGATGTCCCGGGGGTTTGGGCATGATTTCAAAATTTACTACAGACTTTGCTCCTTGTCTGTTTGAAGTACCAATACAATCTGAGCCTGTATCTCCTCCTCCAATTACAATTACGTCTTTATCCTTAGCTATTATTTGGTCTTTTACTTCTTTACCAAATAACATTTTTGTTTGTTGTGTTAAGAAATCCATAGCTTGCACAACACCATCAGCATCAATTCCGGGAGTTGGTAGGCTACGTTTTTCTGTGGATCCTCCGCACAAAACAATACTGTCAAAAGATTTTAGGTCTTTCACATCATAATTTACACCAACATTGACGTTCACTTTGAAAATGATTCCTTCCGCTTTTAAAATTTCTATTCTTCTGTCAATAATTCCTTTTTCCATTTTGAAATTAGGAATTCCGTAGCGCAATAAACCGCCTATTTCATCGTCTCTTTCAAAAATAGTAACCGTATGACCAGCTCTATTTAATTGCTGAGCAGCAGCTAAACCTGCAGGGCCAGAACCGATAACTGCAATTGTTTTGTTGGTTCTGTTTTTTGGAGGTTGAGGTTTAATCCATCCTTCCTTAAACGCACGTTCAACGATATTTTTTTCAATATTTTCAATAGATACGGGGTCTTCAATAATTCCTAATACACATGCTTGTTCGCATGGAGCAGGGCATAAGCGTCCTGTGAATTCTGGAAAGTTGTTGGTAGAATGCAATATCCATGAAGCTTTTTGCCATTCTCCTTGATGCACCATATGGTTGAAATCTGGAATTAGATTTCCCAAAGGGCAACCACTATGGCAAAAAGGAATACCACAATCCATACAACGTGAACCCTGTTTTGTAATTTCTTTGTCTGAAAGAGGAACGGTAAACTCTTTATAATTTTTTACACGATCTATTACAGAAGTGTAGGTTTCATCTTGTCTTTCAAATTCTTTAAATCCTGTTATTTTTCCCATGACATTATGCTATTGTTAATTCTTCAAACATTGGTTCTTCTGTTGCTAAACGTTCTAAAGCGCGCTTATATTCAGTTGGCATCACTTTTACAAAGTTGTCTAAGCTTGTATCCCAATCAGTTAATAATGTAGCACCTTTTTTGCTTTCAGTATATAAAACATGTTTTTCTATTATTGCTTTTAATTCGGCAGCATCTTCTTCAGAAATATATTCAAACTCGATAGTTTCTGTATTACAGAGACCGTTAGAAAATTTGTTTTCTGGATCGTATACATAAGCGATTCCACCACTCATACCAGCGGCAAAATTTCTTCCTGTTTTTCCCAAAACAATTACTTTACCGCCTGTCATGTATTCACAACAGTGGTCTCCAACTCCCTCTACAACAGCGGTTGCTCCTGAATTACGAACGGCAAACCGTTCTCCTGCAATTCCGTTAATATAGGCTTGTCCATTTACAGCTCCAAACAAACAAACATTACCAACAATGATATTGTTTTCTGCTAAAAAGTCTGCTTTGGCTGGTTTTTTTATAATTAGTTTCGCACCCGATAATCCTTTTCCTAAATAATCATTGGTATTACCCTCTAGGGTAAACGTTAATCCAAAAGCTCCAAAAGCTCCGAAACTTTGTCCGGCAGAACCTGTAAAGTTGATATTTAAGGTGTCTTCAGGCAACCCTAAATGCCCGTAAATTTTTGAAATTTCATTGCTTATGATTGCTCCAACTGTACGATTTGTATTTTTAATTGGATATGCAAGGTTCATTTTTTCTTTTCTATATAAAGCTCTATGAGAGTCTTTTAAAATAGTAAAATCTAAAACATTTTCTAAATTATGATCTTGTTCTTCAGTGTTTTTAACGATCATGCTTTTATAGCCTGTAGGTCTATGCAAGATGCTAGATAAATCTAATCCTTTCGCTTTGTAATGCTTGATTGCTTTATTTGAATTTATTTTATGAGTTTGACCAACCATCTCAGCTAAGGTTCTAAAACCTAATTGAGCCATTATTTTTCTTAATTCTTCAGCTACATAAAAGAAAAAGTTAATTACGTGTTCAGGAGTTCCCTTAAAGTTTTTACGCAATTCTTTGTCTTGGGTAGCGATACCAACAGGACATGTATTTAAGTGACATTTACGCATCATAATACAGCCAGAGGCTACTAGAGGTGCGGTAGCGAAACCGAATTCTTCTGCACCTAATAAAGCCGCAATAGCAACATCTCTTCCTGTTTTTAATTGCCCATCACACTCTACAACAATTCTACTTCGTAAACTATTCATTACAAGGGTTTGCTGGGCTTCTGCTAAGCCAAGTTCCCAAGGCAACCCTGCATGTTTTAAAGAGGTTAGAGGAGAAGCTCCAGTACCGCCATCATAACCAGATATTAAAACAACATCTGCTTTGGCTTTTGCAACGCCAGCGGCAATAGTTCCAACACCAACTTCAGAAACTAATTTTACATTAATCCTTGCTTCACGATTTGCATTTTTTAAATCAAAAATTAATTGTGCCAAATCTTCAATCGAATAAATATCGTGATGCGGAGGAGGAGAAATCAGTCCTACAAACGGCGTTGAATTTCTTGCATCTGCAATCCAAGGTAAAACTTTATAGCCTGGTAGTTGACCGCCTTCGCCAGGCTTGGCACCTTGTGCCATTTTTATTTGAATCTCTTTCGCATTTGTTAAATAATGAGAAGTTACCCCAAATCTACCAGATGCAACCTGTTTAATTGCAGAGTTTCTGCTATCTCCGTTTATATCTTTTTGAAAACGTTTTCTATCTTCACCACCTTCACCAGAATTAGATTTACCTCCAATTCTATTCATAGCAATGGCTAAGTTTTCGTGAGCTTCACGCGAAATAGAGCCATAAGACATGGCGCCTGTTTTAAATCGTTTTACAATTTCTGTCCAATCTTCTACTTCTTCTAGAGGAATAGGGTCTAGGTTATCGAATTCAAATAAGCCACGAATAGTCATTAAGCTTTCTGCTTGCTCATTAATAGCATTTGCATAAACATCGTAACTATCTTGGTCACTCAACCGAACAGCTTGCTGCAATTTAGATACGGTAGTTGGATTAAATAAATGACGTTCACCATTTCTTCTCCATCGATAATCGCCACCAATATTTAAGCTTAAATTTTTATTAATTTTGTTGTCTGGATATGCTTGTTTGTAGCGCTGGTCTATTTCTTTTTCAATTTCATACAAGCCAATACCTTCTATCCTTGAAGCTGTGTAAGGAAAATATTTTTCTACAAATTGGGAGTTAAATCCAACAATCTCAAAAATTTGAGAACCTCTGTAGGAATGCAGTGTAGAGATACCAATTTTGTTCATTACTTTCAAAATCCCTTTTCCAATTGCTGTATTAAAATTGTCAACAGCTTTTTGCTCATCCATGCCAGTAATGAAACCTTCTTTAACTTGCATTCTGATAATTTCATTTACCATGTATGGGTTTACGGCACTTGCGCCATATCCAAATAAAGTGGCAAAATGATGTGGTTCACGTGGTTCTGCAGATTCAATAATAATATCAAAATAAGAGCGTTTACGTAAACGGTTTAATTGGTGATTTACAAAAGAACAAGCAAGTAAAGCCGGAATTGGTGCAAGTTCTTGACTTATACCTCTATCCGAGAGAATGATAATATTATTCTTTCTTTCTAAGGCTTTCTCAACTTGAATAACAATGTTATCCAATGCGTCTTCAAGACCATTTAATCCCTTTGATTTTTTATATAAAATTTGAATCGTTTCTGCTTTGAAACTTTCAATATCGATAGATCTTATTTTTTCTAAATCAGCATTAGAAATCACTGGATTTTGAATTCTTAGTTTTCGACATTGTCTCTCTGTGATGCTAAAAATATTTCTGTCTTTTCCTAAATTTAAACTTATATCCGTTACAATTTCTTCACGAATTCCGTCTAGAGGCGGATTTGTAACTTGCGCAAATAATTGTTTAAAATAATTTGAAATTAATTGAGGTCTATCAGATAAAACAGCTAATGGAGTATCAGTTCCCATTGAGCCTAGAGCTTCTTTACCCACCAATGCCATTGGCGTAATTACTTCTTGAATGTCTTCAAAGGTATAATTAAATAATCGTTGGCGCGTTTTAATATCAATAGATTCTATAGGGCACGTTTCACTTGTATAAGGTACATCCTTTAAATGCAGACGTGTTTTATCTAACCATTCTTGATAAGGTCTTTCAGAAACAATTTTGCTTTTGATTTCTTCATCTTCAATAATTCTTCCTTCATTCATGTCAACCAAGAACATTTTTCCTGGTTCTAGTCTTCCGTGTTCTTTTACGTCTTCGGGAGCAACATCTACAACACCAATTTCTGAAGACATAATTAATTTACCGCTTTTGGTAACTGTATATCTTGATGGTCTTAGACCATTTCTGTCTAATAAAGCTCCAATATAGTCTCCGTCTGTAAAAGGTACAGAGGCAGGTCCATCCCAAGGTTCCATAATACATCCATTGTATTCATAAAAAGCTTTACGCTCTTTAGACATGGTTTTATGTTTTTCCCAAGCTTCAGGAATCATCATCATCATAATTTCAGGTAATGAACGACCCGTATGTGTTAACAATTCAACTACCATATCCATAGAGGCAGAATCAGATTTACCTGGTAAAATTATTGGAAAAAGTTTGTCGATTTGTGGTCCAAAAACATCACTTTTCATGATTTCTTCACGAACACGCATTCTACTTACATTGCCTCGTAGTGTGTTTATTTCTCCATTCTGACACATGTGCCTAAAAGGTTGTGCTAATTCCCATGTGGGCATTGTATTGGTAGAAAAACGTTGGTGCACTAATGCCAAACGAGTAACTAAATCTATTTCTTGTAAATCTTTATAATAGGGCCCAATATCTTCAGGCATGATAATGCCTTTATATATAATCGTGGTTATGGATAAACTTGGAATGTAAAAATAGTTACTTTCAGAAATTTTTGATTTTCTGATGGTGTGCTCTGCTATTTTTCTGGCAGCATATAGTTTCGCTTTAAAAGTAGCTTCGTCAATTTTATCAGTTTTTCCAATAAAAAGTTGTTCTATATTCGGTTCCGATGCCAAGGCTATTTCTCCTAATTGATAAGAATCTACGGGAACTTCTCTCCATCCTAAAACAGCAAGTCCTTGTATTTTTAGTTCTTTTTCAAAAGTTGTTTTGCAAAAATCATATTGATTAGAAACCTTCGGAAGAAATACCATTCCAACTGCATATTCTCTCTGATTTGGAATTGGGAAATCACATACTCTCTTGAAATAGTCATGAGGAATGTCTATTAATAAACCAGCACCATCACCTGTTTTTCCATCTGCACTTACACCGCCTCTATGTTCTAGTTTTTCTAGAATTTCAAGTGCATCATGTATAATTTGATTCGTTTTATCTCCATTCAAATTACAGATAAAACCAGCGCCACAATTTTCGTGTTCAAACTCTGGTAAATATAGTCCTTGTTTTTCCATATTGTATTCAATTATATATACAAATCTATGTATTTTGTTGAATATAATTCAGTCTTTAGGTCCGTTTAATGTAACTTTTATGATGAAATTAAAATAGAGGTGTAAAAAACATATTTATGGTAATTAAATAGGTTTTAATTGTTATATCCGTAAAAACAAGAAAAACACCTTTAAAATAGTAACTTTAAAGGTGTTTTATGTTAATAATGATAAGTATTAGTGTTCGTTCAGTCTAAAATCAGGATATGCATCCATGCCATGTTCATGAGCATCTAAACCTTCTAACTCTTCTTTTTCACTCACTCTAATTCCAATAGTCTTTTTTAAAGTAAATATGATAATGAATGAGGTAATTAAACAGAAAACTGCATAGGCGCTAACTCCAATTAATTGACTAATAAATTGATCCGCACTTGCTAGATTTCCAAACAGACCAACGGCTAAAGTTCCCCAAATACCGCAAACTAAATGAACTGCAATGGCACCAACTGGATCATCTAATTTTAATTTATCAATTAAACTAACGGCAAATACAATAATTGTACCTGCAATGGCTCCTATTAAAATAGCGTCAGTTGGAGACATTTGATCTGCTCCAGCAGTAATACCGACTAATCCACCAAGAATTCCGTTTAGAAACATTGTTAAATCTAGGTTTTTAAACATTATAGCAGAAATCATAGCTGCAAAAACCCCTCCTGCCGCTGCAGCTAAACAAGTGGTTACTAATGTTAAAGAAGTAAGTGCTGGATCTGCGGATAAAACAGAACCACCATTAAAACCAAACCATCCTAACCAAAGAATTAAAACTCCAGCGGTTGCTAATGGAATGTTATGTCCAGGAATTGCTTGAATTTTTCCGTTTTTGAACTTTCCAATTCTCGAGCCTAATAAGCAGACAGCTACTAGAGCTGCCCATCCACCAACTGAATGTACTAAAGTAGAGCCTGCAAAGTCATAAAAAGGCGTGTCTAATTGGTCTAAAAATCCACCACCCCATTTCCAGGAACCTGCTATTGGGTATACAAACCCTACATATACTATGGCAAAAATCATGAAAGGTAAAATTTTCATTCTTTCCGCAACTGCTCCAGAAACTATGGTCGCTGCAGTCGCTGCAAACATTCCTTGAAATAAGAAATCTGTCCAATATGTATAACCTTCATTGTATGCCAAGTCTAATGCTCCGGCATTAGTAAGAGGGGATGACAAGCCAAAGCCTGCAAAACCAAAGATTCCCGCGGATCCTTCACTAAAACCAGGGTACATTAAGTTGAACCCCACAAAACAGTAGAGTAATAGCCCACTGGTGATTATAAAGATGTTTTTGAATAATATATTTAATGTGTTTTTTTGTCTGGTTAGTCCGATTTCTAAAAATGCAAAACCTAGATGCATAAAGAAAACTAGTGCAGTACAGATCATCATCCATACATTATTTATTGTAAGTAATTCCATTGTTAATTATAAGTAATAAATTAATTTAAAGTTTCTCCTCCTTTTTCTCCGGTTCTAATCCTGTAAGCATCTTTAATTTCGCTAACAAATACTTTTCCATCACCAACTTCGCCTGTTGAAGCTGATTCTAAAATTGTTTTTACAGTAATGTCTTCAAAATTATCATTTACAACAATTGCAATGTGTCTTCTTTGAATATCACTTGTGCTATAGCTAACGCCTCTGTAGACATGACCTTCTTTTTCATTTCCAAGACCTGTTACATCCCAATAAGAAAAGAAGTTGACACCTACTTGGTGCAATGCTTCTTTTACAGCTCTAAATTTTGATTTTCTGATAATTGCTTCAATTTTTTTCATGATAAAAATTTATTCGGTTGTTTTTAAAATTTGTGAAAAATAATAAAAAATATTTTTTCATAAGAAATCACACAACTAATAAAAGTTGTGTGATTTTTTATTTCGATTCAAATTTAGACTCTATTTGTCATCTTCATATTCTCTTTGTCTTTTACCTGGGTAAGCAATAGAACCGTGCTCAGAAATATCTAATCCTTCAATTTCTACTTCTTTAGAAACACGCAGTCCCATAGTCGCTTTTAAGATTCCAAAAACAATAAAAGATAAAACTACTGCCCAAACGGCGTATGCTAAAACACCAATTGCTTGAGATCCTAATTGAGAAGCTCCACCACCATTGAATAAACCAATACCAGTATCACCATCTACACCCCAAAGACCAATCACTAAAGTACCCCATGCACCTGCAACACCGTGCACTGAAGCCGCGCCAATTGCGTCATCAATTTTTAATTTCTTTTCGATAAATTCAATCGAGAACACTACGATAACACCTCCAATTAGACCAGCTAATACACCGCCTTCAGGAGTCATGTTTCCACAACCAGCAGTAATACTTACTAAACCAGCTAATGCTCCGTTTAATGTTTGTGATAAATTTGGTTTACCGTACCAGATCCAAGTTGTGATTAACGCTCCTAATCCACCAGCAGCAGCAGCTAAATTTGTCACTAAAACTACGTTTGAAGCTCCGATTGCATCTGCGCCACCCCAAGCTAATTGAGATCCACCATTAAACCCAAACCAACCAAACCAGAGGATAAAAACTCCTAAAGTTGCTAGTACTTGGTTGTGACCTGGGATTGGTAATACTTTGCCATCCACATATTTTCCAATTCTAGGACCTACCATAAATGCAGCGACTAAAGCAGCCCATCCACCAACAGAATGCACAATAGAAGAACCTGCAAAATCGATGAAACCAAGCTTGGTTAACCATCCTTCCCCTTGCCATTGCCATCCGCCAGAAATTGGATAAATGATTGCGGTCATAACGATAGAGAATATAATGTATGTTGTATATTTTGTTCGACCAGCAATTGCTCCGGATACAATAGTTGCGGCTGTTGCAGCAAACATTGTTTGGAAGAATAAATCTGCTCCTTCCCCCTGGAATAAACCGCTCCAAAAGAACCATCCATTTGAAGTATCTCCATACATTAAAGAGTAACCCACTAACCAAAAAGTTAAGGAACCTACACAAATGTCGAGTAAGTTTTTCATTGCAATGTTAACTGCATTCTTAGATCTTGTCATTCCGGATTCTACCAATGTAAAACCAGCTTGCATCAAGAACACTAAGATACCTGCAATTAGCATCCAAAGCATTCCCATGTCTCCATTTATTTGTTCAACAGCCTCTGCAACTCCTGCTGCAGATGTGTCTTGTATTAATGTTAGAAATAAACTCATATTTATATTTTTTAATTAATTATCTTTTGAGAAATTACGAGACTAGAAACTCGTAAGTTTATTCTTTTTCACAGCAATTTACCTAATCATTTTATTTTTTTAGAAAGAATAAACTGCGGCTAAAGCAAAAGAACTAAGAGCTTTATCACCTACAAAGGCTGCTTCAGAAGCTGAATCTAATCTTAATTCTGGAATTATGGTTAAAGAACCAATTGTATAATTACCTGTTAAAGTAGTTGCAAATACGCTAGAGTCCTCAACGCCAGTTCCAATTGCACCAAAATCTCCATCTTCTACAAAATATTCAGTTCTTAAGCCAATTTTAAATGAATCAGAAGTGGCTATCTGCGGGTATAATGCTGCGCCATAGAATCCCGGAGCATCATCTCCTGAAAAATAAGCTGCGTTTATACCTAAAAAGAAAGTTTCTGATACATCAAAACCACCTGTAAAATCGATCTCATACGCTCCTGAATCTAATAAGAAATTGATGTATTGACCAGAGAAGCCTAATTGAGCACCAAATGCATAGCTGCCAGTTGGGTTAAATTCCGTAGCATCAGTAGGGTTCATTATTGCTAACATCAACGATGTGTTTTCCGATAAAGTAAAATCTGCTTTTATTCCTGTATGACTGAATGGTCCATAAGAAAATAAGTAAGATGTACTATAGTTAAAATTAGCAGTTGGAGAAATTACTTCATACCCTAAAAAGGTATTAAAGTTACCAATTGTAAGTTTTACTTTTTCACTTACATTCCAGTAAGCATACAATTGATTTATTACTTCAGAACTTCCAGTTGGAGATCCAAAGACAGCATCATTTCCTCTTGGTCCGTATACCATGTCAGCAACAAAGCCAACTTTTTCTCCTTCGTAAGCAGCAACCAAATTAATCATACCTAAAGCAAAACCTGGTTGATTAGCAAAAGAGCTGCCCGGAGCGGTATCGAAATTGCCTCCGCTGATGTTGCCTCTAAAATAAGTGTCTACACTTCCACTTAATGTGAATTTTTTTTCCTCTGTTTCTTGCCCAGTCATCACTAAGCTACTTGCTACTAATAAAGTTAAAATAATTTTTTTCATGATAATGTTCTTTTAGTTTTTATTGATTTTTATTATTTGAACGAGCCAAATGTATATATTAAATTCAAATTAACAAGGGGGTGTTTTTTCGAAAACGTTGTAATTTTAAATTGTACCCTCAAAAAAATAGGGGTTAAATTGAGATAAGTTTAATTATTGATTTTTAAAGGGTATAAAATAGGATGTTTACAAAAAAGTTAGATATATTTTTAGGATATTCATAAAAATGCGCTATAATTAAAAAAAAATACAATTATTGTACATTTGTCCTTATGAAATATTCATTTTCCTATCTAATTCGCTTACAGTTTCTTGGTTTTCGTTTTTCGGGTTGGCAAAAACAAACCAATGCTAAGACGTTGCATGACATGGTGGATAAAACCTTGTCTTTTGTTTTTGAGGATACTAGTTTTAAAACCATTGGTATTGGCAGAACGGACGCTAAGGTTTCGGCAAATCAATATTGTATACAGCTATTCGTGGACATTCTAATTGAGGAAGATTCTTTTATGAAATCGTTAAACTCAAACTTTTCTCTAGATTTTAAAGCAATTTCGATGCGTAAAGTAGATCGAAGTTTCAATATTATTAAAGCGTCCAAGTTAAAAGAGTATCATTATTATTTTTCTTTTGGGGAGAAGAATCATCCTTTTGCGGCTCCTTTTTTAGTAAATATTGAGGAAAACCTTAATGTTAATAGAATGATTAAAGGAGCGAAACTGTTTGAAGGGGAGCATTATTTTCATAAATATTGTACAAAACCTTCTGAGCAAACTATTTTTAAAAGAGTAATTGATTCTTGTGAAATTGTTACAAACGATATATTGACGGCAAGTTTTTTTCCGGAGGATTCCTATGTATTAAAGGTGAAAGGTAAAGGATTTTTAAGGTATCAGATAAGATTAATGATGGCGACCTTATTTGAACTTGGAAAAGGAAATCTTGATATACAATTTATTGAATCCTCTTTAAAAGAAGATAATGATCAAAAATTCTTACGAAATATTGCGCCGGCTTCTGGTTTGCAACTGTATGCGATTGAATTGGATAAATAACGAACAAGAGAGTCTGAGCGATAAATAGAAGCGATATTCTTTTTAAAAATACGCCCAAAAGAAAAAGCCACCTTTTAAAAAGATGGATTTTTAAATACTATATATAATGAGTTGTAATTTATCCTTTGATAACACCTCTAGAAATTACAATTTTCTGAATTTCGGAGGTTCCTTCATAGATTTGAGTAATTTTTGCATCTCGCATTAAACGCTCTACATGGTAGTCTTTTACAAAACCATTTCCTCCGTGTATTTGAACCGCTTCTACGGTTTGTTCCATGGCAACTTTAGATGCATATAGTTTGGCCATGGCAGAAGACATATCGTAGTTATTGCCTTGATCTTTGTCCCAGGCAGCTTTCATCACTAACATTCTCGCAGCCTCAATTTCTGTGTACATATCTGCTAACTTGAAGGCGATCGCCTGATGATTGCAAATTTCTGTACCAAAAGCTTTACGTTCTTTAGAATATTTTAAGGCCAATTCGTAACCTCCGGCAGCAATGCCCAATGCTTGTGCAGCAATACCAATTCTTCCTCCAGAAAGTGTTTTCATGGCAAATTTGAATCCAAATCCATCTTCTCCAATTCTATTTTCTTTAGGCACTTTTACGTCATTAAATTGCAGCGTGTGCGTATCCGAACCACGAATTCCTAATTTATCTTCTTTTGGGCCCACATGAAAACCTTCGGTTCCTTTTTCAACGATAAAAGCATTAATTCCTCTATGACCTTTTTCTCTGTCAGTCTGCGCAATCACTAAATATACGTCTGCGCGTCCACCACTAGTAATCCAGTTTTTTGTTCCGTTAATGAGATAATGATCTCCTTGGTCTTCTGCTGTTGTTGCTTGCGAAGTTGCATCTGAACCTGCTTCTGGTTCACTTAAACAGAAAGCACCAACAAATTCTCCGGTGGCTAATTTTGTTAAATATTTTTGTTTTTGGTCTTCATTTCCATAAGCTTCTAGACCATAGCAAACTAAAGAATTATTTACAGAAACGATGACAGATGCAGAAGCATCAATTTTAGAAAGTTCTTCCATAATTAATACATAAGAAATAGCGTCCATGCCACTTCCTCCATATTTTGGGTCTACCATAATTCCCATAAAACCAAGATCTCCCATTTTTTTTACTAATTCTTTCGGGAACTCTTGCTTATTGTCTCTTTCTATGACACCAGGTAATAATTCTGCTTGCGCAAAATCTCTTGCAGCATCACGTATCATGATGTGTTCTTCTGTTAAACTAAAATCCATCTATATATAATTTTATAATATTCGTAGTTTTTGGCATCAAAGATATCGATTTCGTAACATATTTTCAACAGACATTTGTTAATTTTACAATTATGAATAAAAATGAGATTTTTACAATTGGTTTAATGTCCGGAACTTCTCTAGATGGTATTGATTTGGTATATGTGAAATTTAAAAAAGTTAGCTATAAAGATTTTGATATACTTCACTCAGAAACAATTTCATATCCTAAAAAATGGAAGTCAGCTTTACAAAATGCAATCAATTTTTCAAGTGATGAATTAAAATTTCTAGACATTGAATATGGTGCTTTTTTAGGAGCTGTACTTAATGAATTTATTGATAAATATCAGATTCAAAATATCGATTTTATAGCTTCTCATGGACACACGGTTTTACATCAACCAGAAAAGGGGGTTACGCTACAAATTGGCAATGGTCAGGTTATTGCAAATGATACAAAACAAAAAGTAATTTGTGATTTTAGAACGCAAGATGTAAAATTGGGAGGTCAAGGTGCGCCTTTAGTGCCGATAGGGGATGCATTGCTTTTTTCGGATTATGAATATTGTTTAAATCTTGGAGGTTTTTCGAATATTTCCTATGCTAAGGAAGGTGAAAGAATCGCTTTTGATATTTGTCCTGTAAATATTGTTTTGAATCATTATGCTAACAAATTAGGATTAGCTTATGACGCATCAGGAGATATAGCTTCGAAAGGAAAATTAAATCAGCAGCTTTTAGATAAATTAAATTCTTTAAAATTTTATCAGCAAAAACCCCCAAAATCTCTAGGTTTAGAGTGGGTGAAAGAGCATATTTTTCCTCTTATTAATGATTTAGAAACGGATATTTCGGCAATATTAAGAACTTTTGTAGCGCATATTGCTTGTCAGATTTCTAAAATAATTAAGGAAAATAACTCGGTTTTAGTTACAGGTGGAGGTGCTTTCAATTCTTTTTTAATGCATCAAATTGAAATAAGTTTACAGCACAAGATTTTATTGCCTAAAAAAGAATTGATAGATTTTAAGGAAGCATTAATTTTTGCTTTTTTAGGTTTGTTAAGGTTTGATAATCAGGTTAATTGCTTAAGTAGTGTCACAGGAGCAAAATACGATCATTCATCTGGAATGATTTTTTTGCCTTCAGGGGGGTAATAAAAATTTGAGCAATCCTTTTTTTTACTGTAAGTTTGTGCAGTATCAACTAAATAATATTCCTAAATTTTTAAAAATGAATCAACTTTAGCTTTTCCCCAGAAGGGGATTTTAATGCAAGATTAAAATTGTTGAAAGGAACAAAAAAGTAAGTTAATTTATTTAAAATTTTATAATGAAAGAATTATTAAAAAAATACGAAAACAAACAGCCAGAAATTGTTTTTCATTGGAAAGATCAAGAGACTGAAGCAGAAGGTTGGACCGTGATCAACTCATTAAGAGGCGGAGCAGCTGGTGGCGGTACAAGAATGAGAAAAGGCTTAGACATGAATGAAGTTTTGTCTTTGGCAAAAACAATGGAAGTAAAGTTTACGGTTTCAGGACCGGCGATTGGAGGGGCGAAATCGGGCATTAATTTTGATCCGAGTGATCCAAGAAAAAGAGGAGTTTTAGAGCGCTGGTATAAAGCGGTTACACCATTGTTAAAACATTATTATGGTACCGGTGGAGATTTAAATGTAGATGCAGATAAAGATGTAATTCCGATTACAGAAGATTGTGGTGTCTGGCATCCACAAGAAGGGATTTTTAACGGTCATTTTAAGCCCACGGAAGCAGATAAAATAAATCGAATTGGTCAATTGCGTTTAGGCGTGATTAAAGTAATAGAAGACAAGCAATTTTCGCCTGATTTATCTAGGAAATACACGGTTGCAGATATGTTAACCGGTTATGGTGTGGCAGAAGCGGTAAAACACTATTATAATATTTACGGTGGTAAAATTGAAGGAAAAAGGGCCATTGTTCAAGGATTTGGAAATGTAGGTTCGGCGGCTGCGTATTACCTAACACAATTAGGCGCAAAGGTTGTTGGAATTATAGATAGAGATGGTGGTGTCATCAATGAAGATGGATTTTCTTTGGAAGAAATGAGGAATTTATTTTTAGCCAAAGATGGGAATAAATTGGTTTCAGAAAAGATGATTTCTTTTGAAGAAATTAATGAAAGAATATGGGGTTTGCCAGCAGAAATTTTTATTCCTGCTGCGGCTTCAAGATTGGTTTCAAGAGATCAAGTGCAACAAATGATAGATGCAGGATTAGAAGTAATATCTCCTGGCGCGAATGTTCCTTTTGCGGACAAAGAAATTTTCTTTGGACCTATTATGGAATATACAGATAATCATTTAAGTTTGTTGCCAGATTTTATTTCGAATTGTGGTATTGCTAGAGTTTTTGCTTATTTAATGGAGGCAAGAGTACCTTTACCAATGCAAGACAAAGCTATTTTTGAGGATACATCTACGGTTATCAAAAAGGCCTTGCAAAAAACGTTTAAAAAAAGTGCATCAAAAACAAAAATATGTTCAACTGCGTTTGAAATAGCGCTTAAACAATTGTTATAAACTAAATTAGAGAATATGGAGTCAGTAATTATTATAGTATTTGTGATGGGATATTTGGCCATCACGTTAGAGCATAATTTAAAATTAGATAAACTAATACCAGCATTAATCATGATGGCGGTATGTTGGGCATTGGTTGCTCTTGGGGTAGATAATTTTACAACATGGTTTGATTCCAGTAAACATGCCTTAGTAGATGGTTTTGGTAGCCTAGCACATGATGATAAATTACATTTAGTAGAAGAAACCTTATTACATCATTTAGGTAAAACTGCTGAAATTTTAGTGTTCCTTTTAGGGGCCATGACCATTGTTGAAATCATAGATTATTTTGATGGGTTTTCTACCATTAAGGGGTATGTAAATTTTAAAAGTAAAAAGAAGTTGTTATGGATGTTTTCTGTATTAGCGTTTATTTTATCAGCAATTATAGATAATTTAACAGCAACTATTGTCTTAATTTCCATTTTGCAGAAAATTGTTAAAACGAGAGAAGATAGAGTTTGGTTTGCAGGTTTAATTATTATTGCGGCAAATGCTGGTGGTGCTTTTTCACCAATTGGGGACGTAACCACAACAATGCTTTGGATCGGAGATAAAGTAAGTACGGGAATGTTATTTACTTATTTATTTATTCCTTCCTTATTATGTATGATTGTTCCTTCTTTTATTGCAACATTTTTACCAGCCTTTAAGGGGGATATTGAATTTGACGTAAATGAAGTTGAAAAGCCAAAAAGTGAGCATAGTGGAAGAATGTTGTACCTGGGTTTAGGAGCTATTTTGTTTGTCCCTGTATTTAAAACAATAACACATTTACCTCCTTATGTAGGTATGATGTTGTCCTTAGCTTTTGTGGCTACTTTTGCAGAAATTTATAGTAATTCGAAATTTTCGATTTCCAGTGTAGACGCCGATGAGGCTAATGAGCATGCAGAACATGCCACGCATAGTCCTGTCCATTCCTCCCTATCTAAAATCGAAATGCCAAGTATTTTATTTTTCTTGGGTATTTTAATGGCAGTTGCGGCTCTAGAATCTTTAGGTATTTTATTCAACTTTGCAGATAGCTTAAAAGAAGGCATTCCTTTAATTGGTTCTGAGTTAGAAGGTACTGAAGTTTCGGATTTAGTAGTTCTTTTATTGGGAGTAGGTTCTGCGGTTATAGATAACGTTCCATTGGTGGCAGCGAGTTTAGGAATGTTCTCGGAAGGTTTAGACAATCCTTTATGGCATTTTATTGCATTTTCAGCAGGAACTGGTGGGTCTATGTTAATTATAGGTTCTGCTGCTGGGGTTGTAGCCATGGGAATGGAAAAAATAGATTTCTTTTGGTATTTTAAAAAAATATCTTGGTTAGCATTAATAGGTTTTTTAGTGGGCTCTTTAGCATTCGTGGTATTACGAATGTTTATATAGTCACCTTAAAATAATGTAAAGAAATGTCATTTTGTAAAAGTACAGAATGGCATTTTTTTATATAAAGAAAGTGCTATGCTTTTTTTTTGAAACAATTTAAAAAAAGAATAGTCGTTACTAGAATAGAACTTAAAAGAGAATTGAATGATATCATTTTTTCAAGATAATAAAGAGCTTTTAGAGGAGGTGGCTTCAGAAGAAAAAACACTTTCTATCTATAAATTAATTATGGATGGTGGCGTAGGCGGGCAAATAATAATAGCCATTCTTTTTGTACTGTTAGCAGTTGCTTTATATATTTATTTCGAACGTTTTTTTGCGATAAAATCTGCATCAAAAATTGATGAAAATTTTATGAATCAAATTAAAGAGTATGTTTCTAATGGTAAATTAGAGTCTGCAGATGCGCTTTGTAAAAGTAAAAACACGCCAACGGCAAGATTAATTGGTAAAGGGGTTTCTAGAATTGGGAAGCCTTTAGATGATATTACAAAAGCGATAGAAACTGCAGGGAAACTTGAGGTTTATCAATTAGAAAAAAACGTCAGTGTCTTAGCTACAATTTCTGGTGTAGCCCCCATGATAGGTTTTCTAGGAACTGTTATCGGAATGATTATTGCCATTCATGAAATCGCAAATGCAGGGGGGCAAATAGATATTAAATTGCTTTCTGACGGATTGTATACTGCAATGACTACGACCGTTGCAGGTTTAATAGTGGGTATTATTGCATACATTACCTACAATCATTTGGTGGTAAGAACTGATAAAGTGGTGTATCAAATGGAAGCAAAATCGGTGGAGTTTTTAGACTTATTAAACGAGCCGGTATAATATGAATTTACGCGGAAGAAATAAAGTAGATCCATCATTCAATATGTCGTCCATGACGGATATTGTTTTTTTATTGTTGATATTTTTCATGCTTACATCAACATTGGTAACCGTGAGTGCAATCGATGTTTTATTGCCAAAAGCCGGAGGGAAAACAGAGAATAATAAATCTGTAGCGGTAACCATAACCAATAAATCATTATTTTATATTAATAAAACAAGGGTAAGTGCAGCAAGATTAGAGCGCGAGATTTTAAAAAGTGTAGGAGGCGATAAAAAGAAAACAATTGTTATTAGGGGAGATAAAGATGTTCCCTATAAAAATGTGATGAAAGTAATTGACATTGCAAATAAGAATAAATTAAAGATGATTTTAGCCGTAAAAGGGAAGTAATAAATTGTTCTGCAAGATTTTGTTTTGCAGATATAAATGTGAAAATGGCACTATTAGACACCAAACATAAACGAAAATCAGCAATAATCACAGCGAGTATATTGCTGTTTTTGTTGTTTGTTATTTTTAATTTTGGGATGCAATATATAGATCCGCCAGAAGAATATGGTTTGGCAATAAATTTTGGAGATGCTACTGTTGGAAGCGGAAACCCTGTTGAAGAAACGAAGAAAATTTCAGTACCAAAAGTAGTGGAGAAAGAAGTCGTTCTTGAAGAAGAGGTAAAAGAGACTCCCAAAGAAACAATTAAAGAAGAAATGATAACTGAGGACACATCAAAGGAAGTGTCTGTTGTAGAGAAGCAAAAAGAAGTTAAAAAGTCGGTAGAGAAGGATATCAAGAAAGAGATTCCAAAAGAAATCCCGAAGCCTAAGCCATCCAAAGAAACTACAGACGCACTAAATAGCTTGTTAAACGGAAATGCCTCTGATGCAAATCAGAAAGGTGAAGGAGACGATAGAGAAGACGGTGTAAAAGGAAGTGAAAAAGGAGACGCAGATGTTGCTAGATATTACGGAAATACTGGAAGTGGTGCTGGAGGAAATTATAATCTTGCAGGAAGGAAAGCCTTGTCAAAACCGATAGAACAGCCAGAATGTCAAGAAGAAGGAATTGTTGTGGTCAGAATTGTTGTGGATAAAAACGGCAAAGTCATTCGTGCAATTCCGGGTATTAAAGGCTCTACAAATACGGCTGCATGTTTATTAAAACCGGCAAAAGAAGCTGCCCTTAAAACCACATGGAATGCAGACGAAAAAGCACCAAACAATCAAATAGGAACTATTATTTATAAGTTTTCTTTAACGAAATAATCACGTATTTTTGCAATATGAATTACCAACAAACATTAGATTGGATGTTTGCACAATTACCAATGTATCAAAGAGAAGGTAAAACTGCGTTCAAAAAAGATTTAACCAATATTTTATTATTTTCTGAGGTTTTAAACTTTCCTGAGAGAAAGTTTAAAACCATTCATGTTGGTGGTACCAATGGAAAAGGTTCTACCAGTCATATGTTAGGGTCTATTTTACAAGAAGCAGGTTATAAAGTAGGTTTGTATACTTCACCGCATTTAAAAAATTTTACAGAGAGAATTAGAATAAATGGCAGAGAAATTCCGAAGCGCAGAGTAACCTCGTTTATCAATAAACAGAAAGGTTTTTTGGAAAAACAAAAACTGTCCTTTTTTGAAATGACTGTTGGTTTGGCTTTTGATTATTTTGCAAATGAAAAAGTGGATATTGCTATTATAGAAGTAGGACTGGGAGGAAGGTTAGATTCTACAAATATTATTACTCCAGAAATCGCTGTAATCACAAATATAGGATTAGATCACACACAATTTTTAGGGGAAACATTACCTGAAATTGCCTATGAAAAAGCCGGAATTATAAAAAATAAGATTCCAGTAGTTATTGGAGAAAAACAAACGGAAGTATTGGATGTTTTTTTAGAGAAGGCAAAAGAATGTCAATCTGAAATCTATTTTGCTTCAAATGATGTTAAAAATTATCCGTTAGATTTATTAGGAGATTATCAGCGGGCAAATAGTAAAACGGCTGTTGCTGCAATTCAGCAATTACGTGGATTTACGATTTCAGAAAAAAATATTTTGGATGGTTTATTGCATGTGGTGAAAAATACAAACTTAAAAGGAAGATGGCAGGTTTTGCAAGAGAATCCGAAGGTGATTTGTGATACTGCGCATAACAAAGAAGGTTTAGCTATTGTTTTAAATCAGCTTAAAAAAGAGCAATATAAAAAGCTACATATTGTTCTCGGAGTTGTCTTGGACAAGAATTTAGATGATATTTTACCGATGTTTCCAAAAGAAGCCACCTACTATTTTTGTAAGCCAAATATCCCAAGAGGGCTTTCGGAAGTTGTTTTACAAGAAAAAGCGACAAATTTTGATTTGTATGGTAAAAAATATATGACAGTAAAAAAAGCTTTAGCAGCAGCTTTAGATAATGCAAATCAAGAAGATACAATTTATATTGGAGGTAGTACTTTTGTAGTTGCAGAAATAATTTAAATAAAAGTTCATTTTTCTTTTGGTAGAGTTAAAATCTATTTTATATTTGCCACCGCTTAGGGAACTAAGCGAAATAAGTTCAAAGCTTCCTATATAAAATTATGAAGTTATTCCTTTTCAATAGGAATTAAAAAGTAGAGGGCAATTAGCTCAGTTGGTTCAGAGCATCTCGTTTACACCGAGAGGGTCGGGGGTTCGAATCCCTCATTGCCCACATCAATCACAATCCTGACGATTTTTCGTCAGGATTTTTTGTTTTCAAAAAAGCGAAATGTATTTCAGCCTTTTTTGAAGACAAAAAATAATGAGTATGCAGTGCGCAGGATTGTATTTGCAGCAGCGGTTTCAATGAGGTATCTGCAATCCCTTGCCTTTGTTAGGGCAAAGCAATGAATCAAGTCCAAACTTGTTGGGTTTTAGAATTATGCAAAAATAGTATTTAGTCTTAAAAGTAAGAATTCTATATTTCTTGCCTCTCTGCATTGTGCTATAAAGGCTTTAATTTTTTTCTAATACTGACGGGGTGGCATTAAAAGACTCAACTGAAGCGTCTGTGCATCAATTAACAATATAGTCGAGGATGTTTTTAATGAAGAGATGTTGTTCTAGAGATACTTTGGAAGCTTTTTAACGGTGTTTGCTTGACCAATTTTAGTATAGGTAGAATGACCATTAGATTCAGTTTGTCATTCATGGCAAGTATGACTGTTAGAAATTGATTTTTTTGATAAAAGAAATGCCTCACTTCTAAGTTACGCTGAACAATTTAAGTCAAAATGTATTTTGGTTTCATTCGCGTTCTGCATAATACTTAAGTTTTCCTTGGTAACTCGTTTACCTAAAAAGTACCAACGATTCTTAAGCCTGTAAATTCTGGAGAAAATTGTGGTGTATAGCTTAAAGTAATCTTCTTTTGTTTCGTTTTGTCTAAAAGACCCCTTGCTTTCCAGCTGCTTTTTACAATAGAACGACCTATTAAAGTGCCTACAATGGCACCGGCTACCATATCACTAAGCCAGTGTTGGTGGCCCTTAACGTCGGAGAAAAATACAACGCTCATAACTCCATAGGGAATCCAATAATTATCGTACTCCATTTGAATTACCTTGGCTAGAGCAAAAAAAGTAGTGAGATGCATTGAAGGCATACCTGTTGCTTTCCAATCTGAAAAAATTATTTCGTTTTCTCTACTATTAAAAAAGTCCCAATTATTATTGGTAAAAGGTTGGCCTTTGGTAGTGGTGTTTAATGGACTTTCCGGTCTATTTCGGCCAAAAATCGTTTTTAAAGTAATTTGCGTAATTAATGTTGAGTACGCGATAGCTTTAAAAGAATTAATTCCCACATATTGCCCCTTTTCACTATTACCAATTAAAGACCCAATATACAACCCAATAATGGGATAAGTCAGATATGAGTTTTGACCATTTATCCATTCATTTTTTGTGTTTTTTAAAAAATCAGGAGCTATATTGGGTAAATTATAATCTATATTGGGCTCAACATGGTTCTGCCAAGCTTTGGTAGTAATTTTATCAGTGGCAATTAAACCCAAAATACCAGCGGCATAGTAGCCAGTTTTTTTCCAATTATCTGAAACCTCCTTTCCTAAAAATACAAAATCACTTGGTATGGTGTTAAAACTAGTTTTGATGACAGAGCCAGCGGTTTGAAAGAGATTTTTCTTTTTAGGTTGATTTTGAGAAAAAATAGAGAGGGAAAAAAATAGCAGAAGGCATTTTAAAAAGAGTTTCATCTTAATGATTTTTATGTTTTTTGATTCAAAAAATTTTTACCCAAAAATACAATTAACCAACAAAATAATTCTAAAAAAATAAAAGTTTTCTTTTTAGAATTTATATTAACAATTGCTTTTGCTATTTTTTTTATCATCTTTCGATGATGAATATGATTTTTTAATGAGGCTGAGTCATTATAATCACTGGTTCTCTTGCATTTGTTTTTAGGAAGTTTAGCATACATCTGTTGAAATCATATCTCGTATTATTTTTAGCTCGATTAAGAGGAAGTATATTTGGTTATCGTCATTCTAAATCATGGTTTTGTTTCTTTTCCTCCAGTATTTTTATGCTTCTGTTATTCCAAAACTTAACCGGCCGATTGGTAGGAGCGCTTTTACCAATTCCGAAATATAATTCTGGCATATCTTATTTTTGGTAATTAGATTTGTATTAAAAGCATTAAATTTTTAAAAATGATTTCATACATCTCATAAAAAACCTTTTTTGTAAATTTACATTCTCAAAATATATAATTTGTGAGTAAAATTAAAATAGGAATTATTGGGCTTGGTTATGTCGGCTTGCCACTTGCTAGGCTCTTTGCAACAAAATATGCGGTTGTTGGTTTTGATATCAATTTGAATAGAGTTGCAGATTTAAAAAAGGGAACAGACTTTACGCAAGAAGTGGATGACAGTTTGCTAAAAGAAGTTCTTACCAATGATTCTAATCCTGAAGTTGGTCTTTTTATTACGGCTGATTCAGAATTTTTGCAAGATTGCAATTATTATATTGTTACAGTTCCCACTTCGGTAGATAAAAACAATCAACCTGTATTAAAACCATTACTTTCTGCGAGTAAAACCATTGCGAAATACTTGCAAAAAAACGACATTGTCATTTATGAATCAACTGTTTATCCCGGAGCTACTGAAGAAGATTGCATTCCTGTTTTAAAAAAAGAATCGAATTTAGTTTTCAATAAAGATTTTTTTGTAGGCTATTCCCCCGAAAGAATTAGTCCTGGAGACAAGGTGAGAACTGTAGAAAATATTTTAAAAGTTACTTCAGGTTCTACGATTGAAACAGCCAAAAAAGTAGATGCGCTGTATAAATCTGTGATAAACGCAGGTACCCATTTAGCACCTTCTATAAAGGTTGCAGAGGCTTCAAAAATAATAGAAAATTGTCAACGAGATATCAATATTGCTTTTGTAAATGAATTGTCAAAAATATTCAGTTTAATGGATATTAACACCAGCGAAGTTTTAGAGGCAGCCTCTACCAAATGGAATTTTCTTCCGTTTAAACCCGGTTTGGTTGGTGGTCATTGTATTGGTGTTGATCCTTTTTATTTAGCTCAAAAAGCCCAGCAATATGGTTATTATCCAGAAATTATTCTTTCTGGAAGAAGGTTAAATGACAGTATGGGGCATCATATTGCTTCTGAAGTAGTCAAGTTGATGATTGATAAAGAGTTGAAGGTGAAAAGAGCTTCGGTTTTAATTTTAGGGATTACCTTTAAAGAAAATTGTCCAGACATCAGAAATACAAAAGTAATTGATTTATATCTTGCGCTAGAAAGCTATGGGCTTCAAGCGGATGTTTATGATCCTTGGGCTAAAAAAGAAGAAGTAAAAGAGGTGTATGATATCGATTTAATTGATGAAGTGTACAGCAAGAAATATGACGTTATTGTACTAGCAGTAGCGCATAAAGAGTTTAAAAATATTGATATTGTACAATTGAAGAACAAAGAAGCTGTGGTGTATGATATCAAAAATTTTTTAGCAATTAAAGATAAAAGTTTATAATGAAAAATTTTGCATTAATAGGGGCTGCAGGATATATTGCACCAAGACATTTAAAAGCGATTAAAGAAACAAATAATCAATTAATTGCTGCCTTAGATAAGTTTGATAGTGTGGGGATACTAGATAGTTATTTTCCAAATGCCAACTTTTTTGTTGAATTCGAACGTTTTGACCGTCATATAGAAAAATTAAAAAGAGCCGGAGTTTCTTTAGATTATGTAAGTATTTGTACGCCAAATTATCTACATGATGCACATATTAGAATGGCGTTAAGAAGAGGAGCAGATGCAATTTGTGAAAAACCTTTAGTTTTAAATCCATGGAATGTAGATGCTTTAAAAGATATTGAAAAGGAATCTGGTCAAAAGATACATACTATTTTACAATTAAGGCTGCATCCAAGTATTATTGCCTTAAAAAATAAAGTAGCTGCTGAACATAAAAAAGAAAAATACGAGGTAGATTTAACCTATATCACATCAAGAGGGAAGTGGTATGATGTTTCTTGGAAAGGCAATGAAAGCAAATCTGGCGGAATTGCCACCAATATAGGCGTTCATTTTTACGATATGTTGTCTTGGATTTTTGGCGATGTGCAAGAGAATATCGTGCATGTAAGAGAGAAAAATAAAGCTGCTGGATATTTAGAGTTTAAAAATGCCAGGGTGCGATGGTTTTTGTCTATTGATGAAAACGATTTGCCTGAATTTATAAAAGAGAAAGAACAAAGAACTTTTCGTTCTATTACGATCGATGCGCAAGAACTAGAATTTAGCGCCGGTTTTACAGATTTGCACACAAAAAGTTACGAGCAAATTTTAAAAGGAAATGGTTTTGGACTTGAAGATTCTGAGAAATCTATAAATATAGTCCATGATATTAGGAATTTAACAATAAGTGCTGTAGGGTTTAAGCATCCCTTTTTAAAATAAACAAATATAGCTACCTTTGCCAAAAATAAATCATGAAGAAAAAAGCAATTATCGTATCAGGATATTTTAATCCTATTCACAAAGGACATTTAGAGTATTTTAATAATGCTAGAGATTTAGCAGATGAACTTTTTGTAATCGTGAATAGCGATTTACAAAGAGCATTGAAAGGATCTAAAGAATTCCAAAAAGAAGCCGAGCGTTTGTTTATTGTTCAGAATATCAAAGCAGTAGACAAAGCAATCATTTCTGTGGATAAAGATAGAACGGTATGTGCATCTATTCGCACTATTTTTGAAACCTATGGAGCAGAATATGACCTTGGTTTTGCGAATGGTGGCGATCAGGATAACAATTCGATACCAGAAGCACCCATTTGCAAAGAATTACATATTCAACTAATCGATGGCCTAGGAGATAAAATTCAATCATCTTCATGGTTGTTAAAAAATAAATAAATATGAAAATAGGTATTACCTTTAGTGCTTTCGATTTGTTTCATGCAGGACATGTCAAAATGTTAGAAGATGCGAAACAAGAATGCGATTACTTAATTTGTGGTTTACAAACCGACCCTACTTTAGATCGTCCAGAAAAAAATATGCCAGTTCAATCTGTAGTTGAGCGCTACATTCAGTTAAAAGGCTGTAAGTATGTAGATGAAATAGTGCCTTATGCAACAGAACAAGATTTAGAAGACGTTTTACGTTCTTTTAAGATAGATGTACGTATTGTTGGAGATGAATACGCGACAAAACAATTTACAGGACGTGAATACTGCGAAAAGTCGGGTATAGCTCTTTTTTACAATAAGAGAGAACACCGTTTTTCTAGCAGTGGTTTGCGCAAAGAAGTGCAAGAAATAGAAAATTTAAAAAAAGGAGCTAAATAATTCAGGAATGAATAAAAGTGAGAAAATATACATTGCCGGACATCGTGGAATGGTAGGGTCAGCAGTATGGAGAGCTTTAGAAAAAAAAGGG
>Ga0209195_1000187_pt1 | contig 46771 bp, 43 predicted proteins | sample COGITO_mtgs_1004_3_FD_184788 | JGI IMG/M metagenome (GOLD analysis project Ga0209195, IMG submission 184788) | Pelagic marine microbial communities from North Sea - COGITO_mtgs_100420 (SPAdes) (version 2) | ecosystem: Environmental > Aquatic > Marine > Epipelagic ...
CCTCGGCGTAATTGCCATAACCGAGCAGTTCGGCCAGCGCCTGGCGTTTGCTGAGAATCTCGGTCATCACCGGACCGTTGTCGAACTTGCCGGCGTCCGGCCCCAGCTCAGAAGCCCGGGTGACGTTGGCGCGATAAACCTCTTCGCGCAGCGCACGGGAATCGGCATAGGTGAGTACCGGCATCAATGACGGGGCCTCCAAGGTAATTAACCAACCGTCGAGCTGCTTTTGGCGGGCATATTGGGCCAGGGTGGATAAGGCCGACGCCGGCAAACCGGCCAGATCGCTGACCTCGGTGATGGCCTTAGTCCAGCTCTGGGTGGCATCGAGCACCTGCTCGGAATATTTCTGCTGCAACTGGGCCAGCTCGCTCTGCAATTGGGCGTAACGCTGCTGCTGGTCACTCGGCAAGTCGATGCCGCTGAGTCGAAAGTCGAGCAATGCTTGGCGCACCGCCTCTTGCTCGGCGGGCGCCAGGGTGGCGAATTCGGGCTGCTGGTGGATCTGCTCATAGGCCTTGAACAGCCCAGGATGCTGGCCCAACCAGGTCGAAAACTCGGTTAGCTGATTGAGTGCCAGGCCATAGGCGGCGCGCAGGCTGGGCGAGTCTTGCACACTGTTGAGATGACCGAACAGGGCCCAGGCGTTATCGAGCAGGCGCGACTGCTGCTCAATCGGCTCGATCACCGTGCCCCAGGTGGCAGGACCGGGTTGGTCCAGTTTGGCCGCAATGGTGGCCTTGGCCGCGTCGATCAACGCGGTCATTGCCGGCGCTATATGGGCCGGTTCGAAGAGTTCGAACGGTGGTAATTCGTGATTCTCGAGCAGCGGGTTGGTCGCCGTCATGGTCGGGTGATCCTTAAATTCATCAACAGTACCCTACATGATAGGGACAACTGGCTCGGGTACAACCGGGCGGGCGGTAAATATTCACCCGGCTGGGCCCATACCAGGCTATTGGCATGGCTCGGCCGAGCCGACCGGCTCTGGGTAGAGCCTGTTCTTGGACGACTCCCGGCGGTTAGCCCTTTGCTTGGTGGTGATTCAGGTGGCACGCCTATATAATCCCCCGCTCTTTGTTCACCCATCTTGTTAGGAGTCACCATGCGTCCAAGCGGCCGTCAAACCGATCAATTACGCGCCATCACCATCGAGCGTCAATTCACGATCCATGCTGAAGGCTCTGTCTTGGTCAGCTTTGGTAACACCAAGGTTATCTGTACCGCCAGCGTCGAAAGCGGCGTGCCGCGTTTTATCAAGGGTAAGGGTAAGGGCTGGGTCACGGCCGAATACGGCATGCTGCCGCGTTCGACTGGTACTCGAAATCAACGCGAAGCCGCGCGCGGCAAGCAGAGCGGCCGCACCGTCGAGATCGGCCGGCTTATCGGTCGATCGCTGCGCGCTGCGCTGGATATGGATCTGCTTGGTGAAAACACCATCGTGCTCGATTGCGATGTGATCCAGGCTGACGGCGGCACCCGCACCGCCTCGATCACCGGCGCCTTTGTCGCCCTATCCGACGCGATCAACAAGATGCTGGCCGACGGCACCCTGAAGAAGAACCCGATCAAGCATGCCATCGCCGCGGTCTCGGTGGGCATCTGGCAAGATACCCCGGTACTGGATTTGGATTATGCCGAAGACAGCACAGCGGAAACCGATCTGAACGTGGTGATGACCGCTCAGGGCGGCTTTATCGAAGTGCAGGGCACCGCCGAAGGCGAACCGTTCACGCCCGAGCAACTCAGCGCCATGTTAGCCCTAGCGGCCAAGGGCGTCAGCGAGCTGTGTGGTTTGCAGCAGGCAGCATTGGCCCAATAGGCCCACGCTGACCGGGCCGGCCGGCCCGGTCCGATTCACCCGCAAGGGGAGACCCCATGACCCATAGCATGACGGCGTTTGCACGCAAACAACAGAGCTTCGACTTTGGCACCCTGTCAGTCGAAATCAAATCGGTCAATCAACGCTATCTCGAACCCACCTTCCGTCTGCATGACACCCTGCGTTCCTTGGAACTGAAACTGCGCGACCGTCTGAAGCAAAAAATTCAGCGCGGCAAGGTCGAGATTACGGTGAAGTTTTATCTGAACAGCGGCGAGCAGGGCTTGGATATCGATCCCGACCGGCTCCGCTCGGTCTTGGCGGCCTTGGCCAAGATTGACGCGCAAGTGGCCAACAGCGCTGCGCTCAATCCGCTCGAGCTGCTGCAATATCCGGGCATCTTAATCGACGCCGAACTCGACGTAGAGCAAGTGCAAGAGAGCCTGCTGGTGCTCTTTGACGACGCGCTCGATGACTTGCTCGACGGTCGTCGGCGCGAAGGCCAGGTACTGGCCGAGGCGATTTTGCAGCGCGTCAGTGAGATCGCTACCCTGGTTGCCGAAATTCGGCAGGAAATACCGGAATGGTTGCAGACCCTGCGAACCAATTTGCGCACCAAGGTGCAAGGGCTGGGCGTCGAGCTCGATCCGGAACGCTTGGCACAGGAAGTGGTCTTGCTGGCCCAAAAGGCCGATGTGGCCGAGGAACTCGATCGGCTCGACGGTCATTGCAAGGAAACTCAGGTTATTCTTAAGCAGTCCGGCCCGGTCGGCCGCAAGTTGGATTTTCTGATGCAGGAATTCAATCGCGAAGCCAATACCCTGGGCTCGAAGGCAAGCAAAGAAAACATCACCCGTTCGGCGGTCCAATTGAAAGTGCTGATCGAGCAGATGCGTGAACAGGTACAAAATATAGAGTGAGGTCTGGCCCGCCCTCGGCTCCGAACCAAGGGCGAGTTCTAAAGATCCGCGTTCTGCCAGCCCTTAGGAGGCCAAACAGATAGCCCGACCATGGTCGTGGATCTCGACCAGGGACTGGTGTAGGGCCTTAACCGCGTTGGCGTAATCTTCTTCCTGAATCACAAACTGCACATCAACCTGGCGCATGCATTGGTGCACGGCCAGTATGCTGATGCCGGCTGAGGAAATGGCCAAGGCGGTCTGAGCCAACAAACCGTTTATTTTAAGGTCGCTACCGATCACCGAGACAATGGCGACTTTCTTCTGATCCACTTCGGCTTCCGGAAAGGTTTCCTCCAATTCAGCGCGAATCCGCTTAACCGTTTTTAGGTTGGTCGTCAGATAGTGGGTGACCGAGTTGGCATTGATGTCTTTGGAGACAATATGTGCCTTGTAGCGCTTAATGATGGTGACAATCTTGGGGTCGAAGATATGGAACAGTCCGGCCATATCCTGATCAAAAATTTCCAAGGCATAGACGCCCTTGGTGCCAGCGACAATTTCGACGCGCGGTGCATCACTGACGTAGTCGCCGGTAATCAGGGTGCCGGTGTGCTCTGGCTCAAAGGTGTTTTTAATGCGCAGTGGAATATTGCTTTGGCGCAAGCCTTTGGCCGCCTTTGGGTGTATGGCTTCCATCCCCAGGTTGGCCAGTTGGTCGGCGACATCGTAATTGGTGCGGCCAATGGGCACGGCCTTGGCTTCGCCGACCAGGCGCGGATCGGCGCTTGAGAGGTGAAACTCTTTATGGATGATCGCTTCCGTCGCGTCGGTCAGTACCGCCAGGCGACTGAAGGTCATTTCACTGTACCCGCGATTAAACGACGACATTAGGCCATTTTCACTGTGAGCATAGCCGGTCACGATGGGCAGCGAAGTGGCCAAGTCGATGCTCGCAAAGGCTTTTTGAATACGCTCATCGAGCGACATATGCTCTGTGGCGCGCCAACCGGTCAGGTCGATAAAGCAGGCGTTCACGCCATCGCGTTGCAACAACTTAGCCGTATTCCAGGCACTGTGGGCTTCGCCTAGGCTGGCCAGCATTTCGCGCACCGTCGCCAGGTGGGCGTCCAGTGCGAAGTGGCCATGATGGCATAGGCTCTGCAAGTCGAGCAGGCACTGGCGCGCGTCGATGATCCGGTCGTTAATAAATTGGTCGGCCTCGACCAGCGCCTCTGTGTCGCCAAACAGCTGGGCGTTGATCTGATGTAAATCAGCATTCAGAGCGGTGATGGCGTCGAGCCAGCTGTCATCTTCCATACTGCTGGCAAAGAGTTTAAACACCCCCGCCTTACCGCTTTTTTTGAACTCAAGCAGCTTATCGGTGACACCGCCATAGGCGCTGACGACGAAAACCCGATTGTAATAATGCTTAAAACGCGACGGCTTAAATACGATATTGTCTCGTACTGAGGCATAATCGTTCATCGACGTACCGCCGATCTTTTCAATGGTGTGCATCTTGTCCCCTGAGTCTAATGTTCCGTCGAGGAACCGTTCCTTCTCCAACGTGACGTTGGCTTACTGGTCGATCGATTCGGCTTCGAGCTCGTAGGCGCCGTCAGGGTTGTGCACTTCTTTGCCGTTCAACGGCGGATTGAAGACACAGGCCATTTTCATCTCTGAGAACCCACGCAAGATATGTTTATCGTGCTTGTCTAAGATGTAAAGCGTACCCGGTGCTATTGGATATTTTTGACCATCGGCTAGGGTTTCAACTTCCCCTTCGCCGCTGATGCAATAGACCGATTCCAAATGATTCTGATAGTGCATTTGAAAGTCTGCACCCTTATAGATGGTGGTGATATGAAATGAAAACCCCATCTGATCTTCCTTCAACAGCAACCGGGTACTGTCCCAGTTGCCGTCGGGTGACACTATTTTCCGGCCTTGCTGTTCAGCCTGAATCATATTACGAACAATCATAGATACTCCTAGGCGGCGTCTGGGCCTTAGGCCACAGACGCCTAATTAGATTAGCTGGCCAGGGCGGTCAATTCAGGTTCGACGAGCTGAACGTTGTCGAAATAGTCTGATTCTTCCGGCATTTCGGACTCCTTAGCGCAAATATCGCGAATCGCTGCGGCCAAGATATCGAGACCTTTCTTCAGGTTGGCATCGGTGATAATGAGTGGGCATAAGATTTTCACAACCTGGTCGTCGGCACCGCTGGTTTCAATCATCAGGCCGTTGGCGAAAGCCTTGCGGGTGATTTTTGACGCCAGATCGCCGTCGACACAGTTTAGGCCTCGAAACATACCGCGTCCGCGGGTAGAGAAATTTCCATTGCCATAGGCTGCAGCCATTTGAGCTAAACGCTTTTCAACATACTCGCCTTTGCGTTGTATGTCTTTCGCGAAACGATCGTCGGCCCAATATTCATCCAGGGCCGCCTTGGCGGTGACGAAGGCAAAGTTGTTACCACGGAAGGTGCCGTTGTGTTCGCCGGGCTTCCACTGATCCAGATCGGGTCTGATCATTACCATGGCGAAGGGTAGGCCATAGCCTCCTAAGGATTTAGACATGGTGACTATGTCCGGCTTGATGCCCGATTCTTCAAAGCTGAAGAAAGTACCGGTTCGACCACAACCGGCTTGAACGTCGTCGACAATCAACAGGACGTCGTATTTGCGACACACACTCTCTAACTGCTGCAGCCACTCGGCGCTGGCGGCGTTGATGCCACCTTCGCCCTGAACGGTTTCGACAATTACCGCGGCCGGCAAGTCGATTCCGCTGCTGGAGTCGCCCAGTACCTTGTCGAGGTAGGCAGTGGTGTCGACACCGTCACCCAGGTAACCATCGTAAGGCATGCGGCTGCTGCCACCCAAGCTAACGCCGGCGGCACCGCGATGATGCGAATTGCCGGTGGTCGCCAAGGCGCCTAGGCTGACGCCGTGGAAACCATTGGTAAAGGAGATGACATTCTCGCGGCCCGTGACGTTTCGGGCCAACTTGAGCGCGGCTTCAACCGCGTTGGTGCCGGTAGGTCCGGTAAACTGCATCACATAATCGAGGTTACGCGGCTTTAAGATGCGCTCGTTAAAGGCTTCCAAGAACTCGCCCTTGGCCTTGGTGTGCAGGTCCAGGCCATGGGTGATGCCGTCGGCCATGATGTATTCCACCAAGCGAGCTTTAAAGAGGTCGTTGTTGTGACCATAGTTCAGTGTGCCGGCACCGGCTAAAAAGTCGAGGTATTCATTGCCCGCTTCATCGTAGAGCAGTTCGTTCTTGGCGCGGTTAAAAATACAGGGAAAAGAACGGGCATAAGATTGTACCGCGGATTCAAATTCGTCAAAAATAGTCATATGTTCTCCAAAGGATGGATTAGGCATTAAAAGGTCCGATGCGCACCAGGCTCTCACTCTCGTGGTCGCCCTGAAAATGGGTCTGCTTATCTAGATAGTCGATCTTGTTCAATTCCGCCTCGAGGCGCCTGGCTAGGCGGGTAAAAAGAGCCCAAGATGCCTTGTTTTCTGCCGTAATTGTAGTTTCGAGGTATTGCACCGAATGCAGATTAGGGCGTTGCAATAAGCTGTCCAGCATCTGGCTGGCCAGGCCTTTACCGCGCGCAGAGTCGTTCACCGCCACCTGCCAGATAAACAAGGTGTTGGCATCTTCCGGCTTAACATAGCCGCTGATAAAGCCGACGCATTGATCGCCCGCTTTGGCAAGAATTGAGGTTCGGGCAAAGTGACCAGATTGCAAAAAATTGCAGTACGCGGAGTTTACATCCAGCGGTGGGCAGCTCTTGATTAATCGATGAACAGCATAGCCGTCATTTAATGTAGGGAGATGCAGGCTAATCATGTTGGGGTCCTTTCGATATTTAGTTAGAGCTCATTATTTATGCATCTAAATAATTTTCCCTGACGCTAATCATAGAGTTTAGCCCTATGTCATAAAAATGCCGATAATTTCGATTTATGAATTGAATTTGCCGAAAAAGAAAGCATAGTACACTAAGTAATATAAAATTTCAGGGCTGTTTGCAATGTCAGAATTCATCGTAGGCTAAAGATATGCTAAAAGCCTTAAGCGGTGTCGGGTCTAGCGACGCTTGAGGTATAATTTCAATTTGATATATAAAGCATTTAACGAGCAATCTATGGAAAAAGTTGACGAAGTCCTGGTGGCGCTGCGCCGAATTATTCGCGCCACCGATCTGCACTCTAAGCATTTGGCCAAGACCACGGGGCTGACCGCTCCGCAGATCATTCTGCTGAAAACTATTCGAGAGCGGGGCGAGATGACTATCGGAGGTCTGGCGGGCATTATTAATTTAAGTCAGGCGACGGTCACTACCATCATCGATCGCTTGGAAAAGCGTGGCCTGGTTGAGCGGGCGCGCTCCAGTACCGATAAACGCAAGGTCTTTGCACTGTTAACGGACGCCGGACAGGAGGTGCTCAAGTCGGCGCCCATGCCTTTGCAGTATCAATTCGCGCGCCAGTTTGGTGATTTACACGAGTGGGAACAGATGATGATTATCGCCTCACTGCAGCGCGTCGCCCACATGATGGATGCACAGCATATCGACGCGTCGCCGGTGCTCGATGTCGGATTGCTTGACCGTCTGGGCACCACTGTCGAGAAACACGATACTTTTAACAGCAGCAAGGCACCCGTCAAATAGCCACGCAAACCTTCCCGATGGCCGGGACCACTGCTCAATACGCTGCGCAGTGGATCAATTGAGGTTAGCATGGCTTTAGGCAGGAACTTACCTTCAAGCCCTGCTATCATCGCCCGATTATCCCTATTACAGCAGAGCTCAGGTCCCTTTCATGGCAACTATCGTCCCCGGTATCCTTTATATTATTGCCGCCCCCAGTGGCGCCGGCAAAAGCAGTTTGGTCAATGCGGTGATCGCCCGTCTGCCGTTCGTGACCTTGTCGATTTCCCATACCACTCGCGCCATGCGGCCGGGTGAGGAAGACGGCGCACACTATCACTTCACCAGCCCCGCAGACTTTGTCGAGCGGGTCGGGCGCGGCGAATTTTTGGAGCATGCCCAGGTTTTCGATAACTATTACGGCACCTCACAGGCCTATGTCCAACATCAGCTCGATGCGGGGCACGATGTGATTCTCGAGATCGACTGGCAAGGCGCGCAACAGGTGCGCCGACTGATGCCAGGCTGCCGGAGCGTGTTTATTTTGCCACCGTCGAAAGCGGCTTTGCAGGAGCGACTGGAAAAACGCCAACAGGACAGCGCGGCCGTCATCAGTCGGCGCATGCTCGACGCGGTCTCCGAAATGTCGCATTACGGCGACTTCGACTATCTGATTATTAACGATGATTTTTACAAAGCGTTGGACGAGCTGGCGGCGATCTTTACCACCAATCGCCTCGTGATGAGTCAGCAGCAGCAGCGTCATCAAGGTCTGATTACGCAGCTATTGACCTAGGCCAAGCTTAATTTATGCGGATAAGGGCTCTAAGCCATCATGCCGGTTGCCAAACCGTCTAATTTCCGTACAATCGCCCGGCTTGCACCAGCGAGCTCACAGGAGATCACCATGGCACGCGTTACAGTTGAAGATTGTTTAGATAAGGTTGCGAATCGTTTTGAATTAATCATGGTTGCCAGCAAGCGCGCGCGCCAGATTTCGAACGATGGAGTAGAAACATTCGTTGAGCAGGGTAATGACAAGCCAACGGTCGTTGCATTGCGTGAAATTGCCGAAGGCAAGATCAATGCTTCTATTCTCGACGAGATCGAAGACTAAAGACAGGATCGCACTAAAATAACCGGGCTTTGCCCGGTTTTTTATTGCCGTTTGAATGGGTTTGAATACACTGAAGCTTCATAAGCCAGTTTGGACTTTCCTTGCCAACCGTACACGATCTCGCTGAGCGCCTAAATGAGTACCTGTCACCGGAAAAGGTGGCGCGTATCAAACGGGCCTATTTTTACGCCGAGCAGGCGCATGAAGGTCAGATGCGGCGCAGTGGCGAACGCTATATCACCCATCCCTTGGCGGTTGCCAATATCCTCAGCGAAATGCATATGGATCATCAGAGTCTGATGGCCGCCATGCTGCATGATGTGCTCGAAGACACGGCCGTATCCAAGGAGGCGATCGTCGAGCAGTTTGGCCAGGGTGTCGCCGATCTAGTCGATGGCGTGTCCAAGCTGACCCATTTGGAATTCGAAAGTAAGGTCGAAGAGCAGGCCGAGAATTTCCAGAAAATGGTCCTGGCCATGTCCAAGGATATTCGCGTGATTCTGGTCAAGTTGGCCGACCGCCTGCACAATATGCGCACTATGGGCGTGATGCCGCCGGAAAAGAAGCGCCGTAAATCGCGTGAAACCCTCGAGATTTATGCCCCCATTGCGTTGCGGCTGGGCATTAATGATCTGCGGATTGAGCTAGAAAATCTATCTTTTGAATCAATCTACCCATTGCGTGCTACTCGGATTCGCTCTGCCATGCGCAAGCAGTTGGGGCACCGCAAAGAGGTTGTCCGGCATATTGAGGAGGCGTTGGCAACTCGCTTGCTGCAGGAAGGCATCGAAGCTCAGGTCAGCGGCCGGGAAAAACATCTCTATTCGATCTATAAAAAGATGCGCGAAAAGCGCAAATCTTTGAAAGAAATTCTCGACGTCTATGCTTTTCGGATTATCACCGACTCGGTCGATTCCTGTTATCGCATCTTGGGTTCGGTGCACAATCTTTATAAGCCGGTGCCGAATCGTTTTAAAGATTATATAGCCGTACCTAAAACCAACGGCTACCAATCCCTGCACACCAACCTGATTGGTGCCAATGGCGTACCGATTGAAATCCAGATTCGCACCCAGGATATGGAAGACATGGCCAATCACGGCATCGCCGCGCATTGGCTGTACAAAACCGACGACACCCAAGGCGGCCAAACGCACGCCAGAGCCCGGCGTTGGGTGAAGAATTTGTTGGAAATGCAGGAGCGCGCCGGCGATTCGATGGAGTTTATCGAAAACGTTAAGATTGACCTCTTCCCCGATGAAATCTATGTCTTCACCCCCAAGGGTGAAATCATGGAGCTGCCGCGCGGCGCGACCCCGATCGACTTTGCCTACGCGGTGCATACTGATGTCGGCAACGCCTGTGTCGGCTGCCTGGTCAATCGCAAGCTGTCGCCCCTGAGCCAGCCGTTGATCAGCGGTGATTCGATCAAGGTGATTACCGCACCCGGTGCGCGCGCCAACCCGGCTTGGCTCAATTTCGTCTTTACCGCCAAGGCACGGGCGAATATCCGCCACTTTTTGGCCACCATGGAGCAGCAGGACGCCATCGGCTTGGGCAAAAAACTGCTCGACAGCCAGCTGCGCAATTTTGGCACTGACCTTGAAGCGGTATCAGGCGAGGCCATCAGCACCGTCTTGCTCGAGTCGAATCTAAAGGATGCCGAGCACCTGTTTGCAGAGATCGGCAGCGGCCAAAAGCCGGTCTATATTATCGCGCGCCGACTCTTGCAATTGTCGCAAGGCGATACCCTCACCTCGCCTCAAGGCAGCCTCACGATTCAGGGTACTGAAGGGCTGCGCATCAAGTATGGCAAGTGCTGTCGGCCGATACCGGGTGACCCGATTGTCGGCGTGATGTCCAAAGGCAAGGGCATGGTGGTGCACATCGAACAGTGTCGCAATATCGCCGACCTGCGCCACGATCCAGATCGTTGTGTGCATCTGCATTGGGAAAAATCGATGGAAGGGGAGTTCCTGGTCGATTTGCGCATTGACTTGAGCAACGTCCGAGGTGTCTTGGCCAGTGTCGCCAATGCGGTCTCACATGCCGAAGCCAATATCGAAAGTATCCAAATGCAGGATATTGACGCGATTACCTCGCGGGTCAGTCTGCTGGTGGCCGTGACCGGTCGAACCCAGCTCAGTCGAGTGCTGCGCCGGCTGCATGCGCTGCCCGCGGTGGCCAAGATAGAACGAGTCTGAGACTGGGGTTTTTTACAGTTTGCTGCGCAGCCGAGCCTTAGTTGGCCTGCTATCGTTGACTTTTCTTGGCCTCGATCTGTCGCTCCGGTCGACCATTACTACCCAACTCATTGGAACCCACTATGCTGCCTGTGCTGATAAAATTTGTTCACTCCCGTTGGTATTGGTATCTCGTTGTGGCCGCTGGCCTAGCCTTAGAAAGCGTGGCCTTGTTTTATCAATACATACTCGGCGAGCCACCCTGTGTGCTCTGTATTCAGGCGCGTTTTTGGACCCTGAGCGGCGTGCTATTCGGCCTGTTCGGTCTGAGTTCCGAGCGCCCGGTGGCTCAGGGTGTCGCCCATGTCGGCCTCGTTGCTGCCCTGGCGCTGCTGATTGACCGCAGCCGAATCTCGGTGTTGGTCGAACGCGGCCAATATGAGGGGCAGTGCGGCATGGATGCCGGTTTCCCGGCTTGGTTTGCGCTCGATGCCTGGTGGCCTCAGGTCTTTGAAGTCCAGACCATGTGCGGCTACACACCGAACTTTATCTTTGGCTTGAGCATGGGCGAGGGCCTTTTTTATGGTGCTATCATGCTGCTGGTCGTTGCCGTTGGCGCCCTAGTCCTGAGAGCGGCCTCGGGCTTGCGGGGCGTCCGCTAAAATCGCCGGCCGATCCATTTACTGTTGAATTTTAAGTCGGACACCTGGTCACAATCCAGCCAGCGCTAATAGAACCGACTCTCTGCTAGGAGCTCGTTTATGGCACCGCACGCTTATGCGATCCATCGTTTGAAACCCTTGCTATTGCTCGCCAGCCTCGCCAGTTGTGCTAACTGGAGCAGCGCCGAAAGTCTGGCGGTGGATTGGCTCTACCTAGCGAACAACGGCGCCTGGGTAGCACGCAGTGAAACCCTGAACGCGACTGAAACCCGGGTTCGTCTGCCGGTGGCTCGGCTCAGCCCCGAGCAATTCTGGTGGCAGACCGAACTCGCCGGCACTCGGCTCAGCTGGTCGTCGCCCGACCCGCGCCGGTTACCCACCCAGGGTGAGGCCGTGAATATAAGAGGTGAGGCTGGGCTCTGGCTGGTGCAGGGGGTGAGTGCCAGTCAGCTGATCCTGCAACAGGGCAAGACCGTGCGCTATTGGCCGCAAAGTCAGTGGCATTTGTTGAATTTCACCACCCTGGTCGACACCCCGTTTGAACTCAACGTGATCCAACCGCAGACGCAAAACAATAGACTCTTCTATGCTTGGCAAGACTCGGCCATTAGCGCTCAGGTGCGTTACCGGCTCGATATAACAGCGGCGGCGCCCAAACTGCATCAGGAGCTAATAGTCTCCAACTTGTCCGAGTACGACATCGAGGCGCCGGGCTACAGCTTTGCTCAGGTGCCAAGCCCGCCTCAGATCATGATGCGAGCGCTGTCGATGGAGCGCGCGCAACAGGACATGGCGCAACCGCAGAGCGGCCAGAGCCAGGGCGTGCCAACGCTATTCGCGCTTGAGCCCTTTAACCTTGCGGCCAATACCCACCTCTGGTTGCCGGTTGCCGAGACGGTGCTGAGCCGGTTGGCGCGGCAATATGAGTTGCAATGGGACAGCCGGCAACAGGGTCTGCAGCAGGCTCAGGCGAGTATTTTAATCGAGAGCGAAGGCCTCTTACCCGACCTAGCGGGACCGGTTAAGGTTGGCGTGTTCGATGGTCAGGCAGCGCTGCTGGACAGTTATTATGAACCTGGGCAAGGCGCGCAGGCGACCCTGGCGCTGGGCCAGAGCAGTCTGGTGAATCTTACCAGTGCCATGGTCCGCGAAGGGCTTTGGCGTCTGACAGTGGTCAATCGCTCGATCGCGCCGGCCAGCATTGCCCTCACGGTAAGCCACTGGAATGGTAAGCAGAGCCAGAAAACCCCGATGACGCTTACCCTGGAGGCCAATGCCAGCCAAGAGATCAAGCTGGAGCTGGGCAGCGGGGGGCAGCTCAGGATAGTGAAATAGCGACCTTTAAATCGGGCGACCAGTAGCCATTGCTGATTATTCACCACCATCTTGTGAAATTTCCACTGCCGAGCGTGACGGCTTTTATTGAGTTTAGAGTTAAATGCCTTAAACTTTAGGGTCCTTGACCCATTGGCTGAGTGTTCTCAGCAAAACTTAGGACCAAACCGAACATGGCACTGCATACCGTTGAGAAAATTGGTGGAACTTCCATGAGTAATTATCCCGCCGTGCGGGACAATATTATTCAGATTGGCCGATCACAGGCCCAGATGTATCAACGGATTTTTGTCGTGTCGGCCTATGGCGGTATGACCAATCGCTTGTTAGAGCACAAAAAATCTCGCGAACCCGGCGTCTACGCGCTCTTTGCCAATAACGATTCAGATTGGCAGTGGAGCGAGGCGCTGACCGATACCGCCAAGGCGATGCGTGAGTTCAACGCGCAGCTGTTCGATCAGCCCCATATATTGAAGCAGGCTGACCAATTCATTACCGAACGGATGGAGGGCATTCGCTCTTGCCTGTTGGATTTGCAGCGGGTTTGTTCTTACGGCCACTTTCAGATTAACGAACATCTGGCGACCGTGCGCGAAATGCTCGCGGGTGTCGGCGAGGCGCACAGTGCTTTTAACGTCGCCTTGCTGCTCCAATCCGAAGGCATCAATGCACGTTTCGTTGATCTCTCCGGCTGGCGAGAAAAAGACAACCTCGCGCTCGATGACAAAATCCTAACGGTCTTCTCGCGCTATGACCTGGCCACCGAAATGCCGATCGTGACCGGCTACACCCAGTGCGCCGAGGGCCTGATGCAGACCTTCGACCGAGGCTATTCCGAAATCACCTTTAGTAAGATTGCTGAATTGACCGAAGCCCGCGAAGCCGTGATCCATAAGGAATACCACCTGTCGACGGCCGATCCAATGGTGGTCGGTGAACAGAATGTTAAGCCCATCGGGCGGACCAATTACGATGTCGCCGATCAACTTTCATTGATCGGGATGGAGGCGATTCATCCCAAGGCGGCTAAGGGTTTGCGCCAAAAGGACATTCCGTTGCGGGTCAAAAATACCTTTGAACCCGATCACGACGGCACCCTAATCACCAACGACTATCGATCGAAAACGCCACGCGTGGAAATCATCGCCGGGATTCAACATATTTACGCCTTGAGTGTGTTTGATCAGGATATGGTTGGCGAACCGCAGCAATTTCTCGAGATTCAGCGCTTGGTGCAGGAATTCAACCTGCCCTTGCTGGCCAAGGAGCACAACGCCAATACCGTCACCCTCTATCTGGATACCGGGCTCAAGGTGGTGGAGCGAATTCAGGCCAGGTTGGAGCGGCATTTCCCCAACGCCGAGATGACCAGTCGCAAGATTTCTATGGTCTCGGTCTTGGGCTCGGACATGAACGTGCCGGGGATTTTGGCATCCATGTCGGGCGCTCTGGCGGCGAAAAACATCAATGTACTGGCCATCTATCAGAGTATCCGGCAGGTGGATATACGGGTCGTGGTGGCCGAAGATCATTACGAACTGACCATTGCGGCATTGCACAAAGCCCTGATTGAAAACCAACCGCTCGATGCGGTCGCCTAACGTTTATTTCGTCCCTGCGGCCCGATCTCTTGGGGCCTTAGAGCAGGTCGCCACAGACCTGGTTGCGACCGGCCTTTTTCGCGGTACCCAGGCGTTGATCGACTAAGAAAATCAGCTGCTCGACACTCTTGTTCATCTGCCAGCGCACCACGCCGGAGCTGATCGTGACGGGGCGCTGCATCTGGGTCCATTTTAATTCCGAGATCTGTTGGCGCAATCGATCGAGTGACAAAATGGCCGCACCGGTTTCGGTTTCTGGCATCAGGATCAAAAATTCTTCGCCGCCAAAACGGGCGCATAAATCGGTTTCCCGAAAACTTTTACCAATGACATTTGCCAGGCGCTCAAGCACCTCATCGCCATAGGCGTGACCGAAGGTATCGTTGATGCGCTTGAAATGATCTATATCGATCAGGGCGATGGCGAAAGGCGACTGATAGCGCTTGGCCTGCAGATGCATCTGTGTCAACCGCTCCAAGGCATAGCGACGATTATAGAGCCCAGTGGCAAAGTCACGCGTATCGGCGTCTTCGGCATGCTGTTGAAGGGCGTGAAAGGATTGCATCAGATCGGAGACATCGGTCAACACCAGGGCTTGGCAAGGCTGTTGCCGATGTTGGCTGGTCAGCACATGCCATTGCGCCCAGCGAGTTTGGTTGCCTGCGCTCAAACCTATATAGGGGTCGGGCAACTGTCCGGATAGCAGGTCGCTCAGAGTCAGATGATGGAAATGGCGATCGACCAACTGCAACCCCAATTTCGCCAGCCAGGCCTCTTCCAGGCTGGTTTGCTGCGCCTGGATCTGGCCAAACCATTGGCGTGCCTTCTCATTGGCGTCCACAATGGTGTGCTGAGCATCGAACAACAGCACCGCGGTGGGCTCGGTTACCAGCAAGTTGGTTTTAGGCGCAGTGACCCGTGTGGCCGGAATAGGCTGATTCATTGAGCGAGTGTCCTTGTCAAGGTCGGCACATTCCGACCCGCGGGCCGGTCATGATGACAGTATAGTAACTTTTTCCGGGCGCTGCAGTCGTCCTCTTTCCAAGGCGATGCGGCACTTTCGGCCTCTATTATAGGAGAAATTCAAGATGAAACCGCTCGTGATGCTGTACTTGATCCTGCTTACCCTGCCGGCACAGGCTAAAACGTCGCTCTACGGCCAGGCCAATGGCTATGGCCAACTGGCTGCATCCGATGCCGGCTCGAATGTGCAACTGGAGACCCACCTGTCGGAATTTGGTTTTCGCGGAGACACCCCGGTGGCCGCCAATAGTGCTTTTTTTGACCTCGCCGTGGGCCTGGTGACCTACGCCCAGGATGGCTGTTGTCCGCAGCTGGTGCGCAGCGAGGTGGGTCTGCGCAGCGATCAGGGGGCCCTAACGCTATTTTACGGCGACAGCCCGCTGGCACGCAGCAATAAATTCTTCATTTTGATGCATCGCGATCCGGATGCCTTGACGGGAGCCTTGGGCTACAGCCAGGCCAGTAGCGACAATTTGGCGGTGGGTCTGGGCAGCGTCGATGGCCTGAGTTATAGAGCCCCGGTCATCGCCGATCGGCTGCAGCTTGAATGGGCGGTGATACCAGCGGAACGACTCGGCGGCGAAACCGGGTTGTCGTTCGCGGCCGACTACGCCGACGCACGACGCCGACTCAGTCTCGCGCTGGAGCTCAATGGCACGCATCAGAACAGCCAGCTTATGCGCCTGATCGGCGATTGGGTCAGCAAGGGCCTGACGGTCGGTGCAGGGCTGCAGCTGAGCACCAGCTCGGTGTCCGACGCCCGTGCCCTGACCCTGATAAGCTTTACCCGCATTCCCTTCAGGTTAGCCTCTAACCCGTCGACCCTGAGGTGGTTGGTGAGCGCTAATCGGCTGATCAGCCCAGGGTCGGCCGATCAAGAGCAGTATTACACCAGCCTAGTTCAGGAGCTGAACCTGACCGACAAGGTGTCGGCCTTTGGTTTTGTCGAGCTTGATTGGCCGGATCGAGCGGCAGAGCGAGTGGCTTACGCTGGTGTGGGCCTGAATATCGAGTTTTAGGACCACCGCCGGCCTATTCAGTTACGAAGATGGCGCCTGCCAGAATCGGCCATTGCACCGCCCAATCCTGGGTCGGAGGGCGTTTGAACTCACTGCGCACAAACTGATTGATACGCCCTTCCGCGTAGCTCAAGAGCAGGTTAGCGGCTTGATTTAGGGGCAGCGCTGGGCGAATGCCCTCGCGGATCTCGGCCTCGCGCAGCACCTGTTTTAATTGAGTTTCGAGCCGGTCGAAAATCTGCATGACTCGGCTGCGCAAACGCTCAACATCACCGGCCAAGGCATCACCGATCAGGATGCGGCACATTCCCGGGTTGCGTTCGGCAAAGGCCAAGAGCAGGCCTAAAATCGCCTCACAGCGCGGGATAGCGGCTTCCTCCTCTTGCAAAATTCGGGTCATGCGCGAGAACAGCGTATCTTCAATAAAGATGATTAAGCCTTCAAATATTTTCAGCTTGCTGGGGAAGTGCCGATAGAGCGCCGCTTCGGATACACCGACTGCCTTGGCCAGTTTTGCCGTGGTAATGGTTTGGCCCGGATGGGTTTCAAGCATATGGGCCAGCGCCTGCAAAATCTGGTCTCGGCGTGAAGGGGCCTCACTGCGCTCAGTCATTGAGCAGCTCCTGCTGATTGGTAATAAGGGTGCCGACACCGCTGTCAGAGAAGATCTCCAATAGCGTCGCATGCGCCACGCGGCCATCGATAATATGGGCACTGTTGACGCCGGCATGGACCGCATCCAAGGCACACCGAATCTTGGGTAACATGCCGCCATGGATAGTGCCGTCTTCGATCAGCTCGTTGACCTGGTCGGTGCTCAGACCGGTCAGAATTTGGCCGCTCTTATTCTGCAACCCACTGATATTGGTCAGCAAAATGAGTTTCTCGGCGCCCAGCACTTCCGCCACCTTGCCGGCGACCAAATCGGCGTTAATATTATAGGAGGTACCGTCTGCGCCGACCCCGATCGGTGCGATCACTGGTATATAGCCGCCATCACTCATCCAATTGATAAAGGACTTATCGATCGATTCGACCTCGCCAACGTGGCCGATATCGATAATTTCGGATTTTTTCAGGTCGGGACTGTCGCGCATCACCTTGAGCTTGCGCGCCTTGATGCTATGCGCGTCCTTACCGGTCATGCCGAAGGATTTGCCCCCGGCCTGGTTGATCAGCGACACAATATCCTTATTAACCAAGCCACCTAGGACCATTTCGACAACATCCATCGTTTCTGATGTGGTCACTCGCATGCCATTGACGAACTCACTCTTAATATTGAGTTTTTCCAGCAGGGAGCCAATTTGTGGCCCGCCGCCGTGCACCACCACCGGGTTGATGCCCACGGTCTTGAGCAGGACGATATCGCGCGCGAAGCTGGCCTTCAGGGTGTCGTCAACCATGGCGTTACCGCCGTACTTAATGACTACGGTTTTGCCCTGAAAACGTTGGATATAGGGTAAGGCCTCATTTAAGACTTTGACATAGTCGTGCGCGGTACGGTTATCCAGTGACATAAGGATTCCAGAAAAGTGTAAAGGATCAGCACGCGCGCCCAGTTTTAGGGTTCGGGCGCACCGCCGTGATCGACCGGTCTAGCGAGGTGAGAACAATCAGTCCTCGCTAGGGACGGAATTAAAAAGGAATTTACAGCTGGCTGTCAACGGCCAAAAGCTGCTCTTTGACCATTGCCTGAATCAGCATCAGGTTGGCCTGCGGACCGGCCCGGAATCACCCGCTTAGCCTGGCCTGTGCCGGGCCAAGCCAAGCCCGAGGCGTTGGCGATGTCGACGTGCGCCATCGAGAGTCGGCCTCAGCAGCGCCTTGCCGCCGTTTTTCGACAATAGGGTCGTCGAGCTGGCGCGCTTTCTGCGTCGAACAGTATGGTGGTGCCGGGACGGGCCTGCAACACCTGTTTGGCGCGCCGCAGCAACAAGCGATCGGCACGGATCGATTTACCACCGCTGTTGAGCACAACCTGTTGATCGCCGTCACCATCGAACGCCAGGGCCAAGTCGTTTTTGCTCATTAAGCCAAGGCGTATAGTGTTGATCTGGCTCAAACCGCCCCTAACCTCGGCCCGTGCTGCCGAAACCGCCGATGCCGCGGTCAGTCGGTGCAAAGTCCTCAACCAGCGTTAAGTTGGCCTGCAATACCGGGAGCAAAACCAGTTGCGCAATGCGATCGCCCGGTTCGATGGTGAACGCGCTGTGACCACGGTTCCAGCACGACACCATCAGTTCACCCTGATAGTCGGAATCGATCAGACCGACCAGGTTACCGAGCACGATGCCGTGCTTATGGCCCAGTCCGGAGCGCGGTAAGATGGTCGCCGCGATCGAGGGATCATCGAGAAAGATCGCCAAGCCGGTGCTGATCAGCTGAGTTTGACCCGGTTCGAGCGTGAGCGGCTCGGACAGACAGGCGCGCAGATCCATGCCGGCCGAGCCGGGCGTGCCATAGGTGGGCAGTTCGAATTCGGTACCCATGCGCGGGTCGAGGATTTTAAGCTGTACGTTAGGACGGTTCATGGTGCAGATCCAAATTGATGATTTGTTGAAGGATGAAGTCGGCCACGGCGGACTTGTTGGCGGGGCCAAAGGCCACGGTGTTGTGCGCGCCGACCCAGAGGATTTCATTGTGTTCCGCGCCGAAGCCGATGTCGGTGCGCGACACGTCATTGGCCACGACCGCATCGACCTGCTTCGTGGCCAGTTTTTTACCGGCGTGCTGCTCTAGATGCTCCGTTTCGGCCGCGAAGGCAATAACGCGTCGAGGTCGCAACGGATGCTGCGCGACCATCGCAATGATGTCCGGATTTTCGACCAGCGCTAGGCTTGGGGCGGGACCACTTGAGTCCTTCTTGATTTTTTGCTCGGCCACCGAGCTCAGTCGAAAGTCGGCCACCGCAGCGGTGCCAATAAAGATGTCGCAACGGGTTAGGGCGGTGCTTGCGGCGCTGTGCATATCGAGCGCGGAGAGCACATCGATGCGCTCCACACCCGCTGGGGTGGGTAGGCTGACCGGGCCGGCGATCAGACAGACCTCGGCGCCCAGGCGAGCCGCCGACCGGGCCAAGGCGAAGCCCATCTTGCCCGAGCTGTTGTTCGACAGGTAGCGCACCGGATCGATCGCCTCACGGGTTGGGCCGGCGCTGATCACCACCCGTTGACCGGCCAGCGGCCCTTCGGCAAAGCAGGCCGCCGTGCTGGCGACCAAATCCGTCGGCTCCATCATGCGTCCCGCACCGACATCACCACAGGCCTGAAATCCGGCCTCCGGACCAAACCAGTGCACATTCGTCAGGCGTGCACGCAGGGCGGCGATATTGTGTTGCGTGGTGGCGTGGTGCCACATCTTTTCATTCATCGACGGTGCCAGCGCGACCGGTGCCTCGGTCGCCAGCAGCAGGGTGGTCAACAGATCATTGGCGATGCCAGCCTGCATTCGAGCAATAAAGTCGGCCGTCGCCGGCGCAACAATGACCAGATCGGCCCAGCGTGCCAATTCGATATGGCCCATGCCCAGTTCCGCCTGCTCATCCAACAGGCTGCGACTGACCGGGTTGCCGGACAGCGCCTGTAGGGTTAGCGGGGTGATAAAATGTTGCGCCGCCTCGGTCATCACCACCCGAACCTCGGCGCCAGCCTTGATAAACAGACGCACCAATTCGGCCGACTTATAGGCTGCTATGCCACCCGTGATGCCAACCACTATATGTTTATTGTGCAGTGCGCTGAGTGTCATGATGAAGTGCCTGTCGGTAAAGTTTCCGCTTGGATGCGTTGGTCGGTCTTGAGTTCCCGTTTCGGTTTGATATGGTTACCCAATATAACCCATCAGTAACCTCGGCCCAGGACGGGCAGGATAGCATAGGTTGTCGGGATATGGGTTCACTGCCATCCTGCTCAGCGAGCCAAAAGGACTGCCCGTGTCGATCAAACAATGGCCCGCCGCATCGCGCCCGCGGGAAAAACTCTTGCTCCAAGGAGCTGACGCCTTATCGGATGCCGAGCTGTTGGCCATCTTTTTGAGAACCGGCCTGCCCGGTCTCGATGCCGTCGGCCTAGCCCAATCGATCCTTAACCGCTTCGGCTCACTGGCGAGCCTGTTTCAGGCCAACCAGCGCCAGTTTTGTCAGGGTCCTGGTTTGGGCCCAGCCAAGTTCGTCCAATTACAGGCCGTGGTAGAAATGAGTCGCCGTTATCTCAAGGCCGAACTGATTGCTAAGCCGGCACTCGCATCGCCCGGCGACACCCGGCGGTTTCTCTTGGCGCAGATGCGTGACCTGACCAGCGAACAGTTCGCCTGTATCTGGCTGGACAGTCAGCATCGCGTGCTGCGGTTTGAAACTCTTTTTCAGGGCACGCTCGACCGTGCCGCCGTCTATCCGCGCGAAGTGGTTAAGGCGGCGCTGAGCTGCAATGCCGGCGCGGTGATTCTCGCGCACAATCATCCCAGCGGCATTGCCGAGCCGAGCAGCGCCGATCGGCTGCTGACCGACCGTATCCAAGCCGCACTGGCCACCATCGACGTTCAGCTGCTTGATCATATGGTAGTCGGTCAGGGCGTGGTAATTAGTTTTGCCGAACGCGGCCTGTTATAGCCGCCCAAAGCATGTAAAGGCTGATTATTTGGGGCTTTTAACGGTGTTCAGAGGTGCACGGAGTGTTGCGCCATGGACAAAAAAACAGCAAATGTACTTGAGCTTCGCGGTTTGTTCTGGTATAAAACGCGCCTCTTTGAATCAGGGCCCCAGGTCTCGAGGAGCTTAGTTAGAGTTTCAATCGCGTTTTGGTCACCCAAATACTGCTTGAAGCGCTGTTTAGATTTCATGCGAAACTATGCCATTGGCGTTTTGTCTGGAAGCTCGAATCAGTTAAGTGATTCGTCCACGTCGAAACGGCACTAATGCACTAAGCACTCAAACTGCCTGCGGTCGAATTTTTGTTAATGCGGTGTCACCGACAATTAGAGGCGACAGATAATGTCTAGAGTTTGCCAAGTTACTGGAAAACGTCCAGTAACAGGGAATAATGTTTCCCACTCACAAATTAAAACTAAGCGTCGGTTTTTGCCGAATCTTCACTCTCACCGTTTTTGGGTTGAGGGCGAAAAACGCTTCGTTAAGCTGCGTATCTCTGCAAAGGGTATGCGCATCATCGACAAACGGGGTATAGAGTCTGTATTAACAGATTTACGTGCCCGTGGTGAAAAAGTTTAAGGGGTCCAAAAGATGGCACGCGATAAAATTCGTTTAGTAAGTTCTGCCGGTACCGGTTATTTTTACACGACCGACAAGAACAAGCGTACGACTCCAGATAAGCTGGAATTCAAGAAGTACGATCCAAAAATTCGTCAACACGTGATGTTTAAAGAAGCTAAGATCAAGTAATTGATTTGGCTTTAAAAAAACCCGGCTCTGCCGGGTTTTTCTGTTTTTAGAGCCTGAAAATCCTGTGACTGGCAGGCTCGGTGTGTCGAACCAAGCTCTTGGGGCTGGCGCTATTTACCTGAACGCGAGTTTTTCATTCCGCACCAGTGCGAAAATCATTCCAAAAAGGCAACAGTCTATTCACCGTTCAAGGCAGACATACGCGCGCAAGCCAGTAAACTGGAGGTCGATGCAACGAGGATCATCCCGTATGTGGTGGGCAACAATTCGTACCGTTCTGTTTTATTTGCTGGTAGTGCCCTTTACGCTGACTTGGGCGGCCTTCTTTGGGCTGTTTGCCTACATGATCCCCTATCCGCTGCGTTATTACCTAGTGATCGGCGCCTGGGCTCGCGGTATGCACCTGTGCACCCAATACATCCTAGGTATCCGAGTTAGGGTGCACGGCCTAGAGCATGTGCCGCCACAGGCCTGTGTGATCGTCGCGAATCACCAATCGGCCTGGGAAACCTATTTTTTGCAGCTGCTGTTTCATCCCCAATCCCAAGTCGCCAAAGCCAGTCTGCTCAAGATCCCGCTGTTCGGCTGGACCTTTGCGATGATGAAACCCATCGCGATCGATCGCACCAACAAACGCCACGCCATGATGCAAGTTATCGAGCTCGGCTCGCAACGCATTGCCGAAGGCAACTCGGTGTTGATCTTCCCCGAAGGCACTCGAGCCTCACCGCACCAGTTGTTGCCCTTTCGTCAGGGCGGCGCGCTGCTGGCTAAGGCGGCCGGCTGTGTGATGGTGCCGGTGTCCCATAATGCCGGGCAGTATTGGCGTAACGATCAGTTTGCCAAGCGGGCTGGCACTATCGACATTCACATTCACCCCGCGCTGGACAGCAGCACGGCGGACGCGGCGGACTTGATGGCCCATGCCGCAAGCATCATTAGCAACCAGTTGCATGGCCGGGTCAGTTAATCGATTGGACACAAAAAAGCCGAGACAGATTCCGCCTCGGCTCGACATACCAATTTTGCTCGTGCCTAACCCTGCTGGTCAATGGCCTGTTGGATTTGTTCGATGGGGTAGGCGCCCTTGAGGATAACATCGCCCACTACAAAGGCTGGTGTGCCAGTAATGCCGAGCTGTTGGGCCAGCGTGGCGGTCTGCTGCAGATGCAGGCCAACCTTCGGGTCGGTCAGCACGGCCTCTATCGGTGCCCGATCCAATGCCAACTTGTCGACCACGGTCCAGACATCATTGGCCGAGCGCAGGCTTCTCATCGATAAGAGGGCGCGATGAAAATCCTCATATTGGTCAGGGAAGGCTAGGTTGACAGCCAAGGCGATTTTAGCCGCTTCACCGGATGACTCCGACAGGATCGGCCATTCCTTATAAACGACCCGCAAGTTCGGATTCTGTTTAATCAAGGTCTGCAACACCGTACCGGAGCGTTTGCAGTAACCGCAGTTATAATCAAAAAACTCCACCAAGGTGACGGTGCCGTCCGCGTTGCCACCAACCGGATCGATCGGGTTATTGAACAGCAGGTCGCCCATCTGCTGCAACGCGGCGCCCTCTTGCCGGCCTTGCTGTTGTTCGGCCTCTTTTTGCAAAATATCGATGGCTTCGTAAATTACCTCAGGGTGGGTCAGAATATACTCCCGGACCATCGAGCCTATTTCATCCTTGGTGAACTCTTCCGCCTGCGAAAACCCCGTGGTGGCAGCGAGAAGCCCGACGCTTAAGAGCAGAGGGGCGCAAAATTTAATGGTTTTCATACGGACTCCAGTAGATAGACGGATTGTTCAGACCGGTATAGGGAGCTGTGCTGCCTCACTCGGGGTTCTTAGCGTTCTATAGCCGTCTGAAATAAAAATTTTCAACAATGGATTGAGGGTCGGCCTAAAGCCGATGCCGGCTTTGGTTATGACACAATCGATCGATAATAGCCTGATGTGCCAGTGCAGACGAGCGAAAGCCGGTAATAATTGCGTCAACAATGCACGACTGATCTTCAGTTTTAGGATGCCCTACCCGATCGGCCTAGGATAGCTAATGGTCGGCCATCTTCTCGACCAGGGTCGGCGGTTGCAATATCTGTCCAGCGACCCAGGTCCAATAACAGATCATGATGGTGAGCCAAAAGTCGAGTTGTTCGATGGCCGCATCGGGGCTCCATTCTGCCAGCAAGGTAGGGCCCGCACTGTGCTGAATTTGCGCCTGTAGCGTCTTGGCATCGCCCATCAGAAGCGGTAAGGCGGGTAGTTTGGCGCTTTGCTCGAGCCATTTGCGATAGAGCAGCATCAGCTGCTTATTGCGCAGCGCCAGCTGCGCGCCAGCAAGTGGGCCCGCCTCGACAGCCCATAATTTCATTTGCTGTAAGGTTTGTAGGGTTAGAAAGACGCTCTTCGCTAGCGGGAAGTCCTTATGGGTTAAACAATCTCCCGGCCAAACACCGGCACTGGCCGCACGCCATTTGGCCACCAATCTGGCCATATCCGGTGCCTTTTTACTTGGAGTTTGCAGGCCCAACGCCTGCTCGACCCGTCGCCGTTGCGCATCTAGAACCTCCTTTGCCAGCCGATTGAGGCGCAGGGCGTTCAAGGCAATTGGTTTTTGTTGGGCGTCGCTGGGCGGCACCAATGCCTCCGGCCGAATCATCAACCGCTTGAAGCGTTCCTGCAGCGGCCGAAGCCGTTGAAATTGTTGCCACAGATCACGGCCGGTCATTTCGAACGCAGGCGTCTGGTCCCGTTTACGCTCCAAGGCGCGTTGATAGCCATCGCTGGTGGAGAGGATCCAGAGCGCCGGTGCCGCCATGCGGAACAACGCCTGAACGGCATCCGGTGGCGTATCGCCGTCGGGCTCCTGGGCCACCAAGGCGCTCCATTGGCTGCCGCGAATACGCATGTTGCGGCAGAACTCGGTGAACTCGGGCCAGTCACGGTTTAACTCAGTAAAGCGTTTTTCGATGCGTTGCAGCCGGGCCGTTTCCTGCACGCCAACCAGATCGCGGACAATAAGGGCGCTGCGTTCGGCGTGATGCTGGTGCATCGGCAGCACCCAGCCGCTTAGCAGCAGGGCCCAAGATTTATTGCGCGAGCGCAGGGCGTTGTACCATTGCAGAAACAGGCCCCAGGTTCGGGCATAGAAGCCGCTGGCCAACGGGCTCATGCGCATGGCCAGTAAGCCAACAAACTGCTGTAGAGTGAGCGCCTCGAGCACCGGCAGGCCAATTTCCAGCGTCGACTGGTTTTGCAGCCAGTCCAGAGGCGTCTGCCTGATTGTCAGCACTGGGCCCTTAACCAGCACAATGCGCCGTACCCTCGGGGCCGCGAGATGGTAGGCCAGGCTGCGCACCAGGTGGTCGGGCAATTCCTCGGTCTCCGCATCGAGTTCAATGCCGTCGATCGGGCTTGACCGCGGCCAGAGCCAGAGCAGGGGCGCAAAAAACATCAGGGCGAAGAGCATTTGTACTAGAACCGCCAAGGGTTGGGCCGCCCAAGCTGATAAGGCTAGGGTGGGCATCAATAGCCGCAGGCCAAGCACCGGCAGAATGACATAGTTCAGGACGGCAATACTGGCCAGAATCAACAGGCTGACGCGGGTATCCAATTCGTCTTCTGGGTGCTTAACGCGGCTGGCAAAATACTGATCGATACCGCCGTCCATCAGATGCCGGCGCAGATCCGCAGGATTGTTCTTTTGATTGATCGCCAAGACCTGAGCCGAGACCTTGAGGCCCTGCTTGGTCAAGCGGCGGCCTAGGGTTTGCGCACTGTCTTTGGGCAGGTTGTTTTGCAGTACGGTGCGCCGACCGGCCATCAAATCGGCCACTTGGGCGTCTGAAAGGTGCAGTTCGGCTTTTAGCGCCAGGCTGATCTCGGTGCGGTTGAGTTCTCGTAAGAAACCTTCAAACACCAGATGGTAACGCTCGTATTCCATGCTCACAGTATCCTGACCAAGGGCAAAAAGGCAAAACCGTTACGCTACTGGATTGGCAGGCCGAATCAAGCGGCACTGGCTGACGTTGCGGCCTAGTTCGCGAAATGAGCGCGATGTCGGTGCGCGCCGCACTCCATTGAGTCTAGGACAGGCCAGGGCAGGGGTCCAATACGGCAGCTCAATACCCTGTTCGGCGCCTATTTCATGGGCGCCTCGGCTGCGCTGCCGACTGGCAGGTCTTCAGGCCACTCGGTAGGCATCACCATCGGTGCCCGTGAAGTCGCGTGCGATCCCGTCAGGCTGGGCGACTCGTGCGTCGGGACCGATCAGGCTCGACCACCGCGCGCGCTCGGCACCGGTCATTCCTGAAGTTGCCACGGAACCGCTGCTTTCCAGCTGGATATCATCCAGATGGGCCCGATTCAGCGCCCCACGTTGACCCTGCGGATCAAAAATCAACTCGATATGACGTCCACTATCTGCTTTGAGCAGGATCGAGCTCGGGGCCTCTTTGGGGCCATTGAGGCCGACCAGCTGAACCGATTGGCGCAGGCCACTCTGTTGGCCGTCGTGGAAAAAAGCCAGCAAATGTTGGTAGTAAACGACATAGCTTTGCACGTCCCGATGGGACCCATGGGCGAGTGGACAGACCCGATCTAAAAACTCGTTGGCCAGGGTTAGCTGCTGTTCGATCGACTCGGCCTGAATAGGGTTTTCGGACACAACCGCCGGACGGAATTGATCGACTCGTGGATCCTGTGCGCTCGTGTTTAAGGTCGTCATCATAGGTCTCTCTCTATTGGGTGGTGCCAAATGCCGCCAAAGGCTTCCGTTCTGAACCGAAGTCCATTGAGCGACCCGGTCATCAAAGCCTGCTCTTGGCTCGATGTCGATCGCTTGATTGGTAGAATAGGGTACTTCTTGTTATAATTTCACAATAAAAATTACACACTGTGAATTTTACAAAATGCGCGCCACTAAAAGCCTGATCCGCCAAGCCCACTTTCTCGGCACCAAGATCCGCAATATACGCAAGCGGAACAATCTGACCATGGATGACCTCTCGACACGCTGTGTCAGGGTGGATCCTGAAGCAGCGCCGTCGGTGTCTTATCTGTCGATGATCGAGCGCGGTAAACGGGTGCCCAGTATCGATATGCTCGAGACCATCGCCTCGGTGTTCCAAAAGGATATCGACTGGTTTCTTGACGATGAGCCCGAGCCGCAGGCCATTACCCCAGTTAAGAGCCGCACTCAGGGCGGCCTGTTGGGGATGGCCTTGGAGCCGAGCTTTCTGTTTTCCAATGATATTTTGCAGATTGCCCTGCCCGAATTGTTGAGCCAAACCGGCGTGTCGGGCCAACAGTTTGCTCACCTATTGATTCGCGCCTATCAGGAGCACCATCAGAACCATTTCCCGGATTTGGAACGCGCCGCAGAAGCGGTGGGTCAGAAGCGAATGCCGCTGTCAGTCGAGGATCTAATGGTCTTGGCCGAAGCCCAAGGATTGAGCATTCGCTGGTTTACTCGGCCGGCCAGTGGTGTAGTTGATGGCCTGGGAGTCTATTCCCAAAACATCGTCAGTTCCTATATGGAACCGCCGGGAGTTTTATTCTTAAACGAAGTCTTGCGTGCCTATCCGACTCGCCTGAAATACGAACTGGCGGTCTACATCGGCCACTGTGTCCTGCACAGTAAAGACGGTTATTACAGCGTCAAGTCTGTGGGGGGCTCTCATGGCGACCGGTTCGACCGGCAGGGTCAAGTGCAGGCCGAGCAGAGCGCGGTCGATGCCCAAGATATCTTGCAGGCCTGGCGCAGTTTCGAATCGAGCTTCTTTGCTGGCGCGTTGCTTTGTCCCAGGGTCCCGTTTCGTCAGTTGCTGGAACGTCATGGCTATGAAGTGTCGGTGCACCAGCACGTCGGCGTCTCGGCATCGGTGGCCATGCGCCGCATGACCGCGGTCTCGCCCTATACTCACTGGCATTATTTTGATGCCTACGCACCCGGCAAGCTTAAGGCGGTGTATCGCGGCAATGGTATCCCATTGCCCTGGGGCAATATGCGCAGTCTTGAAAATCCCTGTCAGCAGTGGGCGGTATTTCGCAAGATGACCGATCAACAAACCGGTTCCTCGGCCCAAATATCCGTTCTGATGGTGGCCGGTGAGCCGAGGATCTTCTGTTGTGAGTCGATACGGGTCGCTGACATGGCCGGGAATGACCACGTCTTGTGCGCCGGCATTGATCTTAACCCGGCCCTTGAGGCTCAGGGCGTAGATGCCTTGGCCATGGCGGAGGCACTCAAAACGCTGTGCGCGGTAAGCGGTGGGGTCGCCCAAATTCCGAAAAATTTGCGCGACGAATTCGCTCGTGTGGCGAAAATTCTGAACATCAACTGGATCAGCCGTGGCGTGCAGGAAGACGCCCAACTAATCTGCGTGCGCGGCGGCGAGTGTCCGCGTCAACCGGCCTGTTATGGTGCCTGTGGCGGGTCGGCAAACTAGTTTGCGCTACGCGAACACTCGAGTAATGGCCCGGGGTACTCCTGGCCAGAAGCAATTAAGGGTTTAATTTCCGCCTGATGGTGATGCGCTAAGGTGCGATGCTGATGCGCAGGCTTGCCAACGAAAGCGGTCAATAATATTTGCAATAGATCGCCGTGCGCAACCAGCAATATCACCTCATGCTGATAGTGTTGTTCGAGTTCTTCGATGACCCCGAGCCCGCGTTGACGAACTTGCTCTACGGTTTCAATTCCGGCGGACCTTTGCAGCGCCGGCTCCCGATCTAGAGCCCAGATGGCAGGGTAGTTGCTATCGGACTTGCCTTCCCAGGCGCCAAAGAAGCGTTCCCGTAGGCCGATGTTAGACTGTGGCGTTGGCAACGCCAGGGTGTCTGCAAATAGCTTGGCGGTTTGGCTGGTTCTTAAAAAATCGGAACAGATAATCGCACTGATGGGTTTTCCCGCGTATCCGCTCGCGGCGGCACCAACCTGCTGCCGCCCCGGTGCTGAAAGACCAAAGCGGGTGCACCCGATGGCCGGATCGCTGACGATCAAGCCAGCCACATTGGCCTCGCTTTCACCATGACGCATTATCAAGTAGTGGTTTTTGAAGGTTTTCATAGGCAATTAGATTAACCGCTTGCGAATGTTGACCACCACTATTTCAGCCAAAATAACGACGACAAAGATGGCCAGTAAGGCTATCGATACGCGTTGCCACTCAAACAAATTCATCGCGTCATTGATGACCACACCAATACCGCCGGCACCGACCAGGCCCAATACGGCCGATTCGCGCACATTTATATCCCAGCGAAACAAGATGATGCTGAAAAAGGCAGGCATGACTTGCGGCCAGTAGCCCTTCATCAAGACCGACAGCCAGGGTGCACCAGTTGCCTGGATGGCCTCAACAGGACCCATATTGATATTTTCGATGGCTTCTCCCAAGAGTTTTCCGACAAAGCCAACCGAGCGAAAGGCTATCGCCAAGACGCCGGCAATAATGCCGGGACCAAAGATCGCCACGAACAGTAAGGCCCAAACGAGCGAGTTAACGGATCGAGACGAGACCAGAAAGAATCGGGCTATCCACTGGCTCCAAGCGGACGCCACCACGTTGTTGGCATTCATAAGGGCGAGCGGCACAGCGAAGATCAGGGTTAACAGGGTGCCAAGGGTGGCTATATTGAGCGTTTCAATCATCGCGCCGTGCACGCTAATTGGATAGTAGGCGAAATCGATTGGCCACATACGAGTAAACAGATCGGCCATCTGCTCTGGCGCATCAAAGAAAAATTCCGGAATGACTTCAACGGTTTGAATGGACAGCACCAAAGCCATGACCAAGACCAGATAGACCGCGTAGCGCGATAGCTTCTGAGTCAGAGTGAAGCGTTGCCAGTGGTAATTTACGGTGTTCATTTGATCAGTCTCCACTCGATTAATTAAAGATTCGACGCACCACATTGGATAGTGCTTCACCCAACATGATTAACGCGATAATACTCATCAGAATTGCAGCCACAAAATCGTAATCGAAGCGCTGAAAAGCCGAGAACAGCGTTCCGCCCAATCCACCTGCACCTACGATGCCGACCATGGTGGAATTTCGCAGGTTGGAATCCAGCTGATAGGTCGAAAAACCAATAAACCGGGAAAACACCTGGGGCATAACCGAAAACAAAATAAGGCTGACAAAGCCGGCGCCAGTGGCGCGAATCGCTTCCACCTGCTTTAAGGAAATCTCTTCAATCGCCTCGGCGAATAACTTGGCGATAAATCCGATGGAGGCCACAATTAACGTCAAAATGCCGGCCAAGGCGCCGAACCCAACGCTCTTCACAAACAGGATGGCGATAATCACCGGGTGAAAAGTACGACATAGGGCGATAAAGCCGCGCATCGGCACGGTAACCCAATTGGGCATCAAATTGCGCGCCGCGAACAGGCCAAAAAACAAGGACAAAAAAATACCCACTACGCTGGCAATGATGGCAATTTCCATGCTTTCTGCGAGGCCACTTAAGAGCAGTTCCCAGCGACTAAAATTGGGTGGAAACATGCGCGCCATCAATTGGTCCGCGATGCCCAGACCATGAATAAAGCGATCCCACGTTAGGCCCATGGCATTAAAAGAAAATACCAAATAGCCGGCCAAGACTAACCATGAGCCGGTCACCAGCCAGTTACGTTTGAACGGATTTTGTCGGTATTGAGCGTCGGTAGATTCTAAACCAGCCATGACTCACCTCCATAAATCTGCTTCAGGTGATCATCGGTAATACCATCCGGACTGCCGTCGTAGACAATCTTGCCGTCACTCATGCCGATAATGCGTTTGGCAAATCGGCTCGCCAGGGACACGTCGTGGATGTTTACTAAGGCGGGAATGTTTTTTTGCTGCGCGAACCGTTCCAGTAATTCCATGATCTCCACCGCGGTCTTAGGATCGAGCGAGGAGGTCGGTTCATCTGCTAATAAAATTCGTGGGTTCTGCATCACCGCGCGCGCGATACCAACGCGCTGTCGCTGCCCGCCAGACAGGCTATCGGCACGTTTTTTGGCGTGTTCAGTCAAGCCCACGGCATCGAGCAGTTCGAATGCGGTGTTGATGTCTTGTTGACTGAACTTACGCCGCCAGGCCGCCAACGACGACATATACCCTAAGCGTCCGGTGAGCACATTCTCAATGACGGTGAGGCGCTCAACCAGATTGTATTCTTGGAATACCATGCCGACTTGACGCCGCAGCTTGCGAAGTTGTTGGCCCCTGGCTTTACACAGATCCATGTTATCAAAAATTATTTGCCCTGCGGTCGGATCAATTAAGCGATTAATACAACGCAGTAACGTACTTTTTCCGGTGCCGGATGGGCCAATGATGGCCACGATACCCGATTCAACAATGCTGATATCAATGCCTTTTAGGATCAAATTGCCCGGTGTGTAGGCCTTTTCCAAACCCTTTATTTCCAGAAAGGGCGCGGTCTCAATATTGACTTGAGCAGATGTCATAATCATTTCCTGCAACGATTGTTTAGCTCGGCCGCGCCCTATGAAGGGGCGCTGCGCGAGTGCATACGGATGGGTAGTTGACGCTGAGTGTCAGCGTCGAGAGAGCGTCATAGACTATGACGCTCATGGTCTCACTAGTTGGCTTTCGCGGCGGCCGCGGCAGCACTTTTTGCAGCCTTGGCGGCATCTTTTTCAGCCAGCTGTTTCAGGCCCTGCTTGGTGTAGGCGGTACCGGTGGCATGGGCAATATCACGAATCACTTTCCAGTCGTCTTTAAAGGTGACTGGGTAAAAACGATCTGCGCCGCCAAAGGTCTCGCTCATTTTTGCCGAAAATCTAAATGAGAAGAAGGCTTCATTGATTTTCGCTACTAGATCCGGGTGTAAGTCGTGCGCATAACCAAACGCAGAGGTTGGGAAGCGTGGGCTGGTATAGAGAATGCGAAAGTCATCTGCGTTGATTCGACCTGCACTGGCCATACGGCTAAATACGTCAGAGGCTACCGGCGCTGCATCATAGTCTCCTGCCAAAACACCCATAATGGACTGGTCATGCTTGCCTGAATATTTAACGGTGTAGTCGACGTCAGGTGTTAGGCCCAATGCAGGAAACAGAGCACGTGGCGCCAAGTTACCCGAGTTGGAGGAGGCGGATGTATGAGCGACCATCTTGCCTTTTAGGTCGGCCATGGTGCGGATGTCGCTGTCTTTACGAGTAATGGCGATCAGGTTATAGCCCTGGAACGAATCAACGGTGCCTTTAACGGCGATGGGCACATAGCCACCCAGGTTTACAGCATAACCGGTAGGACCCGTGGAGAATCCGGCGATGTGCAGACGGCCGGAGCGGATCGCTTCAACTTCAGCAGCATTGGAATGCACAGTATAGTAGACCACTTTTTTGCCGGTTACGGCACTGAGGTGTTGTTGGAATTCAAAAAAGGCGTCCTTATAGACCGCTGGATCTTCAACGGGTGTATAGGTGAAGACCAGAGTGTTTGGATCTCGCCAATCGGCCGGATCTTTAGGGGAGTCTGCGACCATATCATTGTTCTCGTCGCAGAACTTTTCATCCAAAACACCGCGGTTGCCGCAGTCATCGGCCAGCGCAGCGCTGGCACTAAAGAGTAATGAAGTGGACAGTAACAGGGTGGTAAGAAGGGTCTTTTGCATTAGTTAGTTCCTATTTCTTATTTTTGTTTGGTGATCGTCCCAATCTGGGATGATTCGAAATTCGGTCCAGTCAGGCAAAAATGGCCTTATCAGAGAGTTAGCAAAAACGACGCCATCTATTGTTTATCCATACTTATCAACGGGTTAGGTTTATTTTTAGGTCCTTTTTGTCTAAAAAAGACAGGTCTGACCCATGCCGACATGACCAATAAGACGGATGTGTCCCTTTTACTCAGGAATTTTAAATAGCTGTTTGTCCAACTGATGTTTTTTGAGCTTCCGATATAGGGTTTTTCGGGTCAAATTCAGCAACTCTGCCGCCTCATGTAATTGGCCTTGAGCGGCGATTAAGCCTTCTTCGAGCACCTGACGTTCGTATAATTCCATCCGCTGGTCATAGCTTCCTGAACTGCCCTCTTCTGTGACCATCGCGGCCAACTTGGTTTCACTAATGCCCAGGACAAATCGGTCCGCTGCGTTCTTCAGTTCCCGCACATTACCCGGCCAATCGTGTTGTAGCAGGTGTGCAACCTCGGCTTGACTCAGCGCAGGTTGTGGCCGAGAGAATTGCACACTGGCCTTGCGCGCGTAATGATGAAACAGTGGCAAAACATCCTCCGGGCGATCCTTTAAGGGTGGGATGGTGATGCTGGCCACGTTTAAACGGTAAAAAAGATCTTTACGGAAATGACCACCTTGACCGAGCTGGGCCAGGTCATCTTTACTGGCAGCGATCACCGTCAACTTAACGGGAATGGGTTTGGTACTGCCGACGCGCTCAACTACGCGGTCCTGAAGCACCCGTAACAGCTTGATTTGCACGGGCAAGGGCATGGTCTCAATTTCATCGAGAAACAGCGTGCCACCGTCGGCCGCCTCAATCTTACCAATGTGACGTTTAATGGCTCCCGTGAAGGAGCCGGCCTCATGACCGAAGAGCTCACTTTCAATCAGGCTCTCACTGACCCCACCGCAGTTGATGGCGATAAAGCGTTTCTCATGTCGTTGACTAAACTGATGCAGAGCACGGGCTACCACATCCTTACCACTGCCGGTATCGCCATAGATGATGGTGTCGACGTTGGCCTGCGCCAGTGCCAGCACTTGCTGACGAATATTTTTGATGGCTGCGGATTCGCCCATGATAAAAGCTTCAACCCCGCTGTGTTGCTGAATGTCTTGTTTCAGATTTCGATTTTCCATCACCAGACGACGTTTTTCGGCGGCGCGCTGTAATTGGCCTAATAATTTTTTCGGCTGTAACGGCTTCTCAAGAAAATCATAGGCGCCCTCATTCATCGCCTCGATGGCCATGGGAATATCCCCGTGACCACTCATTAATAGCACCGGAATTTCGCTGTCTATCTGTTGCAGTTTACTCAGCAGTGTTAGGCCGTTCATTCGTGGCATTTTGACGTCACTCAAGATGACAACCGGACTGTTTTTTGCCAAGGTTAACAAGGCTTTTTCAGGTGATAAAAACCCTTTGACGCGGAACTCTTCCAGCTCGAGCATCTCAGTGAGTGCCTCGATGATTTCCCGATCGTCATCGATAATAATAATCTCAATGTCATGCAGCATTTAGCGTTCAGCCCTTTGTAATATCAGTGTGAAGCAGCTACCCAGATCTTCAGTCGATTGCACTCGGATATGACCGCCAAAATCTTGAATAATGTTATAGCTAATGGATAGACCCAGGCCAAGACCTTTGCCAACTTCTTTTTTGGTAAAAAAAGGATCAAAAATTTGCGATAGTTGGTTTTCTGGAATACCCATACCGCTGTCTTTGACATCGATTTGAACCTGCTCACCTTGGTCAGATACCTGAATTTCTAAGCTCTGGGTCCGACAATTTTCCATAGCATCTATGGCATTGGTCATCAGATTAACCAGGACCTGTTCGAGACGGATGGGTTCGGCAAAGACGGCCAGGCCCTTTGCACCGGGGATATAAATAAGTTCGCAACGCTGTTCTTTTAACCGATTCGATATCAGGTCTGCGGCATCCCTTATGACCCCATCTAGCTCAACCGGGCTGAGTTCCGCGCCGGCCTCGCGCGCGAAGGCTTTTAAATGCCGAGTGATGCCGGCAACCTTATCCAGTAACGACCTGATTTTATCCAGGCTCATAACCGCTTGCTCGGTTTGTTGCTTCTCCAAGCGGCGTCCGGCAGTGTGCAGGTGGCTGGCAATCGCCGTCAGGGGTTGGTTTATTTCATGCGTTATGCCAACGCTCAATTGACCCAAGGCGGCCAATTTACCAGCCTGTACAAGCTCATTTTGAGCCGCTTTCAACTGTGCCTCCGCGGCAATCCGTTCCTTTATTTCCGCCGACAGCTGGAGATTAGTGTGCTTCACTTCAATGGCAATATGTTGAAAGTGTTTTAAATCCCGCGCCATACTCGAGACTTCATCATCGCCGCGGATATTTATTTTCGTGTCGAGTTTTGCCGAGGCAATGGCACGCATGTTTTTTTGCAGTTCTAAAATTCGTTGTAAGACGTTACGGCGCACATAAAACCACGAGATAGATCCAGCGATCACTAAGCTGGCCAAAGACAGCAGCAAGATACTGCGGATGCTCAGGTCGATGGAAGCGATAGCACTCACCAGTGAACGGCTGATGCTGTCATTGGTCTGATTGGTATAGCGGTTAATCTGAGCCGCTAGCTGTTGGATATGATCCTGGCTATTTTGCAGTAAGTAGCTCTGTTGATAGAACAGATCCAGTTGCTCATTTTTTAACAAAAACAGCTTACCCTGGCGCGAGCCGATGATGAGCAATTTCTGAATATTTTGCAGAATGTCCGGTGCGATAAAAGTTGTTGAGATCTTGGTCAGTAATTTCTCAATTTGACCACCAAATTCTTCCAGGCGTAAGAAAGTATAGTCAAGCTCATTGTAAGAGGAATCATTACGCACCTTTTCAACCAAAGCCGAAAAATAATAAAGCCTGTTGATCACTCCGGCGATCGATTCCTCCTTGGCATAGTCAGATTTTAGTTCCAAAGCACTAATTAACGGCTGAAAGAGTGGATAGAGTAATTGGGATTGTTGATCAAGCTCCGTGCGAATCTGCTCACTGCGTTCGACACTTTGATTTAGCAGGGTTAAGCCATTGTGAATCTGTACGATTAGCTCGCGGAAGTAGCTGTTGTAATCCGGCAAGCTGCGCATCAGGCTATCCATCTCGTCAATTGCCACGCTCAGTTCTTGCATCGCTTGCAAACGTGAGAAATTCGAATCGCTGGTCATTAACAGTGGGGCGGTGGCGACAATCAAGCGGCTTTTATCGTTGAGCTTGGCCGCGGCATCCAACCAAGGGATATCCTGATGTTTCAGCAGCAATAAGCGTTCTCGCAGTTGCAGGTAGGTATTGGTGGTGAGCGCACTGGCCAGCAATGTGATGGACGAAATAAGCACGAAGGCGAGGAACAGCCTGCCGCCAATGCCGATATGTTTTAGCCACGATGTATCACGTCTAGCCATACTCAAAGACTCTTATAATTGTTTTTATAGTAGAGCGGGCGCTCCTGTTAAGGCTTAAATACAAGAAAAAACAGTGCCAACTCTACCACCCCATTATTATTGAGCTTGAGGCTACTTTGAGGACAAAATTGTCCCAAGGCAAGTCCTATGACCTCTTAGGGTGCGTTGATGTCGGTTCAAAAGCGGGTTAAGAATGCAGCCTGTCGCTTTGCCTGACCAGGCTTTGTGCATCGAGCAGCAGGGCTGCGATCGCCAGGATCACGGCCGGGGTGATAGGGCGGCCCCACCTCAGTGGGCATCTAGCGGAGTCAGTTGTGTCGACATACAGAGGTTTAATCGGCGCTCCGGCACATCAGCCTATTGCAGCAGCTGCTTGATGCGAGCCTTGAGCATTTCAATCACCACCCGATTCTTGCCGCCGCGCGGCACGATGATATCGGCATACTGTTTCGACGGTTGCACAAACTCCATAAACATCGGTCTGACCGTGCGTTTGTATTGCTCGATAACCGAATCGACGGTGCGTCCGCGCTCCTCGATATCGCGCTTGAGTCGCCGTAGCAAGCAGATGTCGAGATCGGTATCCATAAAGACCTTGGTATCGAGGCGTTTGCGGATGGTCTTATCATTGAGCAACAGGATACCTTCGACGATAATCACCCGAGTTGGCGCCAAGGTCTTGGACCGGTCGGAGCGGTTGTGCACGGTGTAGTCGTAGACGGGTATCTCTACCGTCTGTTGGTTGTGCAAGGCATCGAGGTGCTCGATCAACAAATCATGGTCAAAGGCGTTGGGGTGGTCGTAGTTGATCCGTTCGCGCTCCTCAAAGGTGAGGTCATCGCGTGCCTTGTAGTAACTGTCTTCCTTGATAATCGAAATGGCCCCGTTGCCCAGTTCTGCCTGTAACTCTTGATGAATGGTCTGCGCGAGGAGGCTTTTGCCGGAAGCCGATGCCCCAGCAATACCGATAAAGATCGAAGTTGAATTCATAGGGTGTCCATTCGCGCGGCTGTCGGGTTGAGTTCGGTACGCACTGCCAGGGTCAGCTGGTGAGGATTCAACATCGCATGCGACCGAGGTGAAAGTTCAGGTCGGGCGGATTTTAGATGGTTAAGCGACCGTTGTCGCGGCCAATGCTCAGTGACCCACCTGATTGGCGTCAATCATTTTGTAATAAAACTACATTTTGGGTGATAAAACAGCCCCATCTCGTTACAATAGCGCACCCAATTTTTTCATTTGTAGCCAAACTCTAAGGAATAGTCATGTCTGTGATCAAAATGTCTGATCTGGATCTCGCTGGTAAGCGAGTACTGATTCGTCAAGACCTCAATGTCCCGTTGGACGATGCCGGCCATGTCACCTCTGACAACCGCATCACGGCGTCATTGCCGACTATCAAGATGGCTTTAGCGCAAGGCGCCAAGGTAATGGTTATGTCGCACCTGGGCCGACCGACCGAAGGATTGTATGACGAGCAGTATTCCCTGGCGCCGGTTGCGGCCTATATGGGCAACTTGCTCGGCCGGAACATTCCGCTGGTCAAGGACTGGGTCGAGGGTGTTGATGCGGATGCGGACCTGATTCTTCTGGAGAATGTTCGCTTCAACAAGGGCGAAGGCAAGAATGAAGACAGCCTCGCCAAACAGATGGCCGCGCTGTGTGATGTCTATGTTATGGACGCCTTCGGTACCGCCCACCGGGCTCAGGCCTCAACCCACGGTGTGGCCAAGTTTGCGCCCATCGCCTGCGCCGGACCGCTGCTCGCGGCCGAATTGGAAGCCCTCGGCAAGGTCATGGATAACCCGGCCCGACCGATGGTGGCCATCGTGGGTGGCTCCAAGGTGTCGTCCAAGCTGACGGTTCTGGAAAGTCTGTCTACCGTTTGCGACCAGTTGATCGTCGGCGGCGGCATTTCCAACACCTTCGTCGCTGCCCGTGGCTTTAATGTTGGCACCTCGCTCTACGAAAAAGATCTGATCCCCAACGCACAGGCGTTGATGGCCCGTTTGGATATTCCCGCCGCGATCGATGTGCGCACCGCAGCGGAATTTTCACCCACGGCATTGGCCACGATCAAGCCGGTTGACCAGGTCACAGATGACGAGCAAATCATGGATTTGGGCCCTGAAACGGTGGCCAAGCTAGCCGAGATTATCAAGGGCGCCAAGACCATCTTATGGAATGGCCCGTGTGGCGTGTTCGAGTTCGATAATTTTGCCGAAGGCACGCGCGCCATCGCTGAAGCGATCGCGCAAAGCGATGCCTACTCGGTGCTCGGTGGCGGCGATGTAATCGCGGCGGTGCAGAAGTTCGGTATGGAAGATCGTTTTTCCTATATTTCGACCGGCGGTGGTGCCTTTTTGGAGTTCGTCGAGGGTAAGACCTTGCCGGCCGTCGCCATCTTGGAAGAACGCGCCAAGTCTTGATATGCTAAACTTCGGCCTGAGCGTCGGGGCAACATTTTTTTACCGCGGCCAGTCAGCTTTTCCCATTGACGGGCATGGCCGCCAAAATATGACTAAAGGTGAAAGGAAACTTCATGACTAAGATTCTAGATGTAGTAAAACCAGGCGTTGTCGCCGGTGACGATATGCAAAAAATATTCGCCATCGCTAAGGCTGAAAAATTTGCCTTGCCGGCCGTGAATGTAGTGAATACGGATTCGATCAACGCCGTATTAGAAGCCGCAGCGAAAGTACAATCGCCGGTTATCATTCAGTTCTCCAATGGCGGCGCTGGTTTTATGGCCGGTAAGGGCTTGAAGCTGGCCGGGCAAGAGGCCGCCATTCTCGGTGCGGTCGCCGGCGCGAAATATGTCCACGCGGTCGCGGAAAGCTATGGCGTGCCAGTGATTCTGCACACCGATCACGCGGCGAAGAAATTACTGCCGTGGATCGACGGCCTGCTCGATGCCGGTGAGCAACATTTTGCCGAAACGGGCAAGCCCCTCTTCTCATCCCATATGCTGGATCTGTCTGAAGAGCCAATCGAAGAAAACTTGGCCATCTGCGCACAGTACTTAACGCGTATGGACAAGATGGGCATGACCATTGAAATTGAACTGGGCATCACCGGCGGTGAAGAAGATGGCGTCGACAACAGTGATGTTGATCAGGACGACCTGTACACCAAGCCGGAAGAAGTCGCCCATGCTTATGAGGTGCTCAGCGCGGTGTCCCATCGTTTCACCATCGCGGCATCCTTTGGTAACGTTCACGGTGTCTACAAGCCTGGTAATGTAAAACTGCGACCGGGCATTCTAGCCGCCTCACAGACCTACTGTGGTGAGAAATTCGGCCTGGCTGAAAATGGCCTGACCTTCGTTTTTCACGGCGGTTCTGGTTCGTCACCCGCGGAAATTAAAGAGTCAATCGGTTACGGCGTGGTCAAGATGAACATCGATACCGATACCCAATGGGCGACTTGGAACGGTGTACGTGAATATTACCAAAGCAATGAAGGCTTCTTGCAAGGCCAGATCGGTAACCCAACGGGTCCTGATGCGCCAAACAAAAAATACTACGATCCTCGAGCCTGGTTGCGCGCCGCGCAAGTTAGCTTGGTGGGCCGTTTGGAACAGGCCTTCACCGAACTGAATGCGCTCAACCGCAACTAGTTCATAGCGAAAGCCATGAGCCGAGTCTTGACTCGGCTTTTTTATGTCTGCTCATCTAGATCCACCTAGATGGCACCACGTTTTACTCGACCGCTGTCCCGCCCGCATGGGCCTCTGCTGTTGCTTTTTATAGTCCCATGCTAAGGTGCGCAGCTTACCTATACTCGGTTCGCGCCATGCTAAAACTGTTGCGTAAAATCCTTATTCTATCCTGTCTTACGGTGATCAGCCTGTATGCCTTAGCCTATTGGGGCATGGGTTACACTCCCCTCTATCTCTATAACGCCCCGTCCGTAGCGACGGGCATCGGCGCCAAGTTGGCCTGCTCGGCACGGTTCGTGAGCGGCTATGATGCGCGTACCAGTGCCGCCGATATTCGCGTCTATGCGCCGATCTTAGCGCTACTGGATTACCAATATGATGATGCTCTGCAGCGTGTCTCGGCGACGCTGCTCGGTGTGAAGTCGCGCAGTGCCAGTTACCAACCCGGCATTGGTTGCGCGATCGATTACCCCGGCGTGACCACGCGCCAAGCACTGCGTTGGCCAGTGATGCGGGCGGCGCAGGCCGCTTGGCCGAAAGGCAACGCCGTGGTCAGCTTAGACCCGGGGATTCAGGCGCGACTCGATAAGCTGTTGGCGAGCGATAATGCCGCCGGTCTCGATACTCGAGCGCTACTCGTGGCCTATCGGGGCCGGTTGGTGGCCGAGTCCTATAGCGCGGGTGTCGATCAACACACGCCGCTGCTGGGCTGGTCGATGACCAAGAGCGTCAATGCGCTGGTGCTCGGTCATCTGGTGATGGTCGGTAAGGTTAATGTTGCTGAAACCGATCTGTTTCCAAGTTGGCATAAGGATATTCGGGCCGATATCAGTATTCGCGATCTGTTGCAGATGACCGATGGACTGGATTATCAGGAAGATTACGATCCGGGTGATACGGCAGTGCGGATGATGTTTCAGGAACCCGATGCGGCCGACTATATGCTCAAACGGCCGCAACTTCGGGCCCCGGGGCGGCACTTTAACTATTCTTCGGGCTCGGCCAATCTGCTGAGCCGGATTATTCAGGACCGCATCGGCGGCGATGAGCAGGCCGATCTGAACTATCTGGTGGACGAGTTCTTGCGCCCACTGGGTCTGACCAGCGCCGTCTTCGAGATGGACGCCTCCGGTCAACTAATGGGCAGCTCCTATCTTTATGCGACCGCACGCGATTGGGCCAAGGTCGGCCAATTGATGTTAAACGGGGGCGAGATTAATGGCATCCGGCTGGTCAGCGAGCAATGGGTCGTCGACTCGCTACAACCCAACGACTCCGACAATGAACAGGCGTACGGTTACCAATGGTGGCTGAACAGCGGCGATAGCCAATTGCGTTGGCCAGACTTGCCCGCCAATAGCTTCGCAGCGAGAGGAAATCGAGAGCAGCGGGTGATGGTCTTGCCAGATGCCGACCTGGTCCTTGTTCGACTTGGCTGGTCCGAAGGTGATTATCCTGATAATGAAAATTTCAAGCAGATACTCGACTGGTTTAACTGACCCAATGTGCCCTCAGATGAGGGCTTTTTCCACCATTGGCCAGACTATTGAGTATTCACAGCGAGGGCGGAATAGAGTTTAGGATTTCCAGGGCGGTATTTAGGCGCTCAAGTGGCGTGCGCTGTTCGAGAATAAACTGCATCGCGTCGCCATCCATCTGCAAAACGCTAAAGAGTTCGAAACTAAAAGCCTCGACCGATTTTTGCTGCCACGTTGCAGACGCCAGTTCGCCGGACAGCTCGGGCATATGCGCCGTGAGCGCGATCAGGCGGTGCAGCACCTTGTCTTGCAGTTGACGAGCGGCGCTGAGGTTCTCATCAGTCATCGGTAAATCGGGATACTCTTCACATTCATAGATCATAAAGGGAAGACTCTGTTTGGCTTCCAGTAGGCGATAACGTTGTTGAATATTCACCTGGATCATCAGTCGACCGTCGTCTAGCGTTTCATCGAGCTGACAGGGGCCTGCCGCAACAATGGTCACCGGTTTGTAGGTTGCCTGGTTCGATTGCAGGACCATCAGCCTATCCTGATCGGGTTTTGACGGGCGCAAGAGCTTCTCGACATGGCAGACCGCCAGCGGCGTTTGGCTATCCAGGCAGAACTGAATCATATCGCGATAGCGGGGTTCAAAGACGTGCAGCGGATAGCGGGTACCTGGAAAGGTGACGCAATTGGGAATTGGGAAGAGGGCAATCTCGGTCATAGTGCATCCGTATTGACGAGTTTTCGCATGGTACCACACAGTGGCGCTAAAGCGCGCCTTGCAACCCTGTGCCATAGTCCAGCGCAGCGCCGATTTAAGGCCAACCACGCCGCCCCATTTGCGGGCACGGTGTCGAACTAATCATTCAGAGCGTCGGCCTCTTGATCATAAACTGCCGATGCTAGAGCGAACCAAACTGGAAGCTGATAAAGAAGCCCGGGCTGGACAGGTCGTTTGCGCCGAGGCCAATGATGCCTGGATCGCTGGTCTGGCGAAACGAAGCGCCGAGGCCAATGGCCATAAAGTCGGTGACATTGACACTGACCTGGGTCGTCAGCTCGCTGACCAAAAAGGTACCGTCGGAATTGGCACCGTCCAGATTCACCATCGTCACCCCGCCAGCACCCAACAGCAACTGAGTGTCGACATGCGCCAAGGCTTCTGGGTTATAGGTGTAGCCGAGTATTAGGCCGCCGTAACTCATCTCCAATCGTTCATCGATGTCCCAATCCAATTCGTTTGCCAGGCTATAGATGCCCCCGCCGAGCGCAATGGAATGCCTGCCGGTGGTGAAGGTGGCGCCGCCGGATGCGCCTATCTCAAAGGTCTGTTCATTTTGAATTTGGCCGGATTTAAACATCGGTCCGCCATAGCCGCCCACTCGGGCGTTGTCCAAATCGATCAGCGTGTCCTTAGCCGATGCGCTCGTGGTGAGCGCGCTGCTGGCCAGCCATACTATCAGCGCAAGCCATTTAATTGTCGGATGTGCCATGCCAAAACGTCCTGTGTATAAATGAGTCTAAAACTCTAGCCACCTAAGGTGAACTCGAGCTGAATGGTTTAATGGTTATTGGATATCATAGCCTGCAGTAATGGCCGGCGTCGCTGCCTATGCCTGTGGCGATGGTCACGACTTCGCCGATAATTTGTGGTGGCTGTTCATAGCGCTCAATCCGCTTTTTGGGTGATGGTATCCAAGGCCGACTCCAGTTGTGCGAGCTGCTTTTCGAGATCATCGATCTTGCGCCGGGTCTTTTCGAGAATCAATTGTTGAGTATCAAATTCTTCGCGACTGACGACATCCAATTTCGCCAGCTGGCTGTGTACCAAGCTGCGCACATTGTGGCGGATTTCTTGGCTGGTTTGCTTGCCGTGCGCAAAGAGGTCATTGATCTGGTCACTGATTAAATCGAGCACGGCGTCGGGAGTTTTCACGGTTTAAACCTCGTTTAGTTATCAAAAAAGGGCGTGGTCCAAAAGTGGGCCATTCTAGTTCTTATCATCGCACCAATCAGGTGCGGTGAGCTATTTTGGTGCGCGATGAAAAGCTGTTAATTTCACAAACTAACCTAAGTTGTTGATTTTTATGTATTTTAAATGTTGGCACAACCTTCGCATTGTAAAGGATATAACTGCACACAGCATCACAAACCCTGCTGGGGTTTGCTTGCTAGGTGCCCATAGCGGCGAGCACCGAGGCCACAATTTAAACCTTGGGACTGCCAAAACGAAATGCTCGACCAGGCCGTCTCTGTTATAGAACACAAAACTATAGCAGAGACAGCTTAACGACGCATTGGATCGAACTACGTGGAGCGAAAGCCATGAAATTAGTGTCCGCCATTATCAAGCCCTTCAAACTGGACGATGTCCGTGAAGCGCTATCAGAAATAGGTGTCCAGGGTATTACCGTGACCGAAGTCAAGGGCTTTGGTCGTCAGAAAGGCCATACCGAATTGTATCGGGGTGCTGAATATGTAGTCGACTTCTTGCCCAAGGTAAAGGTCGACGTTGCCATCGGTGACGACCTGGTTGAGCAGGCTATTGAAGCCATCAGCAAGGCCGCCAATACCGGCAAGATCGGCGACGGCAAAATATTTGTCCTGCCCCTAGAGCAAGCTATTCGCATTCGTACCGGTGAGACCGGTAACGAAGCCATTTAATTCAACGGACCTAGACCGGAGAGCAATATGACAGAAGTATTCGAACTACAATATGCCTTGGACACCTTTTATTTCTTGGTGTGTGGCGCCCTAGTGATGTGGATGGCGGCCGGCTTTTCCATGTTAGAAGCGGGCCTGGTGCGCGGTAAAAACACCACTGAAATCCTCACCAAAAACATCGCCCTATATGCCATCGCCTGTGTCATGTACATGGTCTGCGGCTATGCGATTATGTACCCAGAGTTGGGTTCAACCTTTTTGGTCGGCATTGGCGGCAACGGCGTTGAAGGCGGTGACACCTATGCACCGTCCGCTGACTTCTTTTTCCAGGTGGTCTTTGTTGCTACGGCCATGTCAATCGTCTCCGGTGCCGTCGCTGAGCGCATGAAGCTCTGGGCATTCTTGGCCTTTGCCGTTGCCATGACCGCATTCATTTATCCAATGGAAGGCCGTTGGACTTGGGGCGGCGAATCCGTCTTCGGTATGTACAGTCTTAGCATGGTCGACTTTGCCGGTTCGGGCATCGTCCATATGGCTGGTGCTGCCGCCGCCTTGGCGGGTGTTCTCTTACTCGGCGCGCGTAAAGGCAAGTACGGTAAGAACGGTGAAATCAACGCTATTCCCGGTGCCAACCTACCGATGGCGACCCTGGGTACCTTCATCCTCTGGATGGGTTGGTTCGGTTTTAACGGTGGTTCAGTGCTGCAGACGTCTACGGTTGATACAGCCAACGCGGTTGCTGTTGTATTTCTGAATACCAATGCGGCGGCTGCCGGTGGTGCGATTGCCGCCATGGTGTTAGCGCGCATCCTGTTTAAGAAAGCAGACCTTACCATGATCCTCAACGGTGCCTTAGCCGGCCTGGTGACTATCACGGCCGGTCCTGATACACCCACACCACTGCTGGCGACCCTGTTCGGTGCCCTGGGCGGTATTGTCGTGGTGTTTAGTATCTTGGCCTTCGACAAGATTAAGATCGACGATCCAGTCGGTGCCATCTCTGTGCACGGTGTCTGTGGTTTGCTCGGTCTAGTATTGGTACCGATCACCAATGCTGATGCGACTCTAATGGGTCAGTTGGGCGGCGCAGCCACCATCTTTGTCTGGGTCTTCGGCGCTTCGTTGATCGTTTGGGCCATCTTGAAAGCCGCTATGGGCATTCGAGTGACCGAAGAAGAAGAATACGATGGCGTTGATGTCTCCGAATGTGGCCTAGAAGCCTACCCGGAATTCACCAAGGGCTAAGTACTATTAATTAATGACCAACGTCGGTGGGTTCAGTCCGCTGTATCAAAAAGGGCACCTTAGGTGCCCTTTTTTTGTGTCCGGCCCGGACAACAGTTGACCCCGCTGTAATCCCCTGCGACCCTAGAACTTAGGCGCCGCGTCGGCCAACCCGAAACGCGACTTCAGTCGTATGGACTAATGTCGCATTGTTAAAATTCTGTTAGTTTTCACAATAGGACTATCATAGCCACCATAGAATAATAAAAGGGGACAGCATGAATTCCGATCTTTTTCCGGTACCGGTATCCGCGCTCAGCACAACCAAGGTCACTAATGAGCAGTACCTTGAGATGTATCAGCAATCCGTCGACGACAATGAGGGCTTTTGGCGTGAGCAGGGCAAGCGACTCCACTGGTCAACGCCCTATACGGACGTAAAGGATGTTAGCTTCGATAAGACCAACCATCGCATCCGCTGGTATGGTGATGGTGAACTCAATGTTGCCTATAACTGTATCGATCGACACCTAGCCACTCGCGGCGAGCAAACGGCGATCATCTTCGAAGGCGATGAGCCCGGTGATGATGCCCATATCAGTTATAACGAGTTACACGCCAACGTCAGCCGAATGGCCAATGTCCTGAAGTCGTTGGGCGGTAAAAAAGGTGACCGGATCACCATCTACATGCCGATGATCCCAGAGGCGGCCTATGCCATGTTGGCCTGCGCGCGTATTGGTGCCATTCATTCGGTGGTGTTTGGCGGATTTTCACCTGAAGCGCTGGCCGGGCGCATCGAAGGCTGCGATTCGAATATAGTGATCACCGCCGACGAAGGCCTGCGTGGTGCCAAAGCGGTGGCCCTGAAGAACAATGTCGATCAGGCGTTGGAACAGCCCGGCACCGAATGCGTCCAGCACGTTCTAGTGGTGCGCCGCACCGGAGGCACCATCGGTTGGCACGATGGTCGGGATATCTGGTACCACGATCGTATGGATCAGGTGCCCATGGAGTGCCCCTGCGAGCCGATGAATGCCGAAGATCCGCTCTTTATTCTTTACACCTCCGGTTCAACCGGAAAACCCAAGGGCGTCTTGCATACCACCGGAGGCTATCTGGTCTACGCGTCGATGACTCACGAATATGTTTTCGACTATCAGGACGGCGACGTCTACTGGTGTACCGCGGACGTCGGCTGGGTCACCGGCCACAGCTATATTGTTTACGGACCGTTGGCCAACGGTGCCACGACCCTGATGTTCGAGGGCGTACCCTCCTATCCAACGGCGCAGCGCTTTGCCCAGGTGGTCGACAAGCACCAGGTCAACATTCTCTATACCGCGCCCACCGCGATTCGTTCGCTGATGGCCACCGGTGACATGGCGACCCAAGGTGCCGATCTGTCATCACTGCGCTTGCTCGGATCGGTCGGTGAACCGATTAATCCGGAGGCCTGGCATTGGTACTATAAGGCGTTCGGCAGCAGCAAGTGCCCGATTGTCGACACCTGGTGGCAAACCGAGACCGGTGGCATCCTGATTACCCCATTGCCGGGTGCTACGGCGCTGAAACCAGGCTCGGCGACGCGACCCTTTTTCGGTATTCAACCAGCATTAGTCGATAATGTTGGCCGCGAACTCGAGGGTGCGGTCGAGGGTAACCTGGTAATTACCGATAGCTGGCCGGGCCAGATGCGCTCGGTCTTTGGCGATCACGAACGGTTTATTGAAACCTATTTCAGCACCTACCCGGGCACCTACTTCACCGGTGATGGCGCGCGTCGGGATGAAGACGGTTACTACTGGATTACCGGTCGAGTCGACGACGTTCTCAACGTCTCCGGACACCGCTTGGGCACCGCTGAAATTGAAAGCGCT
>Ga0209195_1000202_pt1 | contig 45242 bp, 45 predicted proteins | sample COGITO_mtgs_1004_3_FD_184788 | JGI IMG/M metagenome (GOLD analysis project Ga0209195, IMG submission 184788) | Pelagic marine microbial communities from North Sea - COGITO_mtgs_100420 (SPAdes) (version 2) | ecosystem: Environmental > Aquatic > Marine > Epipelagic ...
CGGGAGGGTTTGATATAGCTAGTTTGTTAAGTGGATTGGGTCCAATGATGGGTGCTATGGGTGGAATGGGTGGAATGGGTGGAATGGGTGGAATGGGTGGTGGAATGGGTGGTGGAATGGGTGGTGTTCAAAGACCTAATGTTGCTCAGGCATACCAAAACCCTCCACCTAGACCCCAAAATCCTCGTGATGAACCGTCTATGACTGGGTTTGGTCAACAAAATTTTAATCGTCCCAAAGATGATGATGAAAACAGTCGCTTAACTGATTTTTCTGATGATAGTAATGGAAGTGGTGTAAGATTGTCCAGTAATAAAAAAGGTAACAGAACTATCCATATTTTATAAGTTAAGTTAATTTAATGTTTTATAATTTCGATTTAATCTCGAAATAAAAATAATCCTATATAAATAAATAGGATGCCTACTTATTGTACGTTAGCCGATGCTTATGGACCTGGATGGGGGGTTCAACCCAATCAAAATGAATCAAAAACTGTTGAAATTGCTAACAAAAAAAGAGAAGAGGAATATAATAAAAGAATTGAAAAAGCCCAAACAGCACCCAAAGGTGAAACTATATCAACACAAAATGGTATGGATTCTAATTGCCCAAACTGTAAACATTGTTTAAGGCAAAATAATGAATTTCAGCAAAGAGTTATAGACCAATCTATTAACCCTCTACCTAGATGGGTCCCACAAACCAGTAACACCCAGGCATGGGATCCGTTCAACAGATATTTTGCACCCAAGGAACAGTTTGGTAATATTCCGTTCCATAACACAATGGGTTTTGAACAGTTTAACCCATTCCAAAGAAGAGAAGATTTTGGTAATATTTCAACAGCAAATGCTAGTCACTTAATACAATTGATATTATATTTACTAATAGCACTATTTGTAATCCAATTATTGGAGTTACTGGGTTCTTTAACTCAATGACATATTTTCAAATAATGTTTCTGTATGTTTGAGTGGTTTCTTTCTACTTAGTTTGAGTTTCTTTTTCTTTTTCTTTTCCATCTCAGTGTATACCTCTAATATATCCTGATTAACATACGACATCCTATGATCTTCTGATAAATATATCTTTCTGTCTACATACGGACTCTTTCGAAATTCGGAAATATCCATATGCCCACCAAACGCTTTCAACACATATTTATTAGGAGCTCTCTGAACATTCATTTTTCTATCACCGGTCCATTCTCTGTACAATTTTCCAATAGCTGAAGAATTTCTACAATTTTCTGATGTAAAAGCATAAGAACATTCCCAACTACAAAATAAACCTTTTAAATGATATTTTTTAGTTATTTCTTCATATTTTATGACACTTGGAATTGGTACAGTTGTATAGCTATGACAACACCACCAACACAAACTATTTGAACTTGTAGGCCATTTACCACAATCATCTAATTTAGTAGAGAATTTAACTAGTTGTTTGTTTACCTTTTTTCTTTCTGTTTTAACAAGCTCAATACCCTCTACTTCTATTTCTTCATTACCGCATTTACATTTAGAGCAATATTTTATTGGTTTTCTCTCAACTTCTGATTCGCTTTCTGAATGAAAAGAAGAATGGTAATCTAATTCAACCGTGTCATTTTTAGGTTTTTGTAAAGACGAAGAAGGTTCTTTGTTTTTATAAAATTTCCTTAATTCGGTAGTATCAATTTCTGGAGGTTTATGTACAATAATATTTAAATTACCAAACGGGACGTGAGTTTGACTATGGTTATCATTTATTATATTACTACTCTTGGAAAATTCTACCTTGTCGTCTATATTTTTGAACTTTTCTCTAATTTCACTTATAGATTTTACCGGACATTTGGGCCTTCTGCCTCTTTTTCTTATTCTTGGTATTTCAACTGTTTCGTCTGGATCTACTACTTTTGGTTTTCTGCCTCTTTTCTTTTTTTCTTTTACAACGGGTTCCGTGACAACATTTGAATTTTTTGGTTTTCTACCTCTTTTTTTCTTAACTATTACTACTTCTTTGTTACACGACGATTCAGATTCATCATCCGCATCAATAGCTTCAGTATCACCCATTTACTATTAAGTGTGTTTCATATCTTTAAAGTTGTTTACAACTCAGACCTTTGGTCTGGATTCAAGGAATCTTAAAGTTGTTTACAACTCAGACCTTTGGTCTGGATTCAAGGAATCTTAAAGTTGTTTACAACTCAGACCTTTGGTCTGGATTCAAGGAATCTTAAAGTTGTTTACAACTCAGACCTTTGGTCTGGATTCAAGGAATCTTAAAGTTGTTTACAACGTTTATTTGCAAATTAAAAATTAAAAATACTGTTAAATAATGGACGAAATTTATGATTATTCGTACACAAGAAACAATATGATTTTTAGTTTTGGACACAGTTTGTTCGAATATTTTAACAACCTTTTTCACAAAGTTTATAATAAAGTATTTTTATCTAATTCGAAATTATTAAGTGACCATAGATATATAGATGTAACAAGTTTGGAATACGTTGAATCCGGTCAGGATTTCAATAATGCTAAAGGCATTTGCTTAAGTGATGAAGATAGATTACACTTTTCTAATTGGTTGAATTACACCTACAATCTTAAAACTATAAAACCAGAAAGTAAATGTTCGATGAATTTGGATAAAACAAAAGTAACGTTAGTACATTATACTCATGATAATAAAGAATTTACTATGAAATTAGACAACAACTTTGGAACCGATAAACACACAAACTATTTTAATACCAATGGGTTAAAGTCTACCATTAGTAGAGGTATTATAAATGCATTTATATCCAAAGGCTCTACGGCCGAAGATATTACAGACGATTTGAAAAGATTTATGGGACCAAACAGTGATTTTTACAAGAGTATTTTTAAAAACAATAATAGCTTAGCGATCGATTTAAACCATATACTTCATCATCTTGATTTGGATTATTGGGATAAAATAACTATAGCAGATACATTTGGTGATCAAATTACCTTAGATCTTAAAAAAACAAAGATATTAGATTGGAACCCAGATTTTACTATTTAAATATTAAAGGAATTTAAAGGAATAATTGCGTTTTAAGTTAAAGATATAAATTGTTACAGAGTTAATAAGACGGAAAAAATGGACGATAACATAGATAAAGAGAAATATATTTTATACTTAAGTACCGTATCTGCTGGTACAATAAGGACTTTATCTGAGGCACTAAAAGAGGTATTGACAGATGTCAATGTTTACTTTGATACATCGGGTATCAAAATTATGAGTATGGACGGTTCCAAAGTTGCACTAGTGCATTTAAAACTAGATTCTGCCCAATTCGAACAATATTATTGTAGCGATACTACCCAGATTGGTTTGAATATGCTTTCTTTTTTTAAATTATTGAAGAGTATCGGTAATAATGATACGTTAACACTTTATATTGAAAAAGAAGATTCCTTTAATTTAGGAATTCTTGTTGAAAACAGAGATAGAAGTCTTAAAAATGATATGAAATTAAAGTTACTTGATTTGGATGATGCTGTTTTGGAAATTCCTCACGTATCATTCGATTCCGTAATAACAATGCCTTGTGTAGATTTTCAAAAATATTGCAGAGATCTAGCTTCTATTTCAAGCACAGTAAAGATTAGTAGTAAGGGTGATATATTCTCAATGGAGGCTGAAGGGGATTTTGCAAAACAGAATATTAGTATTGGGGAGACGTCAAATGGACTGGTTATATCAAAACATGATTCACCAGTATCGGGCAACTTCCCACTTAAATATCTTAACCTTTTTTGTAAATCAAGTAGTTTGTGTTCCAATATAGAACTTTATATTAAAGAAAAATATCCATTAATTCTAGTATTTTCTGTTGCTAATTTAGGTAGTTTGAAGTTTGGACTTGCCCCGCTAGCGGAAATTGACAATTAATTCGTTTAAACTGGTTAAAATAATTAATAGTTGTTTATAAAACCTATGGATAAAATCCAAATATATACCGCATTGATAACTAGTGGAATATTTTATAACATTAAAAACGATTTTACTAGATCTACACTTCATGCTAGAGTATTATTGCTATTAGCAATGTGGTCTATATATAAATCTGATTCAGAAGGAACTAATGTCTATACAGAGCATATTACTATGGGTACATCATTGGGGTATTTTTTAGCAGATATCTGTTATATGTACAAATACCATAAATACTATTTAGTCCATCACCTTGTGATGCTTTATACACTTACTCAAGCATTTCCTAGATCTAAGTTTGTATTAACAAATAATTATTCTCGTCACGCACTTTGTGAAATAAGCAATCCTTTTCAAAACAATTTTATGGAAACACCAACAAAGATTAATTGGGTGTTGTCAGTGATTAGTATATTCTTTTCTAGAATATTATATAGTAATTATTTTACTTACAAATCATTGATGATAGGGCCTTTTATAGAACATGATCCTTCCAAACCTTATTGGTTTAAGGATGAATTACTAGGTCTGTTCTTGTTTACGTCTGGAAACTTCTTTATTTTTTATAAAACGTTGATGAAGTACAAAACTTTAAAATAAAAGACCCAAAGGTCTAAATTATACGAATGCCTTTAAATTTTATAAATAATTCAAATTATTTGATCTATTTATAAGTTTCACAATTCTATGAAAGCTTCGCGACGCAATCTTAAATTTCAACCAATCCCAATTTTTTCATCTTCTTCTTATGCCTCTTAATACTTTTCTCAATTAATTTAACAGACTTGGTCAATGTTGGATTACAAACACCCAATTTATTAGATATCGTAGTCTTTGACATCTTTATTCCTTCTTGTGTACAAATATAATAAATTATTCCTGCTGCTGCTGATTTTGGAACGACCTCCATCTGACTCAAATTATACTTGTTGTACAAAACATTACACTTGTTCTTCAAAGAAAATCCAAGATCCAAAATATTACAAAACCGAATGAAAAATTCCTCCGATTCTGAAGTTTTTTGCAATAAGTGAGACCATTTTTCCGAATTTTCAAACGTTTCTCTAAATTCTTTATCTCCCTTATTAAACTGCTTAGTGTTAACCATGTAAAAGTCTTTGCAAATTTCTGCAGGTGTTCTGGGACAACCATGGTGCAAACACGAATAATAAAGACAGCATGCTATCAACCCTTTTCTAACAGCACCTCTTGTAAGCTTCTTAGCTTTCATAATCTCTCCCCACAATACCAATGCTGTATTTGTAAGTTGAGTTGTGTACCCTTCGCACATATTTTCAACAACATTTTTAACTATATCAAATGATTTCTCTCTATGGTTGTAATTAAATCTCATGTGGATTTTTGACAGGTCTTGAGTTAACATTTTGACTATTAAATTTGTAGATTTACAATCTTGACATTCTTTGTCACTATGTACTCTTAAATATTTTCCACAATCTTCACAAACAATAGCTCTACTTTTGATCATAAACCCTTTGGGAATAAACGTACTCAACGAATCACTGTAAGGATTCAAACTTTTGTTAGGGCCTGCACATCTCCCCTTGTTTTGCATTCTACCCTGACCGTCTGAATAGTTATTCCATTCTTGATCTTCAGAAACTATAGACTTTTGAATTGTTCCACACTCACTACATAATGTATACCCAATAGTTTCTACAAAACTTGAACTTGGTTCACAACAATCATCATTAATACAATAATTGCCTTCTTCGTCGTCAAATTCTGAATCGGTATCCGAATAATCACTGCCTAACTCTTCCTTTTTGATTATATCACTATATTTTTGCCAAATATCCACTTCTTCTATGACAGGTTCTTCTTTTACAGATTGTACTAAAAAACATTTAACACAATACACACAATCTTTGTTTTCATCAAACTCTTTACTATCGCATTTCACACTTAAACAACTTTTTACTTCTTTGTCCTTAATATTAATGTCTGCCATATTGGTTATTTTAATAAAATTTTAAGAATATTACGCACGTAATTATTTCTAATATTATAATAAACTTAATCTTTATGTTAGTTTAAGTTTGTTATTTTATTAGTATTACAAAGTATATAATAAAGTATTAATAAATTTGATAATTATTTGCAAAGCAAATTACATAGCCATGTAAGGACCCTCCATACCTAATAGGGTTGATGGTCTTCCACCACCAAAAGCACCAAAACTTCTACGTTTGCCAAAACCACTTGCCATGTAAGGACCCTCCATACCTAATAGGGTTGATGGTCTTCCACCACCAAAAGCACCAAAACTTCTACGGGAACGTCTACGTTTTCCAAAACTACTTGCCATGTAAGGACCCTCCATACCTAACAGAGTTGATGGTCTTCCACCACCAAAAGCACCAAAACGTCTACGTTTGCCAAAACTACTTGCCATGTAAGGACCCTCCATACCTAACAGAGTTGATGGTCTTCCACCACCAAAAGCACCAAAACGTCTACCATAGCTTCTCTTTTTAGACTTACGAGACTTGCGTTTGCTCTTGCGTCTGCTCTTGCGTCCGCGGCGTTTGCTTCCGCGTCTTTTTGGTAAGGCATTGTCCGTTACACTCTTAGTCAAGTTGAACGGAACTTTTACAATTTCTCCAGCAATCTTGAATACACCCTTAACTGGGTCTAATACCTGGATTTTGCTTGATTTCTTGATAATTGTACCAGAAGCATCCTCTAGTCTGTCTAAAACCCCTTTTGGAAGTTCGACTATTTGACCTCCCATTTTTACAATACCTTCATAAGGGTCCATAACTACCATATTAACTGTTTTCTTTGTAGTTTTACGGACAGAACGTCTTGAACGTCTTAAACTTTTGCGTTTGCCGAAACTACGCTTCTTTCCGCCTTTTCTGCTTTTACTTTTTTTTTTAGGGCAACTGAATAATCCTAATCTGTATAACATTTTATATTAACAAATATTTTAAATATTATTAAATTGAATTCAAATTGTTTAAAAATAAGCCATTTTCCAGAATATTTTTCAACGAGTTGATTATTTAACGACAGGAACATTGTTTATTGTTCTAACTAATCTAATTTTAAACCCGTAAAGGGAATTTTTCAAGAGAAACCGCAACACCCTCAAGCATTTTATTTTGGGGGTTATTGCATTTTCCGTCCATATATCTTGGACCATAGAAGTTGTTAGGTCCGCAGGTATCTGCACCAACAGCATTAACATCCTGAGAGTAAGGACCAACGAATGGGTAATCCGGCTCATTAGGAGGTTTGGAAAATCCTTTAGCAACAACACTCTTAACAGCACCCGTCTTGGTTCTACCAGAGTAACCACTCACGGTGTCACAATATTCACCACAAGCACGAGCAGGGTCGAGAATAGTTTGGCATGCACCTTCTTTGTATGCGAATGAACCAGGAGCCCAAGCAAGTTTGGAATAGTTTTGGGTATCTAGTCCACCACGCTGAGCCCACATATCTTCAACAACGAATCTAAGATCCTGAGGATCAATGTCTTGTGGTGTCCAACGATTGTAATCTATAGAACCAAGATCGATAGCACTCTTCTTCTCTCTTGTATATTTTGGTAACAAATTAATAGTTTTATCAGTATTCTGATTCTTATATGCTTCAACCTTTAATTCTTCCAGGTCTGGAACAGGAGGTTGACATTTACTAAGCATGTCATCTCTTCCACTAAGGAATGAAGAGACGTCAATTGTTTCTGGACGTACATAACTTCCGGCTGTACCACCAGCAGCGCTAACACCAACTTCACCGAATACATAAGTATTTGCGTATTGTCCTGGTTCCATAACCCAAAAGAATGGACTTGCTGACTGATTATATCCGCACCATGCATCTGATTTTAAATCGGTTTGTGCCATTGTATTAACAATAATATAATATTTTAATTTATAGAAATAAACTTATTTTAATGATGCTAAAGGCATTTAAACAATTTTAACTCTGTCATAAATTAAAGTAAACGCTAACCCATAAACTCTCTCTTCATGCCATTTTACATCCTTTAAGTAATAATTTCTTATCAAGGATACCGTCATTTGAACTATATTTGCAAAATTACTACTTTGTAGTTTTGGGTGTTGTTTCATATTTAAATAGGAAAAATATGAATTCCATACAGTGTATATTAATGCAAACTGATTAGTTGTTTTAAAATCAGTATCTTCTTGTTTAAACATTTTTGTAATCATTACAAAAAAACCCAACAACACATTATAGTATGCTTTTCTTTTATAATCAAGCCACATAGCCATTAGTATATTTATTCTGTACAATATTTCAATACTTAGGTGAGTATGTTGGATTGCAACATCTAACAGAATTGGAAACAATACACCCAAATACTTTATATACATAAATTTTAATTCATTAGAAATCGTTCTGTAATCTTGTATAACCTCAATTTTGTTTTTTAAAAAACCAATAAATAATAATATAGATGCTCTTTTAGAAGTAAATGGATTACTAACCAATAAATTGTAATACTCATTAAAAATAAATGAACCTAGCGCAATATTTGAAACTTGAATTATATGTTTTTTCATTTTATATATTGTTTATATTTTTTAAACCCTAGTTAATCGCGACAATTTACTAAACTAAATTATCAACCCCAATTGTTTTAATCATCCAAATAGGAAGATACTTCATTCTAAAATTTTGATATCTAGGTGATGCATAAACTAAAGAGTCTCTATCCTTACTGATGGCTACCAAAACAACTTCTGAATCATCCCTAATCGTATTATTAAAATGAGTTAACGTATACGGAATATTCGATACAGAAACTAAAGCAATACTTTTATTGGAGAGAATATCTGAACCAGCCTCCATAATCATCTGACTACCACCCTTGTTTTTTGCAATTACCATCATAACTTCGGGGTTATTCTTCATCTCGTCAGTTAGATAATGAATATTAGTTGTATCGTATTTAATAATAATTTTAGCCATTTCAACATTATTCTGCAATCTTTCACTAGCTTCACACATACAATTACCCTTATGAGTTTTTGCTTGAATTTCCAAAATTTCGGGGTCGTCGCGAAGTTCTTCACTAAGGGTTAGATACATTCGGGTATTATCGGATTTAATAACCTCCAACGCTTTTTGTTTATCTGTAACCTTAGGTAGTTTGAGGTGTTTGATCACTGATTCGACGTACCTAGATCTTTTATCATTAGTATCCTTGGCTAACCACCATCCCAACTCTTTGTTAGTTACTGAATCAAACCCCCATTTCCCTTGTTCAGGATCAATGTTCAAATTAGTTGTTGAATAACTAGATTTCATCATTTTAATAAATACTGGTGTTTTATTTTTTAAATTAATTGGTGCTCATTAATAATAATAACTAAGCCAATCTTTATATTCTATCGTCCAATTAATAGTTTTAGTTAAACTATTTACAAAATCTTTTGGAAGTTCCCACCCCAAATTCGATAATTTAGAACCATCCAACCCGTATTTAAAATCATTACCAGGTCTTATTCCACTACTTAATTTATGCTTATAATCTACACCCAAAACATTAGCAATAAATTCAACCATTTCTAAATTTGAAATCTCTTTTTCTCCCATTATATTATAACATTCTCCTATTGTCCCTTTCTGGATTATAAACAATACTGCTGCTGCTACATTTCTTGCGTGTATGTAATATCTAGACCCAATCTCTCCTTCTTCGTTCGTATAAATGTCTATTTCTTGATTATTTAGTAATTTGAATATTATTTTAGGAATAAATTTTTCAACGTGTTGGCGCTCTCCAAAAACATTCATAACATTAACCCTAATTATAGGTAGATTAAAAGTCTTTGTGTAACTTACACATAATTGTTCAGCTCCAGATTTAGATGCAGAATATGGATTACCTGGGTTGTGTCTCTCATTCTCTGTGAATAAATGGTCTCCAACCTCCCCATAGACTTCATCTGTTCCAAAATACAATAATAATTTAAGATTTTTTAACTTTCGAGCATATTCCAATATGTGTAAAGTACTCATTATGTTGTTGGTTACGACTCCAACTGGGTCAGAAATACTATGATCAACGTGTGTATCTGCCGCTAAGTGAAATATATAATTTATATCTCCTAGTTCATATATCAAACCATTTGATATTTTGTTTGATAAATCAACAGGAAATACACTCAATCTTTCATTCCCTAGTAATCCCGTATCTCTCAATCTTTCAAAACCACAACTAGAATAGCTTAATTTGTCTAGTACTATTATATCCCAATCAGTATTTTTTATTAGATGCTCAACAAAATGATGTCCTATAAATCCACAACCACCGGTAACAATAACTTTGACTTTGTCAATGACCGCAGAACGATTCATTTAACTTATACTTTTATTTAATTAATAATGTTTTAATTCAAAAATTTTATAAAAGGTTATCATTAATGTCTAAATCGAATTCAAAACCCAAAAATTATTTTGATTTTTTATTAGAGAATGGATATATAGCTGACGATGAAGCAGAATTTATTAGTAGTAGCGACAGCGACAGCGACAGCGACAGCGACAGCGACAGCGACAGCGACGAAGAAAGTAAATATCTATTAACGAATAAAAGATCTAAAACTGAAATTAAATTTATTTTAAAACACGTTTGGAAACACCAACCTAAAATAAGTTTAGAAGAATTTGAATGTGCTATGTGTTACGATAGGATGTCTAATAAATGGGACAAAGGGATGGAAATTATGTACAAAAAAATAATTAAAAAGTTTGAAAAATAATATTTGTTTTGGTTAGGGAATGGATACGTTTGTAGAAGAAAAAAAACAGTCCGAAAAAGATTACAAATTAGCAACTCCTTTTATTTACACAATTATTAAGTTTGGATTTATTTGGATGTTAATAAGAGCTTTTGCAAATATTAAGGATATAAAAGGAGTAGGTTATTTTATATTTTTTGTATTGGTTGGGTATTTTACAGAACAAATTATGTTTGGTGCTGGTCATTTATGGCTTCATTCTCAATTTCCAGAAATGACTAAAAATGGAACTACCGCACTGGCACATTATCATCATTTTAGAGATGCTGGTATTTATGAACAATATCCGAATTATCATAGAGGAAGTTATTTTTGTAATATAGAAATGATATTTATTATAACCGTATTATTTTTCCTATCTAACTATGTAATTTTTTGGAGTTTTATGTTTTTTTTCATGTATGATATATTATGTCACGAATATTACCACGTAAGAGATAGAGACAACTTTTATAAAACTAATGGATTTAGAGAATTTGTAATATCTCCTAATGAATTTGACAGTTCCTTAATACAGGTTGGAATTACAATGGGTATTCACGACAGAGAAAGACACAGAGGTCATCACATAAAATCAATTAGTAGTCAAGAAACAGAGTGGGATGATTGGGATGATTTATTCTTATTTGGTAAAGTAGAATCTTATATAAAAAATACGTATTATAATTTTGTCAATAACAATTTTATAAAAGATTCCGAATATAGAGAAACTCTAAGTACTATACATTTTATATTTATAACACTTATATTATTTGGTATTATAAAGGTTATTACTAATAAATTTAGTTTTGATAAAATAGATAAACATATCGGAGACAAGAATATTTTTGATTTTAAAAGTGTAAAGTTATTAAAGGAATAAATTAAATAAATAATTAGTATAAAGATGGAAACCAAGTGTGCATTTTGTGGAAGTGATTACAACCAAACAGCAAATGTAAGTCCTCTAATATTTGTATCTGGTGTAACAATATTATTTGGCTTAATAGGGTTAAGAATTAAGAACCGTTTTGAAACTAAAGCAAAATCAATTAGCTGTAAAAACACTGAGACTCAAACAGAACCAAATACCGAATATATACTGTTAAATGAATAGAATACAGATATTTAGAAATAACTTAAATGATAAATTAAGAGCAAATAATTATAGATTGGCATATACCTTGGCAGCTTATTCAATATATATAGGTTATGCAAGTTTTATAGGATTGATAGCTAGTATTGATGGTAAAAGTATTTATCCGTTGATTCATGGATTTCTATTCGGATCGGTTGTTGGTTTAATAGTGGGTACATTAGCTTTTATTAAACATCCGGTAAGTGAAGATTGGGGACCTCCTTTAAATTTGGCTGTGTGAATAAAATATTTATATTAAGTATATGAATCTCGTAGGGGTTCTTTGTATATGCTTACTATTACTATTAATACTCTCTTGTTGTTTATGTAATAAAGAATTATTCAGTTCACCTAAAAGTGTTTATTTTGATAAAAGTGATAATTTACCAGATTCTGATTTATATGTTCTGTATAGCGCTGGAAATTCAGGTTATCAAGAATGGCAATCTGATTTATTAGACTTTAGTTTCAAAGAATCCAAACAACCAGGAATACTCATTCGTATAGTTTCTGATGACAGCAAAGACCAAAGACCCATCATAAAAACGAAAGATCCGAAGGAGCGGTATACAATGATAACACCCGATTTTTCCAAACTCACGGATACTAAGATTTGGCCCGTAATGAATAAACCAGGGTCTATGGAATACTTCATAAACAGATTAAGTCCCGAATTTAAACAAAGAAATAAACAAGCAACATTGGTATTTCTAGACCCAGACATGATTTTTATAAAATCATGGGACCCAAGAAACGATTTTAAAATGGGTGAAGTTATAGGGCAGAAATGGAAAGGTTATAGCAATGGATACTGCTCGCAAACTTCTATTGACACGGGGTATTGCCCAAAATCTGAAAGTAATTCCGATAATTCGGGACCTTTGATGTTTCCTTTCGCAATAAAGATGGGAGATATGGAAAAGATTGCTGGTGATGTTTCCAATTATGCCAAGAAGGGTTATTTAAAGCATAATCAATGGATGGCGGATATGTCTGCATTCGTTACGGCTATTGAAAAGCACGAGTTAAAGAACAAACAGATTGACAATCTTGGTATATGTAATGATTGGGATAACAACGATGACCCAGATGCTAAAATAATGCATTATTGTCAAGCCGCAAAGAACAAAGATGGTAAAGAGATTTGGGGTAAACGTAGGTATCAATCAGGTTATAAACATGGTGACACTTTTGATCCCGTTCCGGACCCCAGTGAAACTATGAATCGCGTAGACCGTGAAGTATTAACACTTATTAATAGGTTTCGCGTTAAACAATCTAAAAATAAATAAACTAAATAAACTAATTGGATATAATGCCACAAATTCGAAGTGTTAAACTACTAATTAGATATGTAAGTGGAAATAATGACATATTGGTTTCTAAATTACCGACAGATCATCTATTTGGTTATAAAGGTTACCTTGTTGAAAAAGATTGGGAGTTGGTAGGTATAAAAGAATTGGTTATACCAACGATTGAAAGTATTAAATTCATTACTTGGATATAATAAACCAATTTATAATCTAACTTAATGTTAAATGGGTGACGATGTTATCAAGAAACATTCAAAATTTAATAAATCAATAGACATCAAAATGCGTTCCAAAAGTTTCTTAAACACTGGGTTATTTAGATCAACAGGTACTCAAGTATTCAAAGTACCTCCCCTTAATGCAGTTATTGAGGCCGGGTATGGTAAAGCCCCCCAATCGGATAGTAAACAGTTTAGGGGGTTTCAGTCTGGTGTTACAATTGACAATACAGCCCAGATTCCGTGTTTGAATTGGACATCTGTCCGATCTAATAAATTCGATGATCCCAACAAACATCGTAAGGAACAATTAGAGGTATACGAGATATTGAAACCTATGAACCAGGATTGTTGTGGTGCTTGTTGGGCTGTATCGTCTAGTATGGCATTTTCAGATAGATACGGAATATCCAATGATACTTTACCTATTGACCCAAGTGTAATTTCGGTTATGTCTTGTTGTACTAAACAGATGCACAAAAACGTATTTGCTGTTGTGGATACACCAGATTGTGATATAATGAGTTCATATGAAGAATTAGGTCGCAATGGGAGTTCTATGGGGATGTGTTCCGGAGGAATTCCTTATTCTGCGGGATTGAGTATGTTTAGGAATGGATTACCGGACGATAGTAAGACTAAATACACACCAAGTCTCTTTGTCTGTGACAAAACACCATCATTCCCAAATATGAACCAAGGATTAATAGACGCACACCCTTGTGATAAAAAGATATTTGAAACAGACAAAATTAAGATGGAAGTTGAACCAGTTTATATTAGTAGTAGCCAGGGAAGCCCAGACCATTATGTCGAACTAATGAAGAAGGCGTTATTGGAGGGTGGACCTATTGTTGGGGGGTATATGGTGTTGGGTGATTTCTTAGGATTGGAAACTGATGGAGCTGGTTTGGGGTCGGATGGCGATCAATCAAAGGTGTTTAATTGGGATACAACGGGGAAGGTGTATGTACCCGGAGCATACGACAAGTTATTTCCTCTAGTTTCTATTAATGCAGTGGGAGGTTCTACGACAATTCAAGTAACTTCCAAAGAAGGTGAACAATCGGTTGTAACTGATACTGGTACTCAATCAAAAAGTCCAATAGGTTCTATCTTTTCAGGATTCCATGCTATTGTAATAGTTGGATGGGGAGAATTGGATTTAACATTTATTGATAACAAAGAAGTAAAAACTGTAACTGGATCAGATGGTAAACAGAAATTACCATTTTGGATATGCAGAAACAGTTGGGGAAACAGTTGGCCAATAAACGATTATTATTCAGGAGGAATTAAAGTTTTAGTTAACGGGAAACCTGAAACATTGGAAATACCACCAGGATATTGGTTACATGCAATGTATCCTAATGAATCTATGGCTATGGATGTCCCTATTAGTTACGAAGGAACTGATTATGGTTCTACGATGGTTATGACCCCAGAAAAAATAAATAATCCTAAGATTACAATTGAAGCTGATACAAGCCAGGGATCATTAAAACCTAAAACTTCAGAATGTAATACAACATGGGAAGATTCAGAGGGTTACAATTGTTCCCAATATTCAGAATTTGGGTGGTGTAATGAAAACGGAACTTATGGAGATGGGTGGAAGGATGACTGGGGTAAGTTTGATGATTTCAAAAAGGATGATCTAGATGCAATTGATGCATGTTGTCAGTGTAACAAAAACATAGATTCGAGCATGGAAATACCCAGTTCCGAAGAACTACAAGAAGAAGAATTAATCAATGAAAAAATAACAATAGGTTTAAGTTTAGGTTTACCCCTTTTGTTATTAATTGTCATGCTAATTGCAAATTTAAATGATTAATCGCTGTCGCTGTCGCTATCGCTATCGCTGTCACTGTCACTGTCGTTGGATATACATTCTGGGTGTTCTCTAACCAATTGTACTATACTATCATAAGCTGCCCTCAATTCAAATTCTGTTTTTGCTCCTGTTAAAATCACACTACCAGATCTAAATATCAAAACTGCTACCTGACCATCTACTTTTTTATCTATTTTTACATCCGGGTCTAATTTTATTTTATTACTCCACTTCTCTACTGTAGAATCAATCCAAAATTTTGCATTAATACCTCGGTAAATACTTGGTTGGTATGTAGCAAATCTCCAATTCCCTCCCTTGGTCCAACTATTTTGGTTAATTATCTCTTTAAGTATTTGTTGTTTAAATTTAAATTTGAATTTACATTTGCTGTTTATCATCCCCAATTTCTTATTGGTTAATTTAAATGTACTGTGTTTATTTTGGTGTTTAGGTAAATCAAACCTTGATTCATATTTTGGAGCTATAATACATTCTCCGTAAGACAACAAAAACGATTTCATAATTTCAGGTACTAGATGACATGTTTCTATACTTCTACAGCCTGCTATTTGAAGACTACCATTTTTAAAGATTTTTGCACAAATCTTATTTCCTTTTATAACCGATCTGATTTTCAGACTATTATAAAATGAATCTTCTCCTTTCTTTTTAATTTTTTTGGATTTTTTGGATTCTGGTTTGTAATCCAATGTAAACGACCCATCATTATCTTTGTTAAACAGATCTATCAATATTTTTAAATCTATAAAACTTTGAAAAGTAGCACAAACAACAAAAACACTTATAGAAATATTAGACGCTAAACCATCTTCGCAACCAATGTTATCAACATAGTTATTAAATGTTTCGATTTCGGGTAAACTACTAGTCTTTACAAGCTTCCTAAACGTTTTTGATTTAACCTCCATTTTAACAAATCTTTTTTCTTTAAACTAATATCAACTTAATTCTTTAAGTAGATTAGGTTTTGAATATTTCCTTTTGGAAACCCCTAAGGATAATAATGCTAATCAAAATATGTCATATTTAGTGTATACATAAACTGTAGGATAAAATCCTTTATACCATTTGGGTCTGGTGTTGGGTGTTCTTCTGGTCCAGTAATAACGCGAATTGTATTTTGTAATACTTGTTGTCCATACTCTTTTGATTTATATAGTATATTTCTAAAATATCTATGAAATGTTGGAAAATGAAAACTATTTAATGTAACTGTTGAATCATTATGTTGTTCTGTTTCTAATGCTATCCTAATAGACGAAACTACTTCGTCTATACATCTTTCTAAAACTGTTAATTCTTCTTCTATATCTTTCTTCTTTCTATAAAGGGTTTTATTTATACTAGCTTTATAAACACTTTTCATTTTCAATTTCATTTTCAATTTAAAATTATCTATAGATTTGAGCGTTTCTTCTGTATATGGTTCTCTTGTTTTGGGATCTCTAAAATCTCCTGAAGATAACAAATATTCTATAAGTGGGACAAGGTTGTAATATATAAATGAAGTACCACTTCTTGATTTATCAATCATAAATCCTTTTGGTCTGAATGCAAAACATGGAAATTCTACAGGTTCCATTGATATTGGACATAACCCATCAATCCACCTAGATCTCAGAAACCTTTGGATTTTAATTATAGACAAGTGTTGGTTATACAAAGTTAACAAATCTGGTTTATTTAGTTTAGAATAATTAGAAATACCCCTTAATTTACACAATAATTTTAATTTTTTTGTAGATATGTCTTTATTTAAGAAACTCATTAATAATACATAATATTTTTTTAGTCAGAAAATTCCGAATCGTCAGATTCATTGTCAGATTCAATATTTTCAGTTTCGTTTTCGTTGTTTACATCCTTAATTTCGTCATCATCATCATCATGTACGATTCCATCTAAACTTTCTATATCACTTAACATTTCATCTTCCTTTTCAACATTTTCGTCATTGTCACTACCTTCTTCGTCATTGTCACTATCTTCGTCTTCGCTGTCACTAAATTCAACAACCTGTTTTTTACTAATCACATTAATGTTGTTCATTTCATTTGGTTTCCTTAACGGGATAAGAAGTGGGTCTTTTTCCACCCATTCATTACAAACTTTCTTGATTACCGGTTTAGCTTTGGGGTGGCATATTTTTCTAGGAAATGGTACTTCATAAACAAAACCATGTTTTTTTGTGTTTAGGTATATTTCCCTAATATCCGAGTAAAAATCCTTAATCTGGTCGACTGTTTCTAATTTCCATTGTGCTTTAGGGTTAATATATTCCCGAACTATCCAAATTAGTTCATGAATTTTACTATAATCTGGAAAACTCTTAAGTGCCTTGATTTTTCCAGACATACTATTCAACAATCCAATATCTATTTTTTCTAGTTTTTTCATACATTTTTCTACAAAAACAGGGTCTGTTTCCTGTGATTTGAACAAATCTGTGTAATATATAAGAATATTCCTGTCTTCTACGTAATTGTTAATCATCCATTTCAAATTCTTTTTTAGCTTTGAATCAATGTTTAGGTTATCCAAGTCCAAATCAAGTGTAATTTCTGGTGCTTCACAGTATTGGATAGACATATTAAAATCACACGGTTTTTTCCCAGTAGGTTCTAATTTCATAGTTTTTATAGAAACTAATTTATTTTCTGAAACCCTGCATTTAGCTGTAATAATTCCCTTGGAAACATTTGTCATAATAAGTGGTTTTCGCCCACAATTACATGATTTGGGAATTTGGTAAATATCACCAAAGGATTTCATTTTAGTTATTCTTTATATTCCTTAATATTTCTGTTTTACTTTAAATTGTAATTAAATCCTAAAACTAATTTATTTTTGACAATTTAATACAAAATAAAAATATTTTTATATATTAATTATAATATGGCAAGAAAGGGTGGTGGAAGAAAAAGTAAAAGCAATGGAATATTAGCTACAGCTACTGTATCCGGAGGTGTTAGTGGTATTGTTGCTATGGCACTTGCAGTATGGACAATCTTGTCTTGGTATGATATGGAATGTAGTTTTGATGATACAAACTGTACATTCCCAATGTCTAGTAAAGATAAGGAAGATGAGACCTATTACATGAATGTTAAGTTTATTATGGCTTGGTTTGTTGCAGGGCCAGCCTTTATTGCTATTATATTAGGACTCATTGCTGCGCTTATGTAATCGCACAACAATTGACTGTGTCAATATAAGGATGCGTATATTAATAAATATAAAACCAATCATAATGATTCGATTTATAAATGTTATCAAATTAATTTGTTTGTATTAAGTAATGAACAAATTGATATTACAAAATAAGATTAAGAAAACAAAAACGTTTTCTGATTTATTTGAAATACCGTGGGAAATATTACAAAACAAAAAATGTGAAAAAGGGTGTGGAAAAGGATTAAAAATAGTAATTTTAAATACACCGTGTAATGGATTTGGTGATCTTATGTTTGCACATAAACTTGCTGCATTATTAAGAGACAGATATGGATGTAGAGTTGATATCGCATCTACACTTCCAGACAAATTAACATTATTAGGTGAAAGCAAAAAGAACATTGTTGCACTTAAAACTAAGAACAATGATAATGAATGTCGTAGATTTCAATATCTTGATAAATCTGGTTTTAAAATTAAATACGATTTAATGTTTGTTGCACCAGTTAATCAAGACTATTCGGTAAATTTTAGAGATGTCAAACATTTAATATCCTATTCAAACAAGTTTAATACATTCTTTTTTTCAGAATACAATGATGATTTAGAAAAAGGATTTGATTTCCCAACTGGTGTAGGGAAAGGTTACTTTGGTTTGTTGTTGACAAAACCTAAAATAAAATCTATTAGAAGAAAATACCCTTATGCATTAGCTTATATAGCAGGAGCTCCAGGAGATACACAAATCCCTTTATGGAGAAATTGTATTTTCGGGTTTGTTCAAATGATTGCTAAAAAGTATAAAAATAACAAAGTGTTTGAAATAATAGGTCCTCAAAGTTCCTTAAAATATGTATTCGGACTAAATATTTCAAAATTGAATAAGTTTATTGGTAAGTATTTTGGTACAATTCAGTTTATTAGTAAAAACCCAAAAGATAAAGACAAGTTGGTAACTAAAACCAAAGTTATTAACAATAAAACCAATACGTTAATTTTGAATACTAGTGTATTCCCAGTACCAAATGCAAAAATGTTATCTCTTATGAAATATAGCGTAAAAGATATATTACTTACAGGTGATCAAAGTATTACGGATGGATTATCATGCTGTCCAAACAAAAATATTTGGTATCAAACAGTTCCGTGGAAATATGATTTTGTTGACAACTTGGCTGAAGAAATGCCAAACAAGTATTTAAAAGATATGAAAACATCATGCGGAACGGTAAAAACAACTCAGTTTAAATCTAATTACAAAAAGTTTATTGCAGAAAATGATTTTAGCAAAAACGCTAGTAAGAAATTAAACGGTGTTATTTTAGCAGCCAAGGAATCTAAGAAAAAGAGTTCTTGGGTTTCAAAATATGAAAAAGAAGTGTTGGGTGTTAGGGGTATTAGACAATTTAAAAAGAATGTAGGAATTATATAAATGCCTTTAGCATTGCAGTCTAGGAATAATTGTATGGATTATGTTTTCTAGGGTTAATACTAAAAATAAAATTTTTTTTGTAATGGATAAAGTTGTTACAATCGGAGGATTTTTTATATTATCTTTGTGGTTTTTTGATTGTAGTTATAATGATTGTAGTAATGATAAACAATGTTCACCAATTATTTTTTGATTGTATATTTTCAGAGACATTAAATCTATTTTAATATATTTATAATAATTAATAATTAATAATAATTAATAATATGGAATTGGAAAAAATAGATGAAGGAGGTTATTTAGATATATTTGATAAAGGTCCTAAAAAGGGCCTTTTAAAAAAAACTCAAATTAACTTACGACTTGATAAATCCAATAGTGAAAAAAAAGAAATTATAGAAAATTTAGAAAATAATTTAAAAAATATTTTAGAAGATGAAGAAAAATTAGGAATTTTAAGAAAATATATTTTAAAAAAGTATCCTAAAACAAATTTTTATAGTTATTTACGCAACTTATTTGATCATCATGGTATAAATAACAAGTTATATAGTGACTTTAGTTATATAGACGTTGAAGAAAAAAAGAGATTAAAAGATATACAAAACCAAGAAATTATGGACTCAATAGATATTTGTATTCTTTCTCAAAAACATAGATATTATTCTGAAGAAGAAAATAATAAAGTTATAGATTTTTTAAAAATATTATATAAAACTGTAATTTTAGAAAATAAAAATAGATTTTGTATAACATCAGATTTTAAAGTTATTAATGGAAACCAAGAAAAAGACAAATATGATGAAATAGTCGATGAGTTAAAACAAATCAAGGAGTGTAAAATATTTGTTTCTCCAATAGTTAGGACTATTGTAAACGGTGAAAATAACTATATTAATTATATATTAACAATTTCTAATAAAAACCAAAGTATAAATTATTTATTTAGGAATAGTGGTGATAATGAAGCTGATACTAAAACAGATATAATATTAAATGTTGTAATAAATAAAGGTTTTCCATTTTTTATGGAAACTTTTGCATTGATGGATTATAAATATAGAAAATCTAGAACACCAAAACAAATACTTGAATATGTAAAAGGAGATATGTTAGAAACTATTTTAAAATCCGGAGAATCTAATATTGATAATTTACCATTATTATTATTTCAAATATTTTTAAATTTACAAATTTTTTATTTAATCTTTGAATTTCAACTTTTTGACCCAAATAATGGAAATATTATGGTATATAAATGTGATGATAATTATAACCAAACATTTATAATAAATAATGAAACTTATAATTTTAATTGTCAAGGATATAAAATAAAAAACATAGATATTATTCCATCCAGAATAACTGGATCAGATAATCTTATTGATTTTTTTTATGGTAGGGAAAGAATTTTAAAAAACTTAAATTATGATTTTGATTATAGTGAAAAAATAGATAGATCTACTTTTTTAACAGATTATTATAATAAATATATTAAAGAACAATATCCTTTTCAAGATGGTAAAGAAACAGAACCTTATAATGTAGACTTATTATTATTAGAATTAAAATCTAATAATATTTTTAAAGATTATGAAAAATATTGTGTTACAAAATAAAATATTTATTATTCATACCACCACCAATATTAATTCCTTCTGATTCTAATAGAAGTTCTTTCGAAATAAGTAAAGCAAAAGTGGTTAAAGGTTCTGTTACCGGAGCTACTGTTACTGCTGTAACTCTAAATGCTAAGATATTTGTTTAATAGGGAATTATATAAATTGGAGGGCTGGGATATAACTGTTTCAACACTAGATTTCATAGACTCAACAAAAGACCCCCACGAAACAGTATTACGAGAATTGATTACACCTACGTGTTCTAAAGTTTTAAATGTTTTGTTGATTCTTTTAAATATTAGAAAATCTCCAATAAGTAATTGGTTATTTGTTTTTTTGTATTGTTCGAATGGTAAACAAGATGCATAATTACTATGTACTGTTTTCAGTGCATAATCATTATGACTTTCTCCAATTTTGGGAATTAATACATAATCAAAAAATCTCTTGTGACTTGGTACTGCTAATGGAGAATTAGATACAAGAATTAAAGTATTTGGTTTGTTTAATCCAAAATCTAGTTTATGATCTTTGGATGAATAATTATCAATTAAATTATTAACATTTTTATCAATAGTTCCTGAAAAATTAGTTTCTAGATTCACCATATTGGACACTCCATCTATTTTATCTAAGATATATTTAGCTATTTCAGATTTTCCAGACTCTTTATATCCTAAGATTAGGTAACTACTTCCATTGTTGAACATCATTTACTTATACAGATAGTTTTATATTTAAATTACTTTTTAAACACCCAATTTTTAGGTCTATGTTCATAATCATAATAAATATTATAAACAATCATTTAATAATATACTATATATTAAATAATTATTTATTATTTATTTTACTTTACTTTTTTGTTAAATTTAGTAAAGATTTTTGGGCATAGGGTTCGTTGCCATCGAGTACTGAAGTGCTTCGGTACTTCCGTCAGCAGTATTGCTAGGAATATTCCAGGTAGTAAATGCCTGGACTTTGGAACCCATGCTGCTACTTTTGTTAGTTGCGTATGCTGGGATCCGGAATCCTTGTTTTTGGTTGTTTGGACTAGTAGTTCTAACATTACCGGTTGGTTTTCCTCCATCACGAAGACTTGTGGGAACTCCGCAGTAACCTGGGTATACTGCAAACCATTTACCGTTTCCAGATTTTACACAATCCTGCTGGGGAGTTGCATAGTTGTTACACATTTCTTTGCTACCGTAACCCTGTCCATTCATATTCTGTTCTGAAGGGGGGACTTGGGGGATTCCTGAATTCCAAGGAGTTCCTAGAAAATGTTTCTTTCCATCTGGGCATTTGAATGTTTTAGCACAGTATCCAGTTTGTTGGATATTGGAACCATTAAAATCGTATTCGTTGTTACAGCTGTAACCTTGTCCACATTCATTATCAGATGTACAAGCTCTTCCAATACCACCCTGGTTTGTAAGTTTGCGGTTGTATTGCCCACCTCCATTGGGTCCAACATTTTCACCTAATTCTGGGTAAATAGTTGTGGCGCAGTAACCACCTGACTGGTTTCCGTGGGCATCGGGCCAATTTTCATATTGTCCGTTACATGTTGTTCCTTTCCATGCATCACAATCTGCGTTATTGTTACATGAAAGTGTATCTCCAACATTAGCCAAAGTTTGGGTTCTAGAAACCCATGCATCATTTTCAGCATTTCCCAAGTTAAGTGCATCGGCTGTTACAGCTGTACGAAAAAAGTTATTATTAGTGGGTAAATTAAATTCTTTCTTCCATGTAGATTCTTTTAATCCAGAAGATTTCCAATCTGTTAATCTCCCCCCAAATTCTTTGTAGTTTGGAAAAGGTTGTCCAGTAGTTTGGTTCCCAGTAGGAGCATACCTTGAATTCGTGTAAACATTATTGAACGACTGTAACTCCTTGTTTGCTGAAGCTGCAAAGTTAGTTGATGCCATCTTTATTATAATAAATATATATTTTTTTTGGTTATTTAAACAATTTAAACAATTTAAAAATATAAACTGTTTCGTGATTAAATAACCAAAAATGATATTAAGGAATGGTATTGATACCAATGATAATAGGTGTGATTTACCATGGTGTGGTAATCGCTACTATGATTACTGTATCGTTTGTGATAAAAAAGTGTGTTTAAAATGTTTAAGTAATATTTTAGATCGTGTACATTTAAAATGTCCTTTTTGTAGAACTATACATAGATATCATGGAAAGGAATTAAATCTTATTAATGAATCTTATGGAATTTAAATTTGCAACACCTTTTTTTCTTTTTTAGTTTCTGGGATCTCACAAACGCCATCTTCGCATTCATCTTCGGATTCTGATTCAGGCTCAGGTGACTCATCTTCAGAAAGTGTTGGTAATGCCTGTGCAGCCTGTGCAGCCTGTGCGGCCTGTGCGGCCTGTGCGGCTCTAGCCTGGGCTGCAGCTTGTGCCATAGCCATTGCCTGAGCTTGGTTTGGAGAAGGTTGAGTTGGTGGTCCCCTAGTCATTTGTTGCAACATATTTTTGATCTGAGTTAGTTGTTCATTAATGTTTTCTATAGACTTAGTATTTGTTTCTAATTGTTCGTTGTCGTGTACTGTCTTTGCAATATCAATTATTTCAGATTTCATCTTTCTTAATTCTCTGTATAAAAATATACACATTGCTATAGAAATTCCAACAGCCCCTAATGTAATATAAGGCATATTGCCACTAGTAAGAGATTGTAACATAGAACCTTCCTGGCTACCAGATGGCTGTGGTTGACTTGGTGGTTGAATATGTTGTACCTGTACAGGCATAGATGGAAGCTCAGATGGACGTTTGGACCCTCTTCTTGGTTGTTCGAACCTAGACATTTAATATGTATTACTGTTTTTTTTAACAATTATAAACGATTAATAATTTGGATTTTTGTCAGTTTATACAGATGTTAAAAAACTTTGCCCATATATACGTCATATATATTTGAAAATAGCTGTTCTGTTTTCAAATTAATCCTCTTAGAGTTTATTTATACAATTAACTGTTTGGGGGCCGGACCTCACCCAAATCTTCTACCACCACTCTTTCTACGACCACTCTTTCTACCACCACTCTTTCTACCACCCTTTGGGGTTTTATTTAATTTATTTAATAAGTAATATCCTAACAATAATATGGTGATTCCTCCGAAAATAAGAGCAATTATAAACAAGGGGTCATTATCCAAATCTTCTTCGGGTGATGATTCGGGTGATGATTCGGGTGATAATTCAGGAGGGTTTGAATCTTCGTTATACTTATTTCCGTATATTGTTATATTAGTTCCGGCCAATTTAGCAGTTCCTTTAACCTTTGAATTATTTAGATCACAAAACCCAGCGTCACAGTCAATTATAAATTCATTACAAACTCCGTTTTCACACTGTTCTTCTCTTTTCCAACATACCCAATTTTCTTTATCTAATTGGGCTAAAGTACATTTGTTTAGTGGTGGAGTGGGGATTGGGTAGATAGATGGTTGGGTTGGCATTGGGATGGGTGCCCAAGTAGGGTTTGTTTCAATACTAGGAGGTAACGTTCCATTAGGTCTATTAGTCAACACTTCCTGGGTTGGTAAAGGAATAGGTGCACTTGAAAGTGGTGCACTGGTAATTGGAGGAGGTAAAGTTCCATTAGGTCTATTAGTCAACACTTCCTGGGTTGGAAGGGGTATTGGACTATTTGAAAGTGGAGCTCTTGTAATTGGAGGAGGTAAAGTTCCATTAGGTCTATTAGTCAAAATCTCTTGGGTTGGCATTGGGATAGGTGCACTTGAAAGTGGTGCACTGGTAATTGGAGGAGGTAAAGTTCCATTAGGTCTATTAGTCAAAATCTCTTGGGTTGGAAGGGGTATTGGACTATTTGAAAGTGGTGCACTGGTAATTGGAGGGGGTAAAGTTCCTGGATTGTAGGATGGGTATGGGGTATCTGATGGTGGAACACAAATATTAGTTCTTTCATCTTTTATGCATTCTGGGCCACATTCGCATTCACCTAAACTACAGATAGCATTCGGGCATTTATAAACTAAATTTCCACGTTCACTATTAAATAGATCTAAATTTTTACAAAATTGATCTTCTCCACAGGTATAGGCATCTAGGTTTCTGTTAATTATTTTACTATTATTATTAATATCTCCCCACAATTGGTGTTCTGGTGATGGGATATATTCTTTAACGTTCATCAGTTTATATGATTAAAATAAATATTTTAAAAATGTAGAAAATGCCTTTAGCATTATTTGCAAAGCTGTTGTTAAAATAACTGGTTAATACCATTAATGATAATAATCGGTTTATTATTTATATTTGGGTTATTTGTTGCTTATTATAATTGACCCGGTCCCAGGGACCGGATTTCCGGAGGAAATATAAGGATGCGTATAGACATTTAAGATTCAGGGTCCTCTGCATTATCGTCCAGATCACTGACAATGTCCAACCCAAACACGAATGTTCCTGGATATGTTCTAGCACCTGGAATATTTGGATACCTCAACTTCTTTCCCTTTGTAATAGTAATTTTATGCGAACCAAACGGTCCAAGGTAATAATCTGAATTCCATTTATGAGACCCAAGATGATTATCCCTACAATGTTCATTGAATGTTGATACAAACAGTCTTTCACGAACATAAAGTTCTGGACTAATCTTAACCTTGTCCGAATTCAAGAAATTCATTAATGCATTGGTGTTTTCGGCCATACTATCTTTGGTCTTCTTAAAATATTCAGGAACGATACTCCAAATATCCTTTTCTCCATAAGTGTTTACTGCTTCTTGGTATGCACGATTACAGGCTTGGATAACAAATGTAATCTCTTTCAACAATTTACGTCCTAGTCGAGTATCTCCTTTTTCAACCTTTTTGTCGAATTTAAAAACCATCAATCTCCGTGAAATAGAACCTGCATTATCTGTATAACTCGGAACCTCGTTACCGGCCAACATTCCCGGAACTGGCCATACGATACTTTTGGCAACTTTGTGTTTCTCTGCAATTTGAATATCCTCTCCACTAATCAATGACTGAAACTCAGACTGTTCCATAGCCAAATTACCCTTAATCTCTGGTCCAACAAACATAAACTTTTCTGCCAATGCTGACAACCCAAATTTCTTTTCGATGTTGTTGGATAACACACCAACATCACAAGGTTCATAAATCTGTTTCACAATTTTAACTAGAATCGTGGATTTTCCGCTACCGGCTTGTCCGAGTAGGTAAGCCATAACTTGCCATTCCTCCAATTCTCCTAGGTCGTACATATTCCTCCCAATCATAATACACAACCATTTTTGAACATCTTCGGGCCATTCTTGATAGTCCATAATTCCCTTAAAACTTGGACAGTATTTGGTGATAATATCAAACCAATCCATATCTCCATGATAAACAAATTTTTCATTAAAATATTTGCATGCCACAACACTTGCTCCTATACTTTTACTTCCTTCACCCTCGTGAGGTATCCATTCATCATAATAAATGTCTTTCTCATCATCATATTTTTTAGTAATATAGATTCCGTTGTTAAAACTGAACACGTGACGATCACGAACAATATCTTCGAATTCACCACCAATATATTCCGTTAAATATTCTGCAGCTGCTGCTACATTATTCTTGCTCTGAGTTTGGTTTTTCCACATTTCTGGATTAATGTTCATATTGTCTGTAAGGTTGTGAATAAAGGCTTTGATACTCATAGCAGGTTTCCACGAATGGGTATCATATCCCTCCTTGGTAAAAATTTGTTTATAACACTCTCCGTTGTATCTCCTATACCCTTTTCGGTGTAATTGTTCTAGTAGAAATATGAGCAGTTTTTGGTAAGGACTCATATCTGAAAAATTCATAGGTGCAAAACGATACAACCCAACATTAGAATCATCTTGTACGTATTCTTGTTCGGACATACTACTTTGAAGAAACAAACTAGTTCGGATTGCATTTTCAGCATCTACTATACTAGCAAATATTTTGTTAAATTTCATTTTCAAAACAGTAAGCTCTTCGGTCTCTGAATTGTCTATATCTTCTATACTCATTTTATCTTGCATAAATACAAGATGAAGATAGGTTACCTCAAATACCTTGAGTTTATAGGCTTTTTCAAAATTACCAATACGAAGGTTGTCAAGATCAAGATCAAAATTGTTCAGTGCAACCTTTAAGTAATCGAATATATTGGTTCCTTTAAATTCCCATTTATTGTATAACTCATTTAATAACTCATTCCTCTCAGATTCGCTACTGGATTCGATCCTAGAACGGACCTCCAAGCCCAATCGCTTGTTACTTTCTAATTCAGACTCAGCCATTTTTTGAGTTTTCTAATTAAATATATATTTTTTCAAATCTTTAACCAAGTTAAGCCAAAATTTTGACCCTTGGTATATTTGGGTTTTAAAACAGATTGGTTGTTTTACACTACTATACAATGTGTTTTAAGCTTAAATAGATTCCTTTATTTGTTTTATATCAATTAAATTAATTAAATTAATATAGTTGTTTAAGTTAAGTAATGGAGAAGGTTATTATATTTTTACATGGGTCTATGAATGGGAGTTTTTTTACTATAACAAAACCTGGAATAATAGGTTTTAAAGCATTATGTTTTACGAAAATAATAACAAGTACAGATATTGATCAAAATATTTATTCATCTAACCAAATATTTGAAAAAGGTAATTTTATCCCAGACGTATCATTGAGTTATTTTAATGATTATGCTGTTGGTATATTTGATTTTAAAGACTATATGGATGGAAGTTATGTAAATAAACCTTTTTTAGTTATGGATAAAGAATTAAGAGAACCAATGGAAATACCAGATGGTAAAGGAGGTATGAAAAAAATATATGATGGTGTTACAACATTATCCAAAGTTGTAGAAGAGTTGTATAAAAAATACGATTCTATAGGTGAAATATTCGTTTATGCTTGTATGGGTGGGAATAACTCTATATTGACAAATTGTGTATATTCACCAAATTTCTTTACGATTAAGGGTGTAAATACAGGAGATTATATAGAAATAGAATTATCAAAAATTTTAAAAACAAATTATGATTCTATGGTTACTATATTAACATCATTAAAGGAAGGATACAATACTATATTCTTTTATGTTAAAAAAGATGACAAAAATTATAACCAAATATTAAATAATTTGAAAAAAGATAATTTAAACGGGTGGTCTGTTGGGTTATTAGGTGGGGGCAAATTGGGAGTAATAGAAGGAAAAATTGCAGATTTTGAATATTTTAATTCTATATTTGATATAAATAAATACGAAAAAGAAGATGGAGATTTATTATTTGTAAAAAAATTTGATACAGAGGATGATCTTAGATCTTTTAGAAAAATATTAGCAGAAAAGAAACGTAAATTGCGTACAAGAGCTTTAAGTATATATGGAAGACGGACTGATAATTTAGATATTATTTCAGATGAATTAAAATTTCTGTCTAAAATAGATATTTACAAAGTTGCCAAAACTATATATGAAAATTTAAATAATTTGGGAAACGGATGTAAAGTTGATGAATTAAAAAATAGTATTAAAAATATAATAAAAAAATTTGAAGACCAAACTCCATCTGTTATTAATATTACAAATTTTATGTGTTATATTTATATGTTTGATCAAATTTTTAAAGGAAAACATTTATTTGATTCAGATAATTATGAAAAATACAAATCATATTTTTCAGAAAGTATTAATAATAGCATAAAATCACTATTATCTACTAATTGCAACAACATAAAAAAAATTAATGATTACGAAACAATGAAATTATTGTTCGGTTTCTCCATGTGGAATTTAAAGAATTGATTTAAAGAATTAACCGAGTATATTCTATTTCTTAGATTTGAGTTTCTTCGAATAAAATATAAAATAAATTAATAATGCTATTAACAACACCATTAAACAACACCCACAACCAATCATTACCCCCGTGGAATCTTTTGTTTCCAAAGGAACTTGAGTGTCCTTCAATTTCATATTAAACTTGTGTTCTGGTGCTTGGGGACACATAGTAGCTGCATTACCGCTTTTGCGGAACCAATAAGTACTTATGTACTTTTCACCTTTATTTATGGGTTCACCCATATGCAAAGTATTGTTATCTCTACAATTGTTTGCATCTAGATTATTCCATAAAATAGCAGTCCCCTTTTCAGGCATAATTCTAAAATCTATTTTTGGAAAATATGTCCCACCTCCTTCTTCGACATCATTTAAATAAACCATCAACGTCCAACTTCTTTGGTCTACCCCGTCTTTCTGTTCAAATGTATCAAAATGGGGGTTATATTTCTGATCCTTGAGATAACGTTGTACCTGTATTCCCTCTAAATTAGCATCCGCACCAACAACCTTTTTAGCTTTTTCACCTAATTTTAATCCAGTCTTAGTCTGATGTCCTTTTATGAACGAGGTTGTAGATGTTCTTGCTTCGGTTTTCCCCTTCTTTTTAGAATCCACTTCAGAACGTTGGTAACCAGCCTTAGTTGCGTCTTGAATTAATTGATCACATTCCTCATTAGTTGCAAAATTAGGTATTTTCCATATTTGTATTTTATCTGTTAACCTTATTGCATTTGAAGGCAAATTCATTAATCAATACAAACATTTAAATTTTCTAAATTTTAAATATTATGTATAAATAGAGATGATAGAAGACCCATGTTTGAGGAACACTGTTATGAAAATGTTCTTAATATCTTCTATAATATTAATATTTATCTTTTGCGTAAAATTGTATAACGAATGGTTTAAAGTTAAAAACAAAACAAATCTATTTGATAAAAAATTTAAAATTATTCCCGGAAACAAAGGATATAATTTAAGTATTAATAGAATAATAATAGTATTGGTAGTTTTAATAATAGTAGTAACAGGGTTAACTCCTATAATATTTAAAGATTCTGGGTGTGTGGCTGGGGCACCTGTTGGGGCACCTGTTGGGGCACCTGTTGGGGCACCTGTTGGGGCACCTATTGGTGAAGCAAAAGGTGATTTAATAACAGTTGTGTTGGATGATGTATATACATTAGAACAAGCAAAAACAAGTATATGTAATTCTATTCCAAAATGTGGGGATGTAAACGAAATAGTTATTGTTAGTTATAGATTATATGAAACTGAGACTAGAGTTGGTTTTAGAGGTTTAAGTGATAATATATCTCAAACAGATGTGATAGATTCACCAAATATCAAATTTGTTTATGAAGAAAAATATGTACCCCAAGAAGTTGAAATAATTGTTATGAATTTTAAAAATTTTGAAGAACAGATAGAACCAAATCTAGTAGAGGCACCAACAGCAATGCCAACTTCAGCACCAGTCACTCAACAATCTATTCAAGAATTTGTAGGAATAACATTTCCACCGTCAGTTCAATCAGATAATGTTTTTGAAACATGTGTAGATTTACAGTGGAGTGATTCAGAAGGAAGAAATTGTGATTTCTATACTTCCCAAGATAAATGTTTTCAATATGGAACAGATGTCAATAATTTAGGAACGGCAATTAATTCGGGTTGTGAAACAGAAATAACTCAAGAAGATTGCGAAAATCTAAAAAGTAGAATAGACAATAACATGTGTACTTGGAATCCATCCGATGAATTATGTTCACCCAAACCTATATCTGCATCAGACGCTTGTTGTTTCTGCGATGGGGGTAAAATGGAATTATATGATGCTCCAACATCAGCACCAGTTCCACCAACATCAGCACCAGTTCCAGCACCAACGGAAGCACCAACGGAAGCACCAACGGAAGCACCAACGGCAGCACCAACATCATATGCCGAATCTGAGCCTGTTTTGGGTATTAAAGGTGTTGCACAATTTGGGAATGCATCCTATTCGGATTGGTTTACTCCTTTATATGTGTATAATATTCAAGATTACAACCCTGGTGAAGGATCTGAAAGATTTATAGAACAATACTTTTTTGGTAAGATTCCAGCACCTATTGGTCAAGTTCCTAAATATGACCCTATAACTGGATTATTCGAGGGAATACCTAATGCTATAGTTTCTGTAGAAGCAAAGGACATTAAGGTACCTGATGGCATAGAATTAAGATCTGATCCTGTGGATGGGTTACCTGGTTTTTATTATTTGTCTATAAAGTCAACTGATTGTGGAAATAAATTTTTAATGTTATATACTCAACCAATTCCAAGATTTGGAGAATCTAGTACTAATTCGTATTATTCAAAGGTTAATGAATTTGGTAATGCTTATAATACAAAAGATGTTTTTGCTTGTGAAAATTTTGACTATAGCTGTATGTGTGAAAGTGGAAATTGGGAACCAAACAGTAAGAGGTATATAGGTTATCCACCCATCCCTCCAGTATTATACGAAGGTTGTCCAACAGTACCACCATCTACTGTAGAAATTAGAAGCAACAGTGATCTCGAATCTATTTTTGATGAAACCAAACACCCTTACATCAACAATCCAACTTATACAAAGAGTTGTAAACTTGGTACCGATTTGGATAGAATTTGGCTTAGAAATATTAGTAAAGAACAAATATTATACGAAAATTCACCTAATGATGTTGATGAAGAAACAATTGGGGGGACTAGTTTTGATACTAAAATATTTTTTGGGTACACAAGATCCGAATTGGAAAATATATGCCCAGAAGAATATACAGCTTGTAACGAGGGAACCAATTCCAAGTGTGAAACATCTTTGAGTGTTATTCTAAATAAATGGAATAAATTAAAACAACTTGATATTGATACTGATACTAATTCTCTAATAAATACAATGACGGATCTGTTTGGGGTTAATCAAGATGGACAACCCGGTGTCGAAAATAGTAAGGAATTATACAACCTTAAAAAATGTGTAAATAAATCCGCTAATGAGAAATTTATTGAATATTCAAACACTTGTGATTTTATGAAAGATTATTACAAATATTGTAAAGTTAGGACAGACGCTCCTAATTTTATAGATGATATAAGAAACAGTGATTTAACTGGAGATTTAAATATAACATTTGGACAGTTTATTGAATTCATTGCAGTAATTCTTATAGAACCAATGTGTGTTTACAATTCTTCCCAACCGAGTAGGGATTTTTGGTTACCATTTCTTGCAAAATACAAGAAAGATTTATATGTTATGTTTTTAGCACAATTAACAAATGAAGGAGAAGAAATTGATTTCGAAGGTTTAGATTTCGATGCATACCCACTAAGTGCAGATGAATTTGCATACAGAGGAACTGATATATGGGCAGAGATGCAAACAGATTGTTGTTCTGAATATAACCCAACAACCCAACAACCAACATATAAACCATTACCACCAAATGCAGAAATTGTGTGTCCATCATCCAGTGGCGAAGAGGGTGTTGGTTGTGTTATTTTGTAATGGAAGGTTTAGGTTTAAAATAACGTTTGCAGTAAGGGAACTCCTTTTTAATTTGTGAATAGCTAACAGCTATAGCCTGTTTTCTACTCTTAAATTTACCCTTTTTAAATTCTCGAATGTTTCTAGCAATTTTGTTGGACAATCTTTTCTTACATTCTACTTTTGTCATAGTCTTTGATTTTGATTTTACAATACTTCTGCGAATTTTAAACAGACTGCGTGGTCTTCTCTTGGATCTTCTTTTTCTTCGGCTATTAGTACGTTTTTTACTATAACTACTTCGTTTCCTTCCTCTTATGAGTGTTACGGACGTATAACCTTTGGTTGTTGGAAGTTTGGTCAATGGTTTTTGTGTATTCAAACCGTTTAGTATATATCTTTTACTTTTATACATACAGTATAACTGTTTGTCTGTATTTCGGCCTATTCTAACTTTGGCGTCCTTCCCAGTTTTGGATTCTATTATACATAACCCATTTCCTGCTTTTGCCTTCATTAAGCTTTATTAATATTTTTAATTGATTAATCAAACAAATTAAAAATATATGTCGTATAATATAAATGGTAAAAGCTAATATTATAATTTCTTGGATAGCAATAGTACTTATTGTATTAGTAGTATTACCAACTGCTGTGCATATAGGTGGTGAGGGAGGAGTACTCCTGGGTGCTATTGGGACAGCGTGGTTTATTGTTAGTATATTAAATATAGTTGGGATTATGGGACCCAAGGACGACGAACCCGAAAATAGCAAACCTGTTTAATGCCTTTAGCATTCTATTAATATGGTTTTAAAACCGTACGCATCCTTATATTTCCTCCGGAAATCCGGTCCCTGGGACCGGGTCTGAAAGACAATCGGATTACGAAGACAAGTCAAGTACGCAACCAACATTATTATTACTTAAAATATGGTTATTTCGGGAATTCCTAATATTTCCAAACCATCTTTTAATTAATAATTCACTAAATTTTTTAACAGTTTATATGATACTGCTCAGCATCGCATGATGTCAACACTATTATGCAATTCATTTCTACTCGAAATACCATTTCTAGGGAATGCAGAGTTCGCGAATAGTACGTTATTCTGTGCCTTGGGGTCAAATTCTCCATTACGTGAAATACTAGTCTGCATAGCAGCTCCCGATTGAAATTGCCCAGCATTTTGTACTGTTTGTGCGGATACGTTGGGTGCCCAGCGATTGTAATCAACTTCGCTGTTGTTTACGGCACTTTTCTGTGGCCTAATTTCGTTACCCCATCTTAGTTCACTTGATGTGTTGGTGTGAGTTCTGTTTTCAGCAGCATTGGCTAGGAATGGGGTAGTTTGATAAGGAGCTACATAGCTTTGGTAAATGGGATTAAGACGGGAAGGCATAGCTCTTTCGAAATCATTGCGTACATTGTATTGTCTCATGTTCCCAACTACTGAATAGGTTTCGAATGGGTCAGTTTGGGGAGAGTTGTATTCGTTTACGTAATATTTCATGGGTGCTGAACCAACTCGGAGTGAATTCTCGTACGAGCACGTGTCGTTGTAAATTCTCGACCACTGATTAAACGCTTGTGTACCATTTTGATTATATTCTCTTCTTTCGGGAACCTTTGGTGGCATTATTATAATAGTTAAATATATTTTTTTTAGGGATTATTATACGTGAATAAAATAATATTTAAATAATAGTATTGTATAAATGGATACACAACCAACACCTACAACAAATATTGTTAAGAAACCATTGAAAAAACCAACTTTTTTAAAAAAAAACTGGGGATGGATAATTGTTGTTGTTGTATTAATAACATTAATTGTAGTTGGTTCACAAACTAAATGGTTTGGACTCCAAGGTAGTCCGGGTGATAACATTGTTTTACCACCATTATCTTCTGGAGAAACACGTGCACCTACGGCAGCACCAACCAATGCACCTACGGCAGCACCAACCAATGCACCTACTGCAGCACCAACCAATGCACCTACTGCACCACCAACCAATGCACCTACGGCAGCACCAACCAATGCATCTACGGCAGCACCAACCAATGCACCTACGGCAGCACCAACCAATGCACCTACGGCAGCACCAACCAATGCACCTACAGCAGCACCGACATTTGCTCCTTGTGTAAATAAGATAGGTCCTTTGTGTGAAATATTTAATAGTGATTGTGCGGACCCTAATATAACAGGTTTAAAGGATTTGATTACTAATGAGATGTTTACTTTGGTTGGTGCATTTTTAGATCCAAGTGATCCTCTTAATTATATTGAGTGGGTGGGTTATCCTGGTGGTGTTAGTGAAATTGTAGCACCAATGTCTGGTGTATATTTTAAATACGATATTCCGGATTCTGTGTTAGCTGAATTTTTTGCATTGGCTCAGAATAGTCCTGGTTATTCTAAATTTGATTTAGTTCATGTTATGACTGACGATGAAACAGTAAAGCTTGTTACTTTTGTTGGGGATTGGAATACTACATACACCATAGATCTCAATAACCCTATTAGAAATATAGTTTATAAATTCCAAGAAAATTTGGCCTATACGGATCTTATACCAGTTGAGTGTGTAGAACCACCAACAGCTGCACCCACAGCAGCTCCAACTGCTGCACCAACACCATCACCCCAAATACCTTTGTGTAATAATAATTTGTTAACATTTACTGACATAGGAACAGAAAAGGTAAGAAAGACTGTTAACTGGGAAACTATTGGATATTTGGGTGTAGATATGATTATAGTTCCAACAGCGGCTATAAACACGATGACAGAGACTAAAACCATAATGTATGTCGAAGCAGAAGAGGAAGGTGGATTTGACGATGATTGGAAATTAACTATGAATGTTGATAAAACGTTGGGTTTTAGGGATAGTGATTTTGGACCAGCTGTATCTCAATATGGTATAGGTACATTTGAAGAGGGTGGTGTTTATCAAGTAGTTATTCATATTGGTGAACGGGGTGATTGTTTCATTTATGTAAAACAGTTTGATAACTTGGTAGACAGAAATGTAATTTCAACATATATGAGAACTATAGGTGATGATTGTATGAGTGATGACGATTATTATTACGGTATGGACTCCTTCTTTCATTATATGGAATTAGGGGATATTGGTGGGGTTGTTGACATCATAGAGGTAAATATTTGCGGAGCAACAGCCAATTAAAATCTTTGACACAATTAATGTCTAACAAGTTGTTTCCAGAAATACCTAGTTTTTTAGAATTGGATATATTAAAATTTACTGGGTATTGTCCAATATGTGATGCATATGTTCAACATAAATTAACATCATGTAAAGATTGTAATTCGACACTTTGTTTAGATTATCCAGGTGGAATATGGAAAGTAAATAAAGAACAGAATAATTATATATGTTATTCATGTAGACTTAGTAGATCTAAATCAGCCAAGGCTGTAACTTTTACACTTGTTCCTATCAGACCATTTTTTAAACTACTCAGAGATAACTAATGGACTAATTCCTGGATCTTCGTCATCAGCAACTAATACTATATATTTAGGAACAAATAATTTCCATTCAATACGTGACATAAATATTCTTTCAGGTATCGGAGATATCATAGCATTAATGATAAGTTGAGTTCTTGTGTGTGTTAGTGCATCATCGTTTGTTACTATGGGATCTACAACATCAAGTGTTACTGGATCATCTGGGTTTAGTTTACCATTATTCATAAAATTTAAATCAAATTTAATAAACTTTCGTTTTTTGTTTTTAATTTTGGATATTATACTTGCCGGTATAGGAATAACTCTATTATTTATAGGTTTCAAATATTCCCCATTCATTCCAACAGTGTATCCTTCTTTCGATTTTTTGAGAAGTTCTAATATAACTGGAGTCTTTAACTGGCGTTTCCATCGCAAAAAGTTACCTGTTCCTTTTTGAGGAATAAATGTTATGTCCAAAGAATTTTTTGAATTTTTAAATAATGTTTGAACATCTTCTATAATAGATCTATCTTTTAAACTATTGGGATTTAAATTCACTCTACCTAATCTATTAACTTCTCCAACAAATGGTACTATATATTGTTCTGGTTTGGCAAAGTTAACATTTTTAATATTTTTATGTCCGTATATTCTCCCCATCATAATTGTATAAAAGAGTCTTCCGTATTTTAAATTCTCTATTATATCAACGTAATTGTTTCCATCTAAATCCAATGATTCTATAAATTCAAACATCTCATCTTCTGAATTCAACTCCTTTTGGTCATTAAAATAATCATTGTTCATTTTTTTACCGTTAAATATTAAACAATCAATAGGATAATATGTTATAACATCTGTACGTTTAATATAACCATCCAAAAGTACAGTAAATTCAGTATCAATGTCAAAGTCTAATTTCATGATTAACATTGATTCATCTATGAAATAATGTTTACCTTTGTGACTTAATAACATAACTCTTTGACTTCCCGAAGGAAATACAACACCCATATAAGCTCTTTCTTGGAATTTAGTAAATGTTGTTGGTGTTAATACAGATGTATTGTGTACAAATCCAGATTCTTTACCAGTAATATCCAACAAATATTCCATTACTCTATTCTGTAATTTAATATTTCTAATTTCTGTTGTGTATGGTGATTGTGATAATCCAAGTTTTTTAGCACATTCTAATAATTTTATTTTCTGCATTTTAGGATTCCCCAATCCATCCCATCTTCTATCTTCTCTATAACCAGGAATAAGATCAGATCCTTGAATTTCAAATATTTCATCTTCTGTTTCAACTTTATATATAACTATATTATCCAACCCTCGGTCACTAGTTCTATGTTTATCAATTATAACTCCCTCATATTGTTCCCCATCTGACATAAATTTCACTAATTTCCCAATATCATTAGTACCCTTTTTAAGTATTCCCGAATAGACGTCAAATTCAGCATCCTTTTCAATATTAAAATCAGACTCTTCTTCACCTGGAAACCCCTCGAGTATACGGTCTATGTGTAAATTGTATTTATCTTTATTTTTAACAGAACAATAAGGGTAATATAAATTGTCTCGTGCCTGTCTACCCTCCATAGGAATATAATATTTATCACCACCAGCACATTTACCTCTAAAACTATACGGGTCTGGTTTATTAGGAATGTCTGTTCCTGCTATTTTTGATCTCGCTATTTGCATACTTGATTGTTGGGTTGGTCTTATCTCACTCAATTCTAAGTTTTCAATTATTTCTCCTGTTTTTTCATCGTCTTCTATCAGTTCAACAGTATAAAATTCATTATCATTGTCTGTTATTTCGCCAGTACGATCCCATGTCATTAACTCTTTATTAAATAGTTCAACTGTTTCACCAATATTAATATTTTCTTTCTTCTTATAAGGTGATATTCCCGATACAGTATTAATTTCTTTCTTTTCTAATTTTTGATTTGATTCGACAACAACTGTATTACTTATTCTATCCACACTATTAAATATAAAATCCATACACATTTCTAGTTCTTTTTGAATATCAATGTATTGGTCTAATATATTATCCGGGGTTATAAATGGATTTTCATCACATAATTTATCTTCTGTTAAACCTACATCTTCATCTTTACAATAACTAAATATACTTTGAACTTTGCCAGATTTAAAAATCATAACAGTTATTTTATAAGGTTTGCAAAAATTTGGTATCTCTTTATTTCCTAAACAAGGAATCATTTTCATAATAATTTTGGGAGTTGACAAATCATTCCTATATTCAATATCGAATCTATAAAACTTATTTGTATCAGAAAAAGGATTAACAAGATAATTATGATCAACTTCTTTATCAAAGGCTTTATATCTCTTTGTAAAAACACGTTTGGGTGATATCTTATTTAATATTGGTTGATTGTCTTCATTAACTGGCCAAAAATAGTTGTACAACTTCTCCAAATCCAAATCTTTTGGTTCTTCTCCAAATAAAGAATAGGATGAAAATACACTATTGACTAATGATTCATTTGTATTAATTATATAAGTGTTACTTTCATTAGTTGAACTAGATTCTATTCCATCTGCTTGATTTAATCTTTGAACAAATTTTATATAAAAATCTTTGTGTTCCCAAGGACAAGATACTAAATGAATTAGTCCAGAATTATAAACTCTAACTGACACACTCCCACTATTCTCAAAATTATAACTAACTATGGCCGTATTCGAAAAAAATGATTTATCTTTTTTATTCTTTGGACCAACTTGTTTGATAACTTTTTTATAGTGAATGTTTAATAACGGCCAATCGTCAACTGGTTCTTGGTTACTTAAAAAATCAGACTTATCAATTTCTTCAAAATAATTAAGATATTCAGATTTAGTCATATTAGTTCTATCTCCAATTTTGAGAATAAATCTATCTCTTAACGGTATTAGTTCTGGATCTATTTCGTTATCCAAACCCTTTTCTAACACACACGTAATAAAACCAAATAGAGTTATACGTAATTTATCTTCTATGGGATCACTACAATTCTCTTTATGAAAATCAGGTCCGTAATTTTTACAAACAGAACACCACGCTCCTTGAGGAATTGGGCCAACAGGAGGTCGTGAAATAGTTTGTCTTCCTTGGAATCCAGCAAGTGCTGCATTTTTAGTTTTTTTAGTTTTTTTAGAATATTGTATTTTCACAAATCCAGTTGGTCTAGCAATATTTTGATTTTTGTTTGGTACACACATCTTTACAAATGATTTAGAAACAGCTGTAATAATACCATCTTGTTCTTGTTGTAAATATGTTCCACTTGGATTTAATTCTACGTCAAGATTAAAACTTTTTGTAAATTTAGTTAAATCAATTTCTTGGTCTTCACTTTTAATCATAAGATGAAAAGATCCCATAACAAGTGTTGGTGGTTCCAATACTGACGACATTCTTATTATTATATAATATATTAAATTATTTAATTCAACCAATTTAAGAATTAAACACTCAAATAAACTAAATAACCCGTTTTACTATGATGCAAAATAATCGTACTGAATCTGCTATTAAGTCGTTTAATTTTGTCGTTGATGAATTCATGGGGAAAATGATAAAAACATTTCCTGGTGAACATAAGCTTAAGTTATGGTACATTCATTTTAAAACATCCAAGCGTTTCAATCCCAAAGGTCCTATGGAATATATTATGGTTCCGTTGGTAGATATGGGTGTTCCTATTATGACAAAGGATGAGCGTTTTTTTAAGAAGGACGAGTATGTAAATTTTGCAGAAGGTTTTTCTGAATCAACAGGACTTGTTAACATTTGGGATTCAACAACGCCGGATATTAAGGAATCTATTTGGGGTTATATTCAGAGTATTTATGTCATGGGTATGAATGGTTTGGGAGAAACTCAAAAATTAAGGGAAGTGTTAACAACTATTAATTCTGCTTAATTTTAAAAATATAAAAATATTTGTTTAGGTTAAATGGAAAAAGAATATTTTGAATTATTAGATGATGCTTTAAGCCAAGGGATATATGATGAAAATAAAATTGCAACAATGAAAAAAATGTTCAATATGCCCCCAAGCCTAATTGCACAAAAACAAAAAATAGAATCTTTAAAAACAACGGTTGCATCTGGAAAACCTGCTATGTCTCTTCAAGAACAGTTGGCTGCAGGTAGAAAACAAGCTAAAAAAGTTGCGAAACAAGAAGAAAATAAGTTTCCTTTATTTATTAATGGTCAACCTGTTTACAAACTAAATGGAAAGGTACCAGATTTTAGTGTTACGTCCGGTAAACAGGTAGAAACAACTCTTGCTAAAGCACAAGAAATTGATGCACTATACCAATTACAAAATCCTTCAGAAGATATCTTTGCAGTAACAGGTGATGGAGACAATGCAGCAAAATTAAAAGAATGTTATTTGTATCAAGCAAAATTTTTAGATGTTAATCCAAAAGCATATTTTGATTTCAAGTACAAAGATTATCAGACATACAAACCAGAAAACGTAGAATATCTTGAAAAAGAAAAAGTTACAGCTAATGAAACAGAAAGAAGTTATTTGGATGATTTATTAGGATTGTATAATGCACAGATACAGAAACAAGAATTAGCATTATTGTCTGGTAAATTTAATGGAGCTAGAGTTAATTTAAATCAACTGTTTCACCAATATAAGGTTGGAGAACCAATTAGTACAGGTGGTGGCAATTCAAATAAATACAAAGGATTAAATATACCTTGGTTGAAAAAAGGTAACCCCCTTAGCGAAGATGATGCTAGAAGAGTAGAACAACATATTAACAATAATATAAATTTTTATAAAATTATTCGTAAATCAGACCCAACTACATTTTCTAAGACGCATATTAGTGATTTAAGAAAAACAGTACCCCAAGATAAAAGAGAATATATGGCATTATTGTCTTTAATACCAGATAGTTTCGGGGATGAAGAAAAAGATGCTTGGGCTAATGGTATAAGAACTGCTTACAGAAACAAATATATTACAAAAACAACAAAAGCACCATTAGTAGCTGATATGTTTACTCAAATAGGTGCATTTTCACCAGAAGATATTAAAAACCCAAAAGAATACATAAAAACACCCAGTAAACCGATGACTATTCCAGATAATTTTAGAACCCCAGAAGGACAACAACCATTAATAAAACAGAAGTCGTATATTTCTAGTGTGGGTGATTATCAACCAGATGATGAATCCGATGATGATGAATCCGATGATGATGAACCCAATCTTATGGATTCCCTTCTTGGGGGTTTTGGCAAACGTCGCAGTAAGCGTAAAAGCCGAAAAAGTAAGCGTCGTAGTCGAAAAGTTAAAAGGAGAAGTAAGCGTAAAAGTTTGAAAGTTAAAAGGAGAAGTAAGCGTAAAAGTTTGAAAGTTAAAAGGAGAAGTAAGCGTAAAAGTTTGAAAGTTAAAAGGAGAAGTAAAAAAAAGAAAAGTGTTAAATATAAATTTTTCTCGATTTAAATTCAAAAATAAAAACATTGTTGTTTAATAATGACTTCTTTCTGGGTATCTAATCCGAATGATCTAAATCTATTAAGATTCTGGCCATGCTCACAAGGTTCAGTAGAATACAACATGAATGCTATGACTGTAATGGTTATTTATATTTCAATTATTGCATCAGTAGTTTCTAAAACGTATTCACCTTTATATCTTGGTACTCTCGGTGTTGCTGGTATAGCAACTATATACTATTTAAAATATTCGCCAGTTGAAGGTATGGAAAATTCTATGCCAAGATTTGTTCAACCCAGTCTTGGGGTAGCACAGGGAAGTGGGGAACAATTAAGACAACCAACACCCAACAATCCATTTATGAACGTAGACGTAACAGATTACGATAAACCCCAAAAGTATCAAAATTATCATAGATACAAGGAGGCTGTTTACCCAACACCCGAAACAGAACAGATTAGGAAACAGGTAAGTAATGATTTTATTGGAGGTCTATTCCAAGACCCTAACGGCAAGATATGGGATCGTCATAACTCACAGAGACAGTACATTTCACAACCTGTAGGTGAAGTGCCAAGCAGACAAAATGAGTTTGCACAATGGTTATACGGAAAAGAGTATGTATGTAAGACAGGAAGTATTTATGATCGTTATGGTGTTAAGAGTACACCCGATTCATTGGTATGTAATGGATTTAATGCTGCCGAACCTACAAATTTTGGAATAAAGGAGAAATATGTTTGATTAAATTCCTGCCTTAATGCCTTAAACATAAATAAAATCTAACATATAATTATATGAAGATACACCCATTATGGTTTCTTTGTTTATTTACTAGATTGTTGTTAATATTTTTAATACGGTATTTTATTAACAAAAAAAAGAATAAAACAGCAAAAACATTAATTACTATTTTATTAGTTTTTATTGGTTTGGGATTTATTAGAAAAGCTTATTTTTCTTCAAACAATGAAACACAGTTTGCTAAAGTATTTTGGCACGAAACTAGATATGTTCACGGTGTTTTATATATAATGGCTAGTTTGTATTTGTTTTATGATAATCTAAATATGTGTTTGTTGTTACTTGCTTTGGATGTTATATTCTCTGTATTGTACAGAATCATTTTAAATCATTGAAATTTGAGAATTCCATTCCCATTCATTACAAGAATCGGGACATCCCGTAAATTGTATATCCAATGGATTTCCGTCATTTCCGACTAATGGCCACACTTTATCTCCTGGTAAATTAGAAACGTTTGCATCCTTAGTATATTGATAAACAGGTAATGGTATTCCATTGCAGCTGTTTACTTTTATAAACAAGTAATAATATTCATTAAAATTACTCTGACTTGGGTTGTTGTCATTAATCTTAGATACATCTTTTACGGGTACTGTTTCTATACTCAAATTAGTAATTGGATTGCCACCAGAGTCTAATATTCTAATTTTATTTTTTGGAGTCTTGGTTATAACTGTAGGCCATTCGGGATTATCCCATTTATCCAATTCAATGTCAAAAGCACTGTCTCTCAAACTTCCTCGTGTAGCTACATCAGTTTCCTTGAAATATAAAGGTTTGGTAGAAGAACTAGAACCCTTAAGGTCCAGTGCACCCGTAATAGTTAAATATCCTTGATCTGTTTGTCTTATTGTTGTACAACTGTTACACCAATCAGAAACCTTGGTCCCCTTTTTATACTGTACAGCCGCATTCAAAAAATCCAACAAATTAACCTTGTTCTTGTCCGTACCATCAATACAATCATACCCCAATTGATCCATAGTACCTTGAGACCCCCAAACATTTAACAATGCTTGAATATAATTAAAATCTGTTACTTGGTCACACACATCCATTTACTAATATCTAATATATTAATTTATTGATAATCACTTTAAAGAATGCCCTTTAATTTAATTATAAAGATAAAGCTAATGTTTATCTTGGGTGTAGATATTGGGTTATATCATATGGGTTTGGTTGGGTGTGAAGTATTTCCAGATTTTACTCTGAAAAGTGTTGAATTTTGTGAATTGGTTGATATAACTGATTTTAATTGTAAAAACCCCGAAGGAATTAAGGGGTGTGTGTTATTTCATGAAAAATGCATAGCAGACTATATGTCACACTTCTTCCAAAACTACGAGGGTATTTTTGATAAATCAGAATATGTAATTATTGAACGTCAACCTCCGATGGGTCTTGTTGCTATTCAAGAATTAATATTGTTTAAATATAGGTCAAAGTGTGTTATGGTCTCTCCTAATTCTATGCATGCTTATAATGATATTGGTCATTTGGATTATGACAATCGAAAGGAGATGGTAGTTAAATTGACAACACATAATTTAAAAAAGTTTGAATATTTTAATAAATTAAGTAGAAAGCATGATATTTCCGACGCATTACTTATAGTAAAGTATTTTTTATCCAAGAAGAATAAGGAATATATAAGAATTAAAGAGTTGGAAGAATGGAGAACTAGGAATCAAACTTTTATTAAAAATATAAATGCATATGCTTACACCCCATAAAAGTTTAGTAACCTTTGTAAACATTTCTGAATGTGTCAATTTCTGTATCTACTTCGGTATCTACGTCTAATTCACAAGAAGGTGCGTCAGCTTGACAATTTGGGGAATTTACATCTACGTCTACGTCTACGTCTATGTCAGTGTCAATGTCTGGTGGTGGTGGATCGTCATCTTCGTCATCTTCGTCATCTTTATTTGATACAACAGCGTATATTATACTAGCGGTTATACCGGCTATTGCCAATACAGCTGGGCTTAATAACACAGATAAAACTTGAGAACTAGACCCAACAACTTTACCAGCCACCCAAGCACCTCCCAGAATTGCCGCAATTATGATGTATACCCAGAAATCGAACGATAATCCCTTGTTTAATTGAGAAACATCTAGTGTATAATCTGATATAATTTTGTTTAATATAGTCGAGTTAAATATAGAATCTATAACAGATGTAGCTTCCTGTATATTTCTCATTTCTTGAACAGTTTCATTAGTAATGCTGCAACCACAACCAGAACCATTGTTTGTGGCACAAACTTCACCACCTTCAGGTATATTAGCGTAATATTCTTCTGAAATCCTTGTTTCACAATCCTTTTTTTCTTGAATAGACAACTCAGGATCCAAACAAGGTCCATAATTAGGGGGAATTTTTGCACCACAAGTAGCACTACCTTTAATAGTTCCTTTGTTTACTAATACAATAGATTGTACTAACCCCGAATCTTGTTCATTTGTATTACCTGCATCGGCATTGATACTGTTAGTAACTTTGTTTTTAATAATTTGTGTTA
>Ga0209195_1000206_pt1 | contig 45011 bp, 39 predicted proteins | sample COGITO_mtgs_1004_3_FD_184788 | JGI IMG/M metagenome (GOLD analysis project Ga0209195, IMG submission 184788) | Pelagic marine microbial communities from North Sea - COGITO_mtgs_100420 (SPAdes) (version 2) | ecosystem: Environmental > Aquatic > Marine > Epipelagic ...
TCTAGAATGTTACCATTATGATTTAATGAAAGTGTTTGATGTGCTTTTGCAGAATAATAATAATTATCTAACTCGACCCCAAGCCTAAGGTTGCTCCATCCATAATCAGATATAACATTAGACAAATTAAGCATTGCGTGTTTATCAGACATAACAAAATCATCACTATATCCATGAATGCGGTCATTATTCATATAACACGTAAGCGTTGCACCAACTGCGTCCATTTTGCGACCCCAAAATATAGGGTCACCTTCGGGTCCAATTAAAACTCCTTGGTGCACATAAAAACTCCAACCGTCATACCCTGATAGCCATGCCATATTGCTTGGATCACATGTAAAAAGAACTTCGATATTATTATCAGCCATAGACTTTCGTACCAAGTCTAATCTTGTTGCATATTCAGATATAGAAAAAGGTAATTCTAAATTTGGCACAATCTAATCTTCCATGAAATAATCAAATAATTATTAAACCAGTTTTAAAAATTAGCAAAAGAAAATGTTTTATAAATTTATGAATTGAAACATATTTGAATTTAGCATGCCAATAATAAAATTTAAAAAAACTTTAACTAGAGAGAATATATTACTTTAAGATTCTCTTTTTTTGGGGAATTCTTGATAATAAGATTAATATGCAAAAGAAATTAAACATGAATATGTTACAATCTTGCATTAGTTTTAAACAAAATCACGAAATATTAGGTGATTTCGCCTTTTAACCAATCAATTGACTTGACCTAGGGACGTTCCCACTACATGACAGTTACATAAATTATAGGATAAATCCTAAGTTTAACTTATTATTTGGACAATAAAAGGACCAAAGACCATAGCTCGTAGACCACATAACGCGCCTCCGCAGCGCGACACAGGACCCCTCGCAAACGAACGCGTAACCTCCCCCGAAATCAGACTTATTGGTGCAGACGGTGAAAACGTAGGTGTAGTGACACCCGATCGTGGAAACGAATTAGCCCGCATTGCTGGTTTAGATTTAGTTGTAATTTCTCCAAATGCTCAGCCTCCAGTCTGCAAGATTATGGATTTGGGAAAATTTAAATACGAACAACAAAAACGTGAAGCAGAAGCTCGAAAAAAACAAAAAACAATTGAGATTAAAGAAGTTAAATTCAGACCTAACACTGATACTCATGATTTCGATGTTAAAATGCGAAGTGTTTTTAAATTCCTTGAAAATGGCGACAAAGTGAAAATTACTATGCGTTTTCGCGGTAGAGAAATGGCTCACCAAAATCTTGGTTTAGAGTTATTGAAACGCGTTCAAGGTGTAGTAGTTGAAGCCGAAGCTGGAAAAATTGAAAACCATCCAAAATCTGAAGGTCGACAAATGACTATGCTTATTGGACCCAACACAAAATAGATTTAAAAATAGAACTATGAGGCCATCTAATAGGTGGTCTTTTTTTATCTCATAATACTTCAAAAAGTATTATAAGAACCAAATCCATCTTCCAGTTTTTTGAAAATATTGCTCAGCTTCTTTTCCCATAGCTTCAACTAATTTTCTCTCTTCAGGTAAAACATAATTTTTTTTCAAAAAGAAAAATAATAAAATTGATGGTATAACTGCTTGGATAGATCCTAGACTTAATCCAACACCAAAAGACAACATGACCATACCAAGATACATGGGATTACGTGACATTTTAAATGGACCATCAACAATTAAAGTAGTTGGCTTTCTTCGCGGAATAATTGTCGTGCTTTTACGTTTAAACCAAATAGGAGTAGCTAAAATTAGATATACACCTATTGCAATCACTCCAGTATCAATTGCACGAAATTGAAATAAGGTTAATGGGTAAACAAAATGCAATAATCCAGAAGAAACAATAGCAAATAATGTCCAAACAGGAGGTATATTAAAATTCTTCATTTTTCTTATCCAAACCATCATATTATTAAATCGAAATGTTCTAATGTATTAAAAGTTAGTTCCTCAAAAATAAAAAGGCCAGATAATATCTGGCCTTTTTATTAATATATATATTCTTTTGCGTTGGTAGTTAAGAAGCTTTAGCCAGATTTCGAAGAACATAATGAAGTACACCACCGTGCTCCAAATACTCTATCTCAACAGCTGTATCTATTCGAGATTTCAATGTAATTTCTTTCACATCGCCATTGGAGAAAGTGATTTTGCAAGGAACCATCGATTGAGGCGTAATATCACCCTCCAATTCTCCGATTGATACTGTTTCAGAACCTAATAATCCAAGTGATTTTCTAGTATCACCATTTGTAAACTCAAATGGAATTACACCCATACCAACAAGATTTGAACGATGTATTCTCTCAAAGCTTTCAGCAATTACAGCAGATATACCAAGCAAGTTCGTGCCTTTTGCTGCCCAATCGCGTGAAGATCCTGCACCATATTGCTCCCCACCAAAGATGACTAAAGGAATACCTGCCTGTTTATATGCCATAGCTGCATCATAAATAGAAGTTTTAGACCCATCGGGTCCTCTTGTGTATCCGCCCTCAATGTTATCTAACATCTCATTCTTTATTCTAATATTTGCAAATGTACCACGCATCATAACCTCGTGATTGCCCCGTCTAGATCCATAAGAGTTAAACTCACGAACTGGAACTTGCCTATCTGTCAAATATTGACCTGCCGGTGTGCTTTCAGCAAACCCTCCTGCAGGAGAAATATGGTCTGTAGTTATCATATCACCTAGAATTGCTAATACTTTTGCGTCTTTCACATCAGAGATCACACCAGGTTCTTGCGACATACCTTGGAAGTAAGGAGGATTTTGGACATATGTAGATGCTGCTGGCCAATCATAGGTTTTAGCCTCAGTTGTCTCAACATTCTGCCACTTTTCATCGCCTTCAAATACATTTGCATATTTAGATAGGAATGCTTCTCTAGTAACTGTTTTTTCAACCATTTCTGCAACTTCTTGAGTGGTTGGCCAAATATCTTTCAAGTAAACTTCATTGCCGTCTTTATCTGTAGCAATAACATCTGAGGCGAGGTTTATATCCATTGTACCGGCGATAGCATAAGCCACAACTAATGGAGGTGAAGCCAAATAATTTGCTCGAACATCAGGTGAAATTCTTCCTTCAAAATTTCGGTTACCTGAAAGAACAGCAGTCGCGACTAGATCGCCTTCAGATATAGCTTCCGATAATTCAGCCTGAATTGGACCCGAGTTGCCTATACAAGTGGTACAACCGTATCCTACTAAATTGAAACCAATTGCGTCCAAATCTTTTTGTAGGTCTGCAGCTTCCAGATAGGCTGAAACGACTTGTGAACCAGGTGCGAGTGATGTTTTGACCCAAGGTTTTCTGTTCAACCCCAATGCTGCAGCTTTACGAGCAACTAACCCAGCACCAATCATCACATATGGATTTGACGTATTCGTACATGAAGTTATTGAAGCAATTACTACTTTACCACTAGACATTGCATAGTCTTCACCTTTTACAGCGACTTCTTTATTTAATGGCCTTCTGAAAGTTTCTTCCATTTCTTTTGCAAATGCTTGTTTTGCATTTGTTAAAGCAACATAGTCTTGTGGTCTTTTAGGTCCAGAAATAGCAGGAACAATAGTCCCCATATCTAAAGCCAATGTATCGGTATATACAGGCGCATAATTTTCATCACGCCAGAAACCATTTTCCTTAGCATATGCTTCAACCAAGGCTATTCTGTCTTCATCTCGCCCAGTTGTGTTGAGGTAACGTATAGTCTCATTATCAATTGGGAAAAAACCACATGTTGCGCCATATTCTGGGGCCATATTAGCAATTGTTGCCCTATCTGCTAATGGCAGTGTATCCAAGCCAGAGCCAAAAAATTCAACAAATTTACCAACAACACCTTTTTCACGTAACATTTCAACTACTTTAAGAACTAAATCAGTTCCTGTAGTTCCCTCCATCATCGCACCAGTCAATTCGAATCCAATCACCTCTGGAATAAGCATAGAAATTGGTTGTCCAAGCATTGCAGCTTCTGCTTCAATACCACCAACACCCCAACCTAAAACTGCGGCTCCATTGACCATTGTAGTATGACTATCTGTGCCCACCAATGTATCAGGATAAGCTATCTCTACGCCATTCTGATCCACATCTTTCCAAACAGTTTGTGCTAAATACTCAAGGTTTACTTGGTGGCAAATACCTGTACCTGGAGGAACAACACGAAAATTATTAAATGCTTTTTGGCCCCATTTTAAAAAAGTATAACGCTCTAAATTTCGCTCATATTCTCTATCAACATTCATCTTAAAAGCACGGGGATTACCAAATTCATCTATCATAACAGAATGGTCGATTACTAAATCAACAGGATTTAAAGGATTAATTTTTTCTGGGTCTCCGCCAAGAGCCATTAGACCGTCCCGCATTGCAGCAAGATCAACCACTGCTGGTACTCCGGTAAAATCTTGCATCAACACCCTTGCAGGACGATACGCAATCTCACGTGGGTTTTTTCCACCTTTAGTCGCCCACTCAGAAAATGCTTTGATATCTTCTACTGAAACAGTTCGTCCATTATCTTCAAAGCGTAACATATTTTCTAATACAACTTTTAAAGCAGCTGGTAATTTTGAAAAATCACCTAATCCAGCAGCAGTTGCAGCTGGTATTGAGTAATAATCAATTGATTTTCCACCCACTGAAAGTGTTTTACGCGTTTTACTAGAATCTATGCCGACTTGAACTGTCATTTCGGTTCTCCGATTTGGATAATTATTGGAATTATTGAGCTTATGCGTCAAAAAAACGAGTCGATCAAGTACTTATTTGTATGCCATTGTATACTAAAATAAAAAAATGAAATTTTCATTATATATCCGTAATTACATCACTTCCCTATACCTTAAGATTAAGTTACTTGTTTTATATGTTACTAGAAATTAAAAATTTAGACTGCAGACGTGGCCACAAGCTTGTGGTCGCAGATGTAACATTTAATTTGAAATCAGGTGAGTGCATAATTTTAAAAGGCCCAAACGGATCTGGGAAGACAACACTTTTAAGACATATCGCCGGCCTAAACAGTAATAATATTAATAACTTATCGAATGATGAAATTGCGTTTTCAGGACACCTAGATGGAGTTAAATCTACTTTAACTGTTAATGAAAATTTAAAATTTTGGGCAGGCGTATACAACACTGATAACATCGATAACATTATCAAAATACTTAACTTACGTGATTTAGAGAATAGAATGGCTGGAGAATTATCTGCAGGCCAAAAACGCCGCCTTGGCCTAGCAAGAATGTTATTAACAAACGCGAAAATTTGGCTCATGGATGAGCCAACTGTATCATTAGATGAAAAAACAACAAAAATAATATCAGATATAATTGTCAATCATTGCGATGAAGGTGGTGCAGCAATAATTTCCACACATGTTGATTTGAATTTACCAAAATCTACAATTTTAGATATAAATTCATTTAAGCCGTCTGTTGGTAAAGAAATAGATCCATTTCTCAAAGGAAATTTTTAATGTGGCCTCTAATTTTTCGTGACATTAAACTAGCCATTCGATCTGGTGGTGGCTTTGCTTTGACATTATCATTTTTCTTAATCGTAGTAATGATTGTACCATTTGGTGTAGGTGCAAACCTAGATTTATTATCACGAATTGCTCCAGGAATACTTTGGATAGGAGCACTGTTATCTTGCTTACTATCTCTTGATAGAATTTTCCAACTAGATTGGGAGGACGGGACCCTTGAAGCACTAGCAACATCGCCCATTCCTCTTTCTGGAATAGCTACAGCTAAGGCAACTGCACATTGGATTACAACAGGTCTTCCAATAACTATTGCCTCTATTCCGTTAGGTTATCTATTAAACTTAGATATAAATTCTTATATGTGGCTTTTCATCTCCATAGCATTGGGAACACCTAGCCTCTCTTTCATTGGGGCCTTTGGTGCGGCCTTAACAGTTGGCGTTAAAAGAGGCGGTCTTTTGCTTTCTCTTTTAGTTTTACCATTGTATATTCCTACGTTAATGCTGGGTGCACAATGTGTAAGCAAAGGAACTAATAATCACTTGGAATTACTAGCATTAATAACCGCAATATCATTTTTATGTATTGCTCTATTACCTTTAGCATGTGCAATAGCACTACGCGCAAATTTAAAATAGGATAAGTACTCAAAATGTCTTTATGGGAATACGCCAATCCAGCAAAATTTATGGCTTTATCAGCTCGAATTTTACCAGCATTAACAATTGCTTCGTGTTGTTTATTACTGGTTGGACTATTTTGGGGGTTTTTTCTAACACCTTCGGATTACAAACAAGGCTCTACAGTTAAGATTATCTTTTTGCATGTTCCTTCTGCTTTAATGGCAATAAACGCTTGGTTAATGATGCTTGTTGCATCTTTGATATGGCTCATAAGGCGCCACCATGTTTCAGCATTAGCTGCAAAAGCCGCGGCTCCAATTGGCATAACAATGACATTGATAGCCATAGCGACTGGCGCCATATGGGGAAAACCTATGTGGGGAACCTATTGGGCGTGGGATCCAAGATTAACATCATTTATGATCTTGTTAGTTTTTTACTTTGGCTATTTAGCATTATGGGAAGCAATTGAAGATAAAGATACCGCTGCAGATCTAACATCTATTTTGTGTATAGTGGGGTCAGTTTTTGCACTATTATCAAGATATGCAGTAAACTTTTGGTCACAAGGCCTTCACCAAGGTGCATCTTTATCTCTTGATAAAGAACAACATGTCGATAACACATTTTATTTTCCACTGCTGATATGCATTGCTGGAATGGTTTTATTATTTGTGACTTTGGTTTTAATAAGAACTAGAACAGAAATTAGATCACGTCGGTTACTAGCCCTCCGATTGAGGAATAATTAATATGTTTGAACTTGATAAATATGCAAACACTGTTCTTACAGCATATGCTGTTTCTATGATACTTCTAGGTGTCTTGATTTGGTTGACATTGTCAAAATCAAAAAAAATAAAAAACGCATTAAATTCACAAGAAACCCAATCAAATGACAAACATTAAGCCACTCTACCTATTGCCTCCAATTATATTTTTTATTTTAGCAATTATTATGTTTATTGGGCTTGGAAGAGAAAACCCAAATGAACTTCCATCACAAATGGTTGGTAGATCTGCACCTAATTTAACCATTTCTCCACTATCAGAATTGCCGTTCTTTGACGAAACTGATCTGAAAGCACCTAACATTAAAATTGTAAATTTTTGGGCTAGTTGGTGTGCTCCTTGCAGAGTAGAACATCCCAATATTCAGCAGCTATCGGACCTTGGTTTTATGGTTCATGGTATTAATTACAAAGATACGACCAGACAAGCCTTACAGTTCCTCAACAATCTCGGGAACCCATATGAAAGTATTGGAACTGATGAAGGCCCGACAGGTCTTGACTGGGGTTTATATGGTGTACCAGAGACCTTTATAATAGATAAGCAAGGTAAAGTTATTTTGCGACATGCTGGACCAATAACAAACAAAATTATGACAAATGAAATTTTGCCATTATTGGCAAGCCAGTAATATTAATAACTCGTATACACAGTTAAGACTATTTTATTTATAAAAAAATTTACTAGGCTAGAGACTAAGATCAAAATCAGTTTTTTCTTAAAAACTATATATTTATATAATTGTCCTATGAATGAATTATTTGATAGACTTATATTCTTATTTATAAAGTACTATAGCAATAAAACAGAATAATATTCTATATTGAGCAAGTAATTAACTCACTAGGATATAAAATGAAACACTTCCCAATTTTTATTTCAGTTGAAGGTAGGCGAATTATTGTATCTGGAGGCCAAGAAGCAGCTTTAGCCAAATTACGATTACTATTGAAAACAACTGCTTCTATTACAGTTTACGCTCAGAATGTTCACAAAGATATAATTTTACTCGCAGATAAAGGTAAAATTAAATTGGTAAATAGACCCTTGGCAAGAGGTGACGCAATATGTGCAACTTTATTCTACGGAGCAAACGAAGATAGTATTGAAGATGCTCGAAGCGCTAAGATTGCTCGTGAAGAAGGTGCGCTAATCAATATTGTGGATAACCTAGAAGATAGTCAATTTATAACGCCAGCTATCGTTGATCGTGACCCTGTGACCATTGCTATTGGAACAGAAGGAGCAGCACCAGTTTTAGCAAGGGCAATAAAAGCAGATCTTGAAAATATCCTTCCAACACATCTTGGAATACTTGCCAAAATTGGGAAATCTTTTAGAAAAACTGTTAATATTCTACCAATGGGTCGCACCCGTCGTGATTTTTGGACAGAGTTTTATTTCAAAAAAGGCCCACCTGCACTTGCAGAAAGTGGCATTCCTGGAGTTAAAGCATCACTACATTCTCTTTTAAACCAATTTAAATCCAAAAAAGAAACAGACGGATATGTTGTTTTTGTTAGTGCTGGACCAGGAGATCCTGACCTCTTAACCCTAAAAGCCCGACAGGAACTAGATATTGCAGATGTGATAATTCATGATCGTTTAATAGGGCAAGAGGTTCTTGAACTTGCAAGGCGTGAAGCAGTTATAATTAATGTTGGTAAAGAGGGATTTGGGCCATCAACATCACAAAATAAAATAAACGATTTAATTGTTGAACATGCAAAGACTGGTGCGCGTGTAATACGCCTAAAAGGTGGTGATTGTAGTATTTTTGGGCGCTTAGACGAGGAGATTGATACACTTAATGAAGTTGGGATTGATTATCATATTATACCAGGAATCACGGCTGCTTCAGCATCTGCAGCAACAATAAAACAATCATTAACTAAGCGTAAGCGCAATGGATCAATACGCTTCATAACAGGCCATGACATGGAAGGTTATGCAGATCAGAATTGGAAAGAGCTGGCAAGTAAGAACTCAATTGCAGCTATATATATGGGAAAAAAAGCATCACGCTTCATTCAAGGCCGACTTATTATGCACGGCGCAAATCCAGAAGAGCCAATTACTTTGATAGAAAATGTTACTCGGTACAATCAAAGAATTTTTTCTACTGTTTTGTCCCAATTACCAACATGTATCTCCATTAATAAAATTAAAGGACCTACAATTATGCTTTATGGCCTAGCCCCTCGTTCTGCCTCGGAAATAGCTGAGGTAATTGATACCCCAAATGCCATGCAAAACGGAAAGGAGTTTGCTTAATGTCAAAGGATCTTTCAGGTAATGTTATAACTGCAAACAACTTATTAGATGGAACCGTTGTTTATATGAGTTCACAATTTAAATGGGTTCTCGACATAAACAATGCAAAAGTTTTTTCAAATGACACATCAATTGAAAAAGCCCTTATACATGCGAATAAACAACAACATGAAGTTGTAGGAGTTTATTCGATCAGAGTAGATCAAACAGACGCAGGTATTAAGTCAAAACATTTTCGAGAGCAATTTAGAGTCAAAGGCCCATCTAACTACAATCACGGCAAACAATCGGAAGTTTTATAATGTATAATTACACAGAGTTTGACGATGCTTTCATAAAAGCTCGTAATTCACAATTTCGCAATCAAGTTGAAAGACGTATTAATGGCAACTTAACAGAAGATGAGTTCAAGCCACTCCGATTAATGAACGGATTATATCTACAATTACATGCATATATGCTAAGGGTAGCAATTCCATATGGCACTTTAGATAGCGCTCAAATGGAAAAACTTGCATTCATTGCAGACCGATGGGATAAAGGATACGGGCACTTCACAACACGTCAAAATGTTCAATTTAACTGGCCAAAATTGACTGATGTTCCAGATATATTGGACGCATTAGCAGAAGTTAAAATGCACGCTATTCAAACCAGCGGCAATACGATCAGAAATGTAACTGCAGACCATTTTTCTGGTGCCGCAGCCGACGAAGTTACAGATCCGCGCCCATATGCAGAATTAATCCGTCAATGGTCAACTGACCATCCAGAATTCCAATTTTTACCAAGAAAATTCAAAGTTGCAGTTACAGGTTCAAAAAATGACAGAGCAGTTATTCGTGCACATGATATTGGATTACGAGCTTTACTTCGCAATGGAAAAATTGGTTTTGAAGTCGTAATTGGTGGTGGTTTAGGGCGCAGCCCAATGATCGGGAAGGTAATAAATACTTTTTTACCTGAGGCTAACTTATTACCGTATCTTGAAGCAGTAGTTAGTGTTTGGAACACATTAGGACGCAGAGATAATAAATATAAAGCAAGAATAAAAATCACCGTCCATGAACATGGCGTAGAGAAAATCAAACAGTTGGTTGAAGATCGGTATAATGAAATTTTATCAACATTTTCTGGGGTCAATCACGAACTATTCGAAGAAATTAAATCTGCATTTGCACCTCCAGTCTTTAAGTCGAAGGGAACCAAATACTTTGACATTGCTTACAAAGAAAATGCTGCATTCAGATCTTGGGTTGATACAAATACTCACACTCATAAAATATCAAATTACTCAATTGCAACAGTTAGTTTAAAAGCACATGGGAAAACACCTGGTGATGCAACATCAGATCAAATGAGGCAAATTGCAAATATCGCACGACACTACTCTCATGATCAAATCCGTATTAGCCATGAGCAGAATATTATTTTACCTCATGTACATAAATCAGATTTGCCCAAAGTTTACGATTTACTAAAATCAAAACAATTAAATACTGCAAATATAGGCCTAATATCTGACATAATTGCATGCCCAGGAATGGATTATTGTGCATTAGCAACTGCTCGATCAATCCCCATTGCACAAGAAATTTCCATACGTTTTGATGAATTAAAACTGGAACATGAAGTCGGTCATATCCAAATCAAAATATCTGGCTGTATAAATGCTTGTGGCCACCACCATGTTGGACATATTGGGATCTTAGGATTAGACCGTGCTGGTGTTGAAAATTACCAGATAACACTCGGCGGGGATGCAACAGAGACTGCTAAAATCGGTGACCGCGCTGGGCCTGGATTTTCAGCAACTCAGATAGTTCCAGCTGTCGAACGAATAATATTAACTTATCTAAAAGTTCGATTAAATAAGCATGAAAATTTCATACATACATATCAGCGCTTGGGGATAGCACCTTTCAAACAAGCCTTATACCCTAAGGAATCTCAATCTCCAAAAATTCAGAGGAGAACATATGCAGCATAACCATATAAGTTAAAAAATGCTTAAAGATGATAAAACATATCAGGAATAAACAATGACACAAATAGTTTCAGACTTTGGCTTCAGTCCATTAGATAATGTAATAAATTACGAAGTTTATGATAAAGCTTCGGAAACAAGTAAAGCAATAGATTTACCCTCGGATGCAGATTTGAATTTATTTGTATATGATTTAAATCAATTAAAAATTATACGAATAGACTTTCCTTCATTTGCGGATGGTCGTGGCTTTACTCTGGCAAAACTAGTTCGCATTCGAGGTTTTAAAGGGCATTTACGTGCAAAAGGACATATTATTTCTGACCAATATGCAATGGCCAGAAGGTCTGGCTTTGATGATGTTGAAATTTCTCAAGATCTTGCTGATCGGCAACCGGAAACTGAGTGGCTTTTTCGTAGTAATTGGAAAAAACACGATTACCAAAACCGTATTGGTTTTAATAATTGTTAAAGTTAAATAATTTGTAAATCTTTTATATAATAATTAAATATTCATATTTTCTATCTCTTTAACACATCTTTGAAAAAACCTCTGGGTTGCAACACCCATTATCCCTCGAGATGATGTAACAAAGTTAACATACCCAACTCCCAATTCTTTGGCAGAAAGGGGTACAAGCTTATATCCTAGGTCAGTATATTGCTTAAATTCATCTTGAAACGGTAAACAAAATGAAACTCGGTTGTTGTGTAATAAATTTAAGCAAATAAGCGGGTCATTGCTTTCTAATTGTGTAATAAGATTAATTCCAAGCTTTGCACATGCACCATCAATTTTATTTCGTAATTGAGTATTTTTCAATGGCAGTAATATCTTCTGATCAATTATTTCATAAAATTTTAATCCGTTTGGATTCTTTACAGGTAAATTTTCTGGTAATGCTGCATGAACTTTAATTTCAAATGCATTCATAATACTTAAATTTTTTGTTAATATTGGCTGATAAAAGAAAGCAATATCAATTCGATTTGAATTCAAATCATTTTCCATTGCATTTTGATCGATAATTTTTATTTGTATTAATATTTCTGGATATTCTTTCTGGAATTCTGCTATCTGGTTATTAATAAAGACACCGTTTAGATCTGCACTAACTCCCAATCTGATAATACCAGTTTGTAGGCCTTTGATATCATTAATTTGAGATTGAAGTCGTTCAAATCCTCTCAATTGTAATAAAGCAAATTGATAGAATAATTCACCTTCAGTAGATAATCTTACTCCAACATTAAGTCGATCAAAAATCTGAATACCAATATCAAGTTCTAAATTCTGAATATGTCGATTTAATGCTGAAGGAGAAATTGCACAACTTTCCGCTGCACCTCTAATAGACCCAATTTCAGCAATCAATTTGACATATCTAAATGATTGTAAATGTCTCATGTAATCATCTTTTAAGAACAATATAATTACCGGTGCAGAAAACACAACAGTATTATACAAATTTTGTCGCAGACTGCACCGCAGTTAAATTTTAGATTATTTAGAATCACAGAGGCTAAGGTCTTTGAGATTAAATCTAGCGCATCCTCCCGCGCTTAATCTAAAGGAATTAAAATGAAAAAAATACTACTTGCATCAACCTTAACATCATTGTTCATGACAAGCGCAATGGCAGATATAAAGGTAGGCATATTACACTCACTATCAGGAACAATGGCAATTTCCGAAACCACACTTAAAGATACAATGTTAATGTTGATTGATCAACAAAACGAAAAAGGTGGTATTAACGGTGAAAAAATTATACCCGTTGTGGTAGACCCAGCTTCAGACTGGCCATTATTTGCAGAAAAAGCTCGAGAATTATTAACTGTTGAAAATGTAGATGTAATTTTTGGCAATTGGACTTCTGTATCTCGTAAATCTGTACTCCCAGTAATTGAAGAACTTAATGGACTTTTATTCTACCCAGTACAGTATGAAGGCGAGGAAAGCTCTAAAAATGTATTCTATACTGGAGCAGCACCAAATCAGCAGGCCATACCAGCAACTGATTATTATCTAGAAGAACTTGGTGTAGAAAAATTTGCCCTACTTGGAACAGATTATGTATACCCCAGAACAACGAATAATATTCTCGAACAGTATTTAAAAGATAAAGGAATTGACCAAGATGATATCTTTGTAAATTACACTCCATTTGGCCATTCAGATTGGTCAAAAATTGTTGCAGATGTTGTTGCTTTAGGCGCCGATGGGAAAAAAGTTGGTGTTATTTCTACTATTAATGGTGATGCGAATATTGGTTTTTATAAAGAACTTGCTGCTGCTGGAATTTCTGCAGACGACATACCTGTAGTTGCATTTTCAGTCGGTGAGGAAGAGTTGGCTGGCCTTGATACATCAAATCTTGTAGGACATTTGGCTGCATGGAATTATTTTCAGTCAGCTGAAAGTGATGTAAATGCTAATTTTATAAAAACTTGGAAAAAAACTATGGGTGAGGAACGTGTAACGAATGACCCCATGGAAGCACATTATATTGGATTCAACATGTGGGTAAATGCTGTAGAAGCCGCTGGTTCCACAGATGTGGATTTAGTAAGAACAGAAATGTATGGACAAAAATTTCCTAATCTTACAGGCGGAGTTGCCGAGATGCTACCAAACCACCATCTAAGCAAGCCAGTTTTGATAGGTGAAATTCAAGATAATGGCCAATTTGATATAATAAGCCAAACCACAGAAGTTGCAGGTGACGCTTGGACAGATTTCCTACCAGCGTCAGCAGTACTCAAATCAGACTGGAAAGACTTAAAGTGTGGAATGTATAATACTGAAACAAAAAGCTGCGTACAAATAAAATCAAACTATTAACTTGAATGCCGTCTAACAGGGTGGCTTGGGGACGCTTTGTGCGTCCCCATTTATATCGGAAATTAAACAATGCAAATGATATTAAAAATTATTTTTTTTATGATCATATTTTCAAATTCGGCTTTGGCGCAATCAGAATTTCAATCTTTAGTACAATCTCAAGCTTCAAGTATTATTAAACCATCTGTAAAAACAGCCCCTAATGTAATCGATGTCATTCAAGAATTTGATAGTAAAATTTCAAATAATTTTTTATTGGCATGGCAGCAAAAGAAACTTTGGTATCGTAGGAACGATAATTCAATATTTTTTGTGAAAGGTCATACAAATTCTCAGTATTTTATATTTGACTTAGTATCTAACAAGAATTTGGGATTAGTTAAAAAAAATACACTCAAACAAATCAAACCAAATTCTGGTGTTCGAAAATTAATTGGATCAGCTTTGGTAACATCTCAGCTCAATAGCCATTTGATAAAAAATCGTATTTCGAGCTTAGAAAGTATTAGTCGCAATCCAAAAGCAATTCACCTCAATCCACTCCGTGCAGCTTTATCAAAAGAAAGTAACAAAAATTTAAAAATTCAAATGCTGCGACTTGAGAGATTACTTACGGTTAAATATGAAATCAACGAAACAATTAGAAAAAGTGCAATTCTGAGCTTTGCTAATGACTTAAGCTTAGATGTTCGGGCTGCGTTGAACCCAATTTTAAATACAACTATTGAGGTTTCCCAATTCCCTCCCGATCCAGGAACGTACGCTGAAATTATCGATATAGAAAATTTCTATAAACTAAATCGCTCTCAAGCCTATGAAATGATTGTTAGCAAAGGGTGGGCTGATAAAGATATTTCAGAAGAAATGAAACGCTCAGCACTGATAGAAAACATAAAAAATGGTGAAGTTTCAGGAATCAAAATAAAAAATTTAAATACTGAAGAATTCAGGGAATTAGCATACTCAAGGTTAGTGAGTTCTGGTTTGGCTCCAAAAGACGTCAGTGAAACTGAAATACAAAAAGCCATAGACAACACATATTTTTATAAAAAATATATAGAAAAATCACCTAGTATAATTTTATCAACAAAACAAACTTTAGATAAAATACAAAATAAAGTTCATATATCCCGTGCAATTGATCTATTCTTAGATGGCTTATCACTAGCTTCTATATTTTTCCTTGCTGCAATTGGGCTAGCAATTACGTTTGGTGTCATGGGAGTTATTAATATGGCACATGGTGAGTTCATAATGATGGGAGCATATACTGGATATTTAGTCCAACAGTATGTTCCAAATTATACTGCATCAATTATCCTTGCCCTTCCGGTTGCATTTGCAGTCACATTCATTGCTGGAATATTAATGGAAAGATTAATTATTCGTCATCTTTATCACCGTCCATTAGAAACTTTACTAGCAACATTTGGAGTTTCAATTGCTTTACAACAGTTGGCAAAAAACATTTTTGGGACACAAGCAAGGCCACTAACATCGCCTGATTGGCTTGGTGGTTCTATGATTATCAATGATGTTATTTCGATTAGTTGGATAAGAGTTGCAATTTTTTGTTTATCTTTGTTATTTTTTGCAATGCTTTGGTTCACTTTAAACAAAACTCGTTTGGGTCTGGAAACTAGGGCCGTTACACAAAACCCCAAAATGGCTGCATCAATGGGAATTAATCCAGATAAGATCAATATGCTAACATTTGGGCTTGGATCAGGCATTGCTGGTATTGCAGGAGTAGCGATAGGATTATTTGCAAAGGTAACATCAGAATTAGGCTCTGATTACATAGTGCAATCCTTTATGACCGTAGTAGTCGGGGGCGTTGGAAATATTTGGGGGACGCTCGCAGGAGCCAGTTTAATTGGGTTCTTACAAAAAAGTATCGAATGGTTTAATCCCTCAAACACTCTTGCTGCTCAAACATTTATGATCGTTTTCATAATAATATTTATTCAATTTCGACCTCGAGGTATTATTGCCCTCAAAGGTCGTGCCGCTGGAGATTAAATAATGGCAGGCCCGCTTATAAAATTCTTGAACAATAATCCAAGTATTTTAATTTTTTTTACAATACTTTCCTTAATTACAGTAATTATTACAATTGGAAGCGAAGCCTTTGGATATGGCTTCATTTCAACTTCTTTGATTAAAGTAATTGGGAAAACTCTATGTATTTGCCTTGTAGCTATAGCCATGGATTTAGTGTGGGGTTATTGTGGAATTCTAAGTTTAGGCCACTTTGCTTTTTTTGGCTTAGGTGGATACATGATTGGCATGTGGTTGATGTATGAACGCACGAGACTAATTGTAATCGAGTCCGCTAAAAATGCTCAATTACCTATGACAACTCAAGAAATTCAAAATGCAATTGGATCACAAATTTTTGGTGTTGTTGGTGGTTCAGAGTTTCCTATTGTTTGGACATTCTCACATTTGCTGTACGTTCAACTATTATTAGTAATTTTAGTTCCTGGTTTATTAGGTTTTATTTTTGGCTGGCTTGCTTTTCGCTCTCGAGTTACTGGTGTTTATTTATCAATACTGACACAAGCTATGACCTTAGCACTTGCACTTTATTTATTTCAAAATGATAGTGGTCTGCGCGGAAATAACGGGCTCTCTGGTTTGCAAAACATACCAGGATTAGAATTGACACCGCAGTCTGTAATATCAGTTTGGTTTTTATGGGGATCTGCATCAGCTTTGGCATTTGGTTTTTTAGTTACAAAATTCATTGTTGAAAGCAAACTTGGAAATGTTATCCGTGGTATAAAGGATAATGAACAACGAATGAGATTCTTGGGCTATAATGTTGAGAATTACAAATTATTTATCTTTACAATAACAGCCATTATTTCTGCAATTTCTGGTGCATTATATTATCCCCAAGCAGGCATTATTAACCCTGCTGAATTAGCCCCAATTGCATCAATATATCTTGCAGTGTGGGTAGCCATAGGAGGTCGAGGACGAATTTATGGTGCTGTTATAGGTGCTGCTTTGGTTTCTTTATTATCAAGTTGGTTAACTGGAGGACAAGCACCTGACATATCATTTGGTATTATCGAATTTAAATGGGTAGATTGGTGGTTAGTTTTTCTAGGTATATCATTTGTTATAATTACACTTTATGCGCCAAAAGGAATAGGCGGACTATTTGATAGGTTTAATAAAGGGGCTTCAAAATGAGTGGAGCACTCCTTGAAGTAAATGGAATTTCTGTATCATTCGATGGCTTTAAAGCAATTAATAGTTTGTCATTTAATATCGATAATTGTGAACTACGTGCAATAATTGGGCCAAATGGTGCAGGCAAAACTACCTTTATGGACATAATCACAGGAAAAACACGGCCAGACAGTGGTGATGTTATTTGGGGTGAAAAAAATGTAAGCTTAATTAAAAAATCAGAAAGTGAAATTGCGAATTTAGGGGTTGGAAGAAAGTTTCAAAAACCAACAGTATTTGAAGATCAATCCGTTATGGAAAATCTAATTATGGCCTTGAAAAATAAACGCAATCCTTGGTCAGTTCTTTTTTATAAGTATAATAAAATTGATGATGAGAAAGTTGCAAATATTGCCTCTGATATAGGTTTAATATCAGTATTAGATAAACTTTCTGGCGAATTGAGTCACGGCCAAAAACAATGGTTAGAAATAGGTATGCTTTTAGCTCAAGAACCTCAATTGTTACTTATTGATGAACCAGCTGCTGGAATGACACACGAAGAACGAAATCATACAGTCTTACTATTAAAGAAATTGTCTAAAACTAGGGCAGTAGTCGTTGTTGAACATGATATGGAATTTATTCGCAATTTGGATTGCAAAGTAACCGTTCTACATGAGGGTGCAGTTTTGGCAGAGGGCACATTAGACCATGTTGTGAAGAATAAAACCGTAATTGATGTATATTTGGGGCGTTGAAATGTTGGAACTTTGTAATATTACACTTCACTATAGACAAAGCCAGATATTGCATGGTGTAAGTCTAAATGCTGAAAAAGGTAAAGTAACTTGCTTAATGGGAACTAACGGTGTGGGTAAAACAAGTTTACTTAAAGCAATATCTGGCACTCATAGTCATTCTGATGGGAGTTACAAACTAAATGGAAAAGAACAAGGTATATCATCTGCGCATATTCTTGCAAAACGTGGAGTTGGGTATGTACCACAGGGCAGAGATATATTTCCACTAATGACTGTTCAAGAGAATTTAGAAACTGGTTTTGCATGCTTAGATAAGTCAGATGCAATAGTACCAGAGCAAATTTTTGAATTATTTCCAATCCTTAAGGAAATGAAAAACCGAAGGGGCGGTGATTTATCTGGAGGCCAACAACAACAGTTGGCAATTGCACGAACACTAATTACTAGACCAAAATTACTTTTATTGGATGAACCAACTGAAGGTATACAGCCTAATATCATTAAACAGATTGGTGATGTTATTTCATATCTCAAAGACCAAGGCGATATGGCAATACTTTTAGTAGAACAATATTTTGAATTTGCATACGAACTTGCTGATCATTTTTATGTAATGCAAAGAGGTCAAATAATTTTGAACTGCTCAAAAGCAAAAATAAAAAAGCCAGAACTTCTTTCTACATTGTCTGTATGAACATTTTGTTATTTGTCTTCTTGTTCACTTTGATACTCAAAACTCCCAAGTTCTGATAAAATTTTCAAGATTTGATATGCACTTTTTTTGTCTTTTAAGCTAGAAAATACGAATGGTTTTCCACCACGCATTTTTTTTGCATCACGTTCCATTACCTCAAGTGAAGCACCAACGTATGGTGCTAAATCTGTCTTATTTATAACTAAAATATCAGATTTTGTGATGGCTGGGCCACCTTTTCTAGGTATTTCTTCCCCCGCTGCCACATCAATTACATATACTGTTAAATCTGCAAGTTCAGGACTGAATGTTGCTGATAAATTATCCCCACCACTTTCAATAAAAATGATTTCAATATCATCATATCTTTGACGCATTTCAGCAACTGCAGCAAGGTTTATAGAAGCATCCTCTCGTATTGCTGTATGTGGACACCCTCCTGTTTCAACACCTATAACACGATCTTTAGGTAATATTTGCATTCGCATTAATGCCTCAGCATCTTCTTGCGTATATATATCATTAGTTATAACACCTACAGAATTATGCGGATGTAGAATACGTATGAGCGATGCAGTCAGAGTAGTTTTACCTGCACCAACAGGACCACCTATACCAATCCTTAATGGACCATTGTTTGACAATTAATATCTCCTTTAAGTTTGAAAAATTCGGGAATATTGGGTTTCGTGTCTCATCGCCATAATGTCTGACATAAAAGTATTACTGAACAAATCATCAAGAGTTACACCTTTTACTTCCGATGCTACCATTAAAACGTTTTGTTTTAGTGAGGTTTGAACCTGTTGCCCATCTGTTTGGCCAAGTGGAACAAGACGCATAGCTACGTTACACATGTTTACTACAAAGGCATTCAAGTACATTATAGTGGTAAGTTCTATGCTAAGGTTTAATGCATTTGCTGATCTAGCTACTGCCACTGGATAACATAATTTTTTTAAATTTAAATCCCAGATAGAATTTACAGCTTCACAATATGCATGGCCCTGGAGCACTGTTTCCTTGAGCCTTTCATTTGATGATGCAAATGCTTTGGCATAAGAATTAATATAGCAGACATTTGAGCTTTCAACATCAAATGCAATATTTAAAAAAGCTGCATCAGACCATGCACCTCCTTGTTTTAGTAAACTTGATATCCATTGCTCTAAATCATTTGCATTTGTAATTAATCCATCATTAATGGCAGTTTCCATACCGTGTGAATATGCAAAAGAACCCACCGGAAAAGATGATGAAAACAATTGAGTCAATGTAAGAATTTCATTATTTTTATTCATGTGATGTATGACCATGATCGTGGCTGTGTGTTCTTCCATGCCCATATGCACCTTTTTCAGGGTTAAAAGGTTCCATAGTACTTTTCACATTAGCTCCTAGATGTTCTAACATGTGTCCGATTACTGGATCATCCTGAATCAACAATCGTCTTGTTTCTATTTGACAAGGCGTATGTCGATTCCCTATGTGCCATGCTAATATTACTAAATCTTGGCCAGTTATTTCCAATAAAGGTTCTTTTGCTGAAATAATTTCAATATGTTTCCCTCCTTCAACAACCAATGCATCACTATTTTCAAGTGAAATAGTCTGAGGAAGATCGACAAGAACTTTTTTCCCTGTTCGTGTTTTCAAAACTTTTCGTCTTAAAAACCTCTCATCATATGATAAAATACACTCTTCGACTTTTTGTGTCCAAGTTCCAGATCTTTTAATTTCAAATGCTGTAAAATCCGTCATCAGAAAAGAAAGTATCGTTGTGCCATTGCTAATTCTTTTGCGGGCTCACATGTTAGCAGTTCACCATCAGCTCGAACTTCATAGGTTTCTGGGTTTACTTCCATCACCGGCAATGCATTATTTAATATTAAATCTGATTTCCCAATATTCCTTGTATTTTTAACTGCAACAATATCTTTCGATAAGCCAAGTTGATTTCCTATATCATCAGCATACGCGGCTTCTGATACAAATGTAACTGCAGAACGTTCAACAGAGCGTCCAAATGCACCGAACATGGGTCTTGAATAAACTGGTTGGGGTGTCGGAATAGACGCATTAGGATCACCCATTTGAGCCGATACAATTGTTCCAGAAAGCAGCACCATCTCTGGCTTTACTCCAAAGAAAGCTGGATCCCACATTACAAGATCTGCTCTTTTTCCTTCAGAAATACTACCAATTTCATGGCTTATGCCATGCGCTATAGCTGGGTTTATTGTATATTTAGAGATATAGCGCCGAACACGATAATTATCATTTTCACCTGTTTCCTCTGATAAACGGCCTCTTTGTTTCTTCATTTTATCAGCAGTTTGCCAAGTTCTTATCAATACTTCTCCCACACGCCCCATTGCCTGACTGTCAGAAGCGATAATCGAAAAAGCGCCTATATCATGAAGAATATCCTCAGCTGCAATCGTCTCACGCCTTATCCTGCTTTCTGCAAAAGCTACATCTTCAGGAATTGATTTATCTAAATGATGACAAACCATAAGCATATCCAGATGCTCTTCCAAAGTATTTACTGTAAATGGTCTTGTTGGATTTGTTGAAGACGGCAATACATGCTCTTCGCCACAAATTTTTATAATATCAGGAGCATGTCCACCCCCTGCTCCCTCTGTATGAAATGCATGAATTGTTCGCCCTTTCATAGCTTTGACAGTGTTTTCAACAAAACCAGATTCATTAAGAGTATCGGTATGAATCATGACTTGGACGTCCATATCATCAGCAACTGAGAGACAACAATCTATTGCAGCTGGAGTGGTTCCCCAATCTTCATGTAGCTTTAAGGCACACGCCCCAGCATTTACCATTTCTATAAGAGCAGCAGGCTTACTAGCATTTCCTTTACCAGCAAATGCAAGATTCATTGGGAATGCATCTGCTGCTTGTAACATTCGTGAAAGGTGCCATGAGCCAGGAGTACAAGTCGTGGCTAAAGTTCCATGAGCAGGGCCTGTTCCACCACCAAGCATTGTCGTTAAACCAGAATGAAGTGCGTCTTCAATTTGCTGCGGGCATATGAAATGAATGTGACTATCAAATCCACCTGCAGTTAGAATGCGGCCTTCTCCAGCTATAGCTTCGGTTCCAGGCCCCACTATAATATCAACACCTGGTTGAGTGTCTGGATTCCCAGCTTTACCTATTTTGAGAATTCTTCCATCTCTTAAGCCAACATCAGCTTTGTAAATGCCACTATGATCGATGATTAATGCATTTGTAATTACTGTATCGACAGCACCTTCTGCCCGGGTTTCTTGAGATTGGCCCATTCCATCTCTGATTACTTTTCCACCTCCAAATTTAACCTCTTCGCCATAGATAGTTAAATCTTTTTCAACCTCAACAATAAGATCAGTATCAGCTAGCCTTATTTTATCGCCTACGGTTGGCCCAAACATTGAAGAATATTCAGATCTCTTAATTTCAATTGGCATTTACAACTCTCCCATAATCTTTTGATTAAAGCCATAAATGCAGCGTTTCCCTGAAATTGGAACCAATTGAACTTCACGCCGTTGACCAGGTTCAAAACGAATAGCTGTTCCAGCCACAATATCCAAACGCATGCCAAGCGCTTTTTCTCTATCAAATTTTAGTGCTGAATTTGCTTCACCAAAATGATAATGACTTCCAACTTGTACAGGACGGTCACCTTTATTTTCTACCATTAAAGTTTGCGATATAGCGCCTTCATTTAATATCAAAATTCCTTTAGCAGGGAATATTTCACCAGGTATCATTTTTTCTCCTTCAGCGAATTGGATTATGTACAGTGACAAGTTTAGTGCCATCTGGAAAAGTAGCTTCCACTTGAACGTCATGGATCATTTCAGCCACTCCTGTCATACACTGCTCTTTTGAAATTATGCGCCCACCTTCTTGCATCATATCAGCTACAGATTTTCCATCTCTTGCACCTTCAACAACTGCATCTGTAATTATTGCAATTGCCTCTGGGTAATTTAATTTTACCCCTCGCTCTAATCTCTTACGTGCAACTTCTGCAGCCATAGAAATTAATAATTTATCTTTTTCTCGTGGTGTCAGTTTCATTTTAAAGTTTCCAATTTTTTGGTACGGCATTATCTGTTAGAAGCGAAAGAATAGGTAAAAGTGTTTTTCTAAGTTCATAACTATCTGGACTTAAAATTCTTATAAGCAACAAATGATTATTAATCAGACTAGCCCCAGCAGTAATTGGTAGTAGCTTTCTAATTTTATTTAAGATCTCAATTGAGCTCGCATCGTATAGGGCTATGTTTGCCATTGCTTTGTTGTTATTACTTGTTGATTTATTCTTCAAAATTTCAGTAATATTTCCGTTCATTTTTATTCCATCAATATAAATGGGTTCACCGTTGCAATTGATAGAAACATTATCTTTAAAGAAACAGGAACCCAGTTCCTCTCCTGAAGCTAATCTACCAAATACTATGGGCTCAACGAAAAGAACTTTAGATGTATCAAAAAGTTCTATGTTTAATTTTCTTTCTAATCTACTGCCATCAAATAAAATAGTTTCTTGAGGCAACCAATATAATTGTGCATTTTCTTCCACCGAAAGGTTATTATTTATTTTTCCAGATTCATTATCACAAGCACTATATATTCTTTCAGCAGCTTGAGTAGTAATGGTTAAATTAGCTCCTTTTGCGACTTTCGCATAAGTTGAAAAATAATCACCACTAGTTATACCACCGGCTGTATTTACAATAACTGCTTCTAGATTATTATTCGATGATCTGGGAAATACGGCTCTCATAGAACCTTCCTGACGAAGGTCAGAAAGCTTAGTATTGCCTAATGCATCAGTTGCAACAGATAAACTCACATTACCAAATGCGCGCTGAAGTTTTACGCTTGATGAAATTGAAGACTGAAGTGACAAAGTAAAAACTCCCAATGATATTTTACATAGAGAATTTGCAACCATCAAGAAAAGCATCTAATTCAAAAAAAGAAAATATAAATCGAAACAGTAATGCACAAAATATTACACTTTTGCATAAAAATTAATCATAATTAAAACAAAATTTGATTTATCAAATATTCAAACACAGCAAATAAATTTTATAAATTTCAATAATGAAAAGCCTTATACTCCTTCTTAAGAATATATTGACTAATTTATAATTTGATAATTAATTATTCATAAGTTTTTTAGTAAAAGGCCGATAAAATGATCTTAAGTCAAAATCAAAAAAAACAATTTTGGACAGATGGGTTTTTGTTAGTAGAAAACGCCATAAACGATATGCAACTTGAAAATTTAAAAAAAACTTTTTTAGATTGGGTCAATGATAGTCGAAACTATAAAACTGACTATGGAGAAACTATGGATGGTCGGCCACGTTTTGACTTACAACCTGGTCATTCTTCTGATGTACCTGGGCTGCGTCGAATTCAGTCACCTGAAGAAATCTCTGAAGTATTCGCAGATGTTATGAGAAATGGACGATCTGTTGATATGTGTGCTGAACTAATTGGCCAAGGAATTAGATTTCATCATGGCAAGGTGAACTCAAAATTACCTGGTACTGCTACTAAAGTAAATTTTCATCAAGATTTCCCCTTTGAACCAATGACAAATGATGACATGATTACATGCTTACTTTTCATAGATGACGTAACCTTGGAGAATGGTCCTCTTGAGGTAGTACCTGGCACACACAAAGGCCCTCTTTATTCACACTGGCATAATGGAACTTTTACTGGATCAGTATCAGACGAAATATTGGCTGAACATGAAGATAAGATTATAAGATGTACTGGCAAAGCAGGATCTGTTTGCCTGATGCACGCAAGTTTATTACATGGATCAGCACCAAACTTATCAAATAAATCTCGTACATTATATATTTCAACTTATTATGCTGAAGATGCAGTTGAACTAAGTCCAAATCATTTACCAAGCACGCTTACTCATGAATTAGTTCGAGGAGAAGCATCTGGCCGCGTTAGATGCTCTACTTATGAGATGCAACTACCAGAAGTGCCTAAAGGAACTTCATTTTTTGCTCAACAAGCATCGGCTGAAAAGTAAATATTTTTGATAATAGAAGCTTTGGATATTAAATACTTTCAGATGATTGTGCCCAAAGGTTAATATCTTGATCTTTTGCAATTTTATCAATGCTTGAAAGTTCTGAAGAGTTGAAATTTAAATTATTGATAGCACCAACACAGTCTTTTACCTGTTCGGGTTTTGAAGCACCAATTAATGCAGTTGTAACCTTACCCTCCCTCAAAACCCAAGCAATAGCCATCTGAGCTAATGACTGCTCCCTATTAGCAGCAATGGCGTTTAGTTCATTTAACGCTTGAATAAGATGAGGTGTGATTTTATTTTTGTCTAAACTTTTACCTTGAGTTGCACGACTTTCATTTGGTATTTTACTTAAATATTTGTTCGTGAGCATACCTTGCGCAAGAGGCGTGAAAGCAATTGAGCCCACACCTAAATTATCAAGCGTATTTAAAAGTTTATCCTCTTCAACCCATCTATTAAAAAGATTATAGCTAGGTTGATGTATAAGACAGGGTGTGCCTAAATCGTTAAGGATTTTTACAGCCTCTTTAGTTCTTGCACTATTATAACTTGAAATCCCTGCATAAAGAGCTTTTCCAGATCTTACTATTTGATCAAGCGCACCCATTGTTTCCTCTAATGGCGTATTTGGGTCGAAACGGTGCGAGTAAAATATGTCCACATAATCTAACCCCATCCTTTTGAGAGATTGGTCGCAAGAGGAAATCAAATATTTTCTACTCCCCCACTCTCCATAAGGGCCAGGCCACATATCATATCCAGCCTTTGAGCTAATGATCAATTCATCTCTGAGGCCCTGAAAATCTGTTTTTAATATATCACCAAATGCTTCTTCTGCGCTTCCAGGTGGTGGCCCGTAATTGTTTGCCAAATCAAAATGTGTAATTCCGTTGTCAAACGCCGTCTGACAAATTTCTCTTTTTGTTTGATGTGGAAAATCGTGACCAAAATTATGCCACAATCCTAGTGAAATTAATGGTAGTTTCAAACCAGATCTGCCGCAATTACGGTAAATCATTTTTTCATATCGATCATTTTTTGGGATATATGTCATAAATTTACACTTCAAATAATAATACTAAAAATTAAATTATTCTAATGTGATAATTTATCTAACTACAATAGTTATATTGCTTATTTTGAATATAAATTTCTCATTCTGCCTATCAGACTTATTGAAATTGATATTTCATTCTAACTTTAACTTGCTAATGATGGTAGCCATAGAACTATACTTGGAAAAGCTATCAATCCTGCAATTGTAAACGCATCAGCAATAAAAAATGGTGTAACACCTTTAAATACATCTTGAACACTTAAGTCATCTCTTACACCCGCTACCACAAAGCAGTTCAATCCAATTGGCGGTGTTATCAAACAAAATTCAGCCATTTTTACAACAAGAATACCAAACCATATACCTGCCATTGGGCCTGACATACCAAATGCACTATCTGCAGCAGTTACATATTCACCTCCATTTAGAGCCATAACAGCAGGATATGTTATCGGAAGAGTTAATAACAACATACCGATTGCATCCATAAACATGCCTAAAATCGCATAGGCTAATAATATAAATACAAGCGTCAGCATTGGACTTTGGTCAAGCGATGTAATCCAATCTGAAAACGCAGCTGGAAGATCTGCAAATCCAAGAAAGCGGACATAGATTAGAACACCCCAAATAATTGTAAATATCATTACAGCTAATTTAGCTGTTTCAATAAGTGCATCTTTCAACTGGGCCCAGCGCATACCTCTATAAAGCGCCATACAAAAAACTATGAAGGCTCCAATTGCCCCGCCTTCAGTCGGTGTACCCCAAGCATCGCCACCGAATGGATTATAAACAAATAATATAATAATTGCGACTACTGCAAAAATTGGCATTGCAGGTGGTAAAGAAGCAAACCGCTCGCGCCAAGTAAACCCCGAGACAGGAGGACCAAAATCTTTAAAACTCAAAGCAAGACAAACAATTAAAAGACCATAAATTAGCGCTGAAAATGCGCCTGGAACGAACCCTGCCAGTAACAACATACCAACATCTTGTTCAACAATTATAGCATATATAACTAATATAGCAGATGGTGGAATAAGAGAAGCAAGCGTTCCTCCCGCAGCCACCACTCCTGCAGCAAATCTTTTATCATATCCAATCGCAAGCATTTCTGGAATTGCAATTCTTGCAAATACTGCTGACGTAGCGACTGATGCACCTGATACTGCTGCAAAGCCTGCTGTAGCAAAAACTGTTGAAACCGCTAACCCTCCCGGCAACCAAGCTACCCATTTTTTAGCAGCAACAAATAATGCTTTGGTTAAACCAGCATAATAGGCCAAATATCCAATAAGAATAAAAGTTGGAATGAGAGACAATGCTTGTGAAGATACCTTTGAATGCGGTACTTGACCGGCAGTTTTTGATGCAACAGTTAATGCCCATAAAAAACTATCACCTGTATACCCTTTTTTTGCCCAAAATATCCATATCAAGCCAACAACACCCGCTATAGCGGCCGCAAATGCAACTCGCATGCCTAAAATTACAAATATTAAAAGGCCAATACTGACGGCAATTCCAATTTCAATAGGTTCCATATTAATTTCCTAGCCTGACACAGTACTGGCTTCTTTTGCAGCTTGAGCTGCCGCACTTTCAACAAGTGGAACGGCTATAGGTCTTGTCTCATTATATGCAAATGCTTTTCCAAACGATATAAGTTGAAGCGTTAAACGAACTGCCAAAAGACTAAATGCTACAGGGGCCAAAATCTTTGCAGGCCATAAAGGTATGGCAATGTCCATTGAGCTATCTCGACTCCACATTGGTGCGCTGAAATCAAAGCTCCGTGCAAAATGTGCCCAAGATCCCCATATAATTAATATCATTACTAATAACATAAACAGGACCGTAATAAACTCAACGGCCCAAAGGCTTCTACCTTTTAAAAAACTAACAAGAATATCCATTCTTATATGCCCACCATTTCGTTGAGTATATGCAATACCCATGAAAGCAATTAATGGCATAGCTTGCTCAATCCAATCCACATATCCAGGAAGTGGTTGATTAATGGAATGTCTCCCAGTTACTGATATGACCGCAAGCATCATAAGCGAAAAAACTGCTAGCCCACTGATTAAAGCAAATAAGCTTTCAATTTTATGAAGACTTTGATCTAGCTTGCTTAACAAACTTTTATCAATCAAAACTGATGAATTCGAAGCCATAATGTTATCCTAGGATTGTTATCTGCCACACTTTTTATGCGGCAGATAATTTAATTACAGGATTATGATTACTTTCCAATCATACCTGTTAGAAGGTCGTACAATTCTTGAGCAGGAAGACCTTTTGCAGTGTTATCAGCAATCCATGCCGCTGCAGCTGGGCCAGCGACTGCTTCTTTAAATGCTGCCAATTCATCAGCACCATAAGATATGCTTTCAATACCTTTTGATGTTAGTGTAGGGCCCCATGCATCCATTGTTTTACCATTATATGTTGAAATATAATAATCTAAAGACTCATCAATTGAACCTAGGAGTGCATTTCTGTTTGCTTCTGATAATGCAGCAAGCGCATCAGTATTCGCAACAACTGGGCAGTTTACTGTTCCTGGATTTAAGTTAGTTGTCCACCATTTTCCACTTTCAACTGTCCCAAACGACATATGAGCATGAGGAGCAAATGCAACAGCTTTTACAACTCCACCATCAAGAGCTTGACGTACTTCAGTCGCTGACATTGATGTTGGAACAGCGTTTACTGCAGCCATCGCTTTGCCAATTCCTCCCGTGGCTCGAACGGTAAGACCTTTATAATCAGCCAAAGTTTTTGGAGCATCTCCGACTCCAACCAAGTTGTACTGTGGCAACGGTGAAGGCATTAATAATGTTGCATTCCATCTTGAAAGATCTTTTTGTACTGCTGGATGAGCATAAATCGCCTGGCTAACTTTACGCTCTTCTTCAAGTGATGACACGCCAAGGAACGGCAATTCTAAAACAGTAATAGACGGGTTCTTATCACGATGATATCCCGCACAAAACTGTGCCATTTCAAATGCACCGATTGAAATACCATCCAAGTTTTCTTTATTCTTTGACAAGCCACCGTAAGAAATATTTAACTTCAAATCACCATTTGTTTTCTCAGATACTAGCTCAGCCAGTTTTTCAACATGTTCTGTAAATGCTCTACGTTTACCCCAAAGGGATACATTCCAGGTTGTTTCAGCTATTGCTTCACCAGTAAATGATGCTGCTACAACAGCCATAACACCTACTTTAAAAATATTTTTCATGAGTTCCTCCAAGAACAATAAGTTTTTTTATTTTATAATAATTAAATATATAACCAAATATATTAGTAGCAACTAAATAAGTTCACATCACATAATGAAAGAATATTAATGTCTTTTAAATATCCAGTTCGTCCATCATTAAGACTGCATTAGCTACTTCAGAACCTTTTTTGAAAAAATGCTTAGTGTAAAATTCAATATGATCTGGGGTTTCTTGAAATTCATGTGGGGTTAACGATACTGAATATACAGGTACACCTGTATCCATTCCTGCTCGAACAATACCATCTAGAACAGCTTGGGCTACGAACTCGTGCCTATAGATTCCACCGTTAACCACTAGAGCAGCGCAAATAATACCATCATACTTACCAGTTTCGGCTAATTTCTTTGCTACAAGAGGCATTTCTAGTGCTCCAGGTACATTAACTTCTTTTAAATCATATTTGCGATGCTTGTGCTTCATTTCATTTTCAAATCCTATTTGAATTTGATCAACAATATCTGCATGCCAACGCGCTTTTATAATTGCGATTTTAAGGGGTCTTGTCATTTTGGGTCTCCTATTAATAGACAAAGCCCCAGAGCGTTAGAGGTGTAGATTTAGCCCACCCCCCTTCTCTATCATCCAGACTATAACTGTCGGCGCAGGAATTTCACCTAACTCTGCTGACCTCTTATATTAAGAGCGCTCGCGGGCTATCACCGCCGGTGGGGAATTACACCCCGCCCTGAGAATTATTCAAATATAAACATGAAAATTAACAACGTCCAGATGCATTCAGCGGTAGATAAGGACAAAAAAAAAGGTTATTCAAAAAAAATGGACAACACACTTACAATAATCCGCCCTGACGATTGGCACCTTCATCTACGTGATGGAGATATGCTAGAAGGTATACTTCCTGAAACAACTCGACATTTTGGGCGTGCAATAATAATGCCAAACCTTGTGCCACCTGTAGTGACGGCAACTGATGCACAAAGATACCGCGATAGAATTTTAACAGCTTGCCCTTCTGGCTCTAATTTTAAACCATTAATGACATTATATTTGACAGATAGAACTGACCCAAATGATGTTGCAGCTGCATTTGCAGATGGGTTGATAAATGCTGTAAAATATTACCCCGCGGGAGCAACAACAAACTCAGATAGTGGTGTTACCAACATAAAAACCGTTATGCCAGTATTAGAAAAAATGGCTGAAATTGGGCTCACACTTTGCATTCATGGTGAAGTTACAGACCCTGAAGTGGATATTTTTGATCGTGAAGCTGTTTTTATAGATAAAATTTTAGACCCATTACGCCTAAGGTTACCTGAATTGAAAACTACATCTGAACATATCACAACTAAAGATGGTGTAGATTATGTCAAAAGCCAATCAAAAAATCATGCAGCATCAATAACAACTCATCATTTAATGATAAATCGAAATCATTTATTAGTTGGAGGCATCAAACCACATTATTATTGTCTACCTGTAGCAAAGCGAGAAGACCACAGACTAGCAGTTAGAAATGCTGCAACTTCTGGAGACAATCGATTTTTTCTTGGGACAGACAGTGCACCGCATATAGATCCAAATAAAGAGTCTGGGTGTGGTTGCGCAGGATGCTTTACTGCGACAAATACAATTTCTTTGTTAGCTCATGTATTTGATCAAGATGATGAATTGGAAAACTTGGAAAAATTCACATCACTTAATGGACCAAAGCATTATAATCTAAAACCAAACAATGACACGATTACACTAGAAAAATCTGATGAACCTGTGCAATTTCCTGAAAAAATACACACAAATGATGGTCCTGTTACGGTATTTAATCCGGGGCAAGAAATATTTTGGAAAGTCAAAAAAACTTAATTTCATTTACTAGGTTTAATAATCTTAATTTAAAAAACATACTTATCCACAGGATATCCAGATAGAATATTAAAATCATCTGTGTCATAGTAATTAATAACAAAAATTTTATTATTTAGATAAGCGGGTGAATTAATGAATGAGATTAGTCCTTTAGGCAATTCACAAGCCCCTGAAGAAGTAGAATCAAATTTACAGCCCCACAATATTGAAGCAGAACAAGCTCTATTAGGCGCTTTGTTAGTAAACAATGATGTATATGACAAAATTGCTTCAATTGTGAAAGATATCCATTTTTTTGATCCAGTTCATGCTCGTATCTTCGAAACTATAGCAAACCGCATACAAAAAAATGCCTTAGCTTCTCCAGTCACAATCAAAGCATTTTTTGAAGATGACGAAGGACTAAATGAACTGGGTGGACCTTCATATTTAGCCCGCTTGGCTGGCGCTTCAGTATCAGTCTTCGCTGCACGTGATTATGCTCAAATGATTTATGATATGGCTATCAGACGTGATCTCATGGCTATTGGAGAAGATATTGCAGATAAAGCGCGGTTGATTGATATTTCATCTGAACCCTCTGAACAAATTGTTGAAGCAGAACAAAAGCTTTACGCTCTCTCAGAGCAAGGCCAAGTAGATAGCGGATTTCAATCATTTCTAAAGGCAGTAACTGACGCAGTTAATATGGCAAACCAAGCTTACCAGCGTGATGGTGGAATGGCGGGAATTTCAACAGGCTTAACAGATATGGATAAAAAACTCGGTGGGCTACATCCTTCAGATTTGCTTATTCTTGCAGGCCGCCCATCTATGGGTAAAACATCTTTAGCAACGAACATAGCTTTCAATATTGCCAAGGCATATAAAAAAGGCCAACGCCACGATGGAACAGAAGGTGCCGTTGAAGGTGGGGTTGTGGGATTCTATTCACTTGAAATGTCTGCAGAGCAACTTGCAGGAAGAATTTTGTCTGAGGCATCAGAAGTACCATCGACACAAATAAGATCTGGCGACATGACTGAATCTGAGTTTCGACGTTTTGTTGAAGCAGCCAAACAATTAGAAAATTGTCCACTTTATATTGATGATACTCCGGCGTTACCTATTAGCCAACTAGCAGCACGAGCTAGAAGACTTAAGCGCACCCATGGCCTTGATGTTCTTATAATTGATTACCTTCAGCTCGTACGCCCTGCATCTGCTAAAGACAGCCGAGTAAATGAAGTTTCAGAAATTACTCAAGGAATGAAAGCAATTGCGAAAGAATTGGATATTCCAGTGATAGCACTTTCACAATTATCGCGTGCAGTAGAAAGCAGAGAAGATAAACGTCCACAGCTATCAGATTTGCGCGAATCTGGGTCAATTGAGCAAGATGCTGATGTTGTAATGTTTGTATTTAGAGAAGAGTACTACAAAGAGCGTGAGAAGCCCGGGGATCATGAAGCAGATAAAATGATGATGTGGCAAGAAGAAATGGAAGCCTTACACGGTAAAGCTGAAATAATCATTGGCAAACAGCGCCATGGGCCAATAGGAACTGTTGACCTATCATTTGAAGGTCAATTCACACGTTTTGGAAATTTAGTAAAACCTTGGCAAACTAGTACACGTGATCAAGATTTCTAAATAAAAAGTATATATTTAGAAAACTTTATTTCAAATTTGGTTAAACAAAGTTATCTACTTTTTCTTGCACCACGACCAAGAGCTTTAACATAACGTCCTTCTTGGTGTTTATTCAACTTCGTGACTTTCTTTTCTTTTTTATCGGCGTATGGGTTCTTATCAGATTGAGATCGCATAAATATTCTTATTGGGGTACCTGGCATGCTAAAGTCTTCCCTCAAGCCATTAACTAGATACCTATTGTAACTAGTTGGAAGTAAATCTGGGTGACTACACATTACAACAAAACTTGGTGGTCTTGCTTTAACTTGTGTCATATATCTCAATCTAATGCGGCGGCCACCAGGTGCTGGTGGTGGATGAGCATCTGTCATGTCCATAAGCCAACGGTTACATTGAGATGTCGATAAACGTTTATTCCATACTTTATGCGCACTTAAAATTGCCGCATGGAGTCTATCTAATCCTCGACCAGTCTTTGCAGAAATTGTCACTAATGGTGCACCACGAAGTTGAGGTAACAAACGTGTAAATTTCTCACGGATATCTTTTAATTTTTCTTGTTTCTCTGTTTCTACATCCCACTTATTAACCGCAACAACAACAGCGCGACCTTCCCGCTCTGCTAAATCAGCAATGCGCAAATCTTGTTGTTCAAATGGAATTGCTGCGTCTAAAAGAACAACTACTACCTCAGAAAACTTCACTGCCCGTAAACCATCAGAAACTGAAAGTTTTTCTAGTTTTTCTTGTACTTTTGCTTTTTTTCGTATCCCTGCCGTATCCCATAATCGCATGGGAACATCATCCCAATCATGGTTAATAGAAATACTGTCACGAGTTATACCAGCTTCAGGCCCAGTGAGCATTCTTTCTTGGCCCAATATTTGGTTTACTAGAGTAGATTTACCAGCATTCGGCCTGCCTATGATAGAAATTTGTAGAGGCCTCTCAGCTGAGTAACTAATCTCTAAACCACTATCTTCATCATCTAAATCTTCTATATCAATATCAGTTTCAGGTTCTAAAAGGTCTTCATCTTCTTCAAACTCTTTTGATATAGGCATAAGCACATGCTGGAGATCAACCATTCCTTCTCCGTGCTCACCAGAAAGGCGGACAGGCTCACCTAAACCCAAACTAAAAGCATCAAAGAAGCCAACTTCGCCTGCATTACCTTCAGCTTTATTTGCTACCAAAATCACCTTAGCTGATTTTTTTCTCAAAATTTCTGCAAACACTCTATCTGCTGGCAAGACACCTGCCCTTGCATCCATCATAAAAATACAAACATCAGCCATATCAACTGCGCGTTCAGTTAACATGCGCATTCGACCCTGAAGACTTTCATCAGTTGCCTCTTCTAACCCTGCAGTATCTATGACTGTAAACTTTACAGGGCCCATTTTAGCATCACCTTCACGCAAATCACGAGTAACACCAGGTTGGTCATCAACTAGAGCTAATCTCCTACCTACCAGGCGATTAAATAGTGTAGATTTTCCTACATTTGGTCGTCCGACAAGTGCGACAGTAAAAGTCATTTTCTTGGCCTTTGCAAAAATGCATTCAATTTATTTAAATACACTATGATCTCTGAGAGCCTTTAACCAATAAAATCCCTATTGGAAAGCTATGAGTTTACCAGAACCCGATAGAATATACATACGTTCATTTGCTATAGCCAATTGTGAGGCCGCTCCGCCTCGAACAGGAATCGAATTTAATAATTCTCCTGTTTTTGGATCAAAAACGCGTATCTTCTTATCAGTACCAGCAACATATAATTTATTTCCTGCTAGAACAGGACTAAAATGTCCATATTTCCCAGTAGACCTTTTTGGGTTTTTATAAACTGGTAAATCATAAGACCAAACCTCAGCACCATTCTTACGATCTAAGCGTTTGAGCTTCTGCTGATCAGTTAAGACAAATAAGGCGTTATTTTCTATCCAAACTGGGCCAATAGCACCTTCTTTTTTTGTCCACACCCTCATTCCAGATGTGATATCAATTGCCGCTAGTCTACCAGAGTTAGTTCCAGCATAAACTACTTTTCCAACAATTACAGGATCACCTGATACTGCCTTAACATAACCATTTGCTGATCCAACACGTTTACCGTTTATTACTTGGCTCCAAGATTGAAGCCCCTCATTTAAAGAAACGCCCAACACTTCTCCTGATGTAAATGGAAGAACAACCAAATTCCCACTAACAGCTGGAGTACCCGCACCTAAGATACCTGCTCCGGTTGTGTTTGATTCTTGGGTCCAAACAACACGGCCATTTTTTGCATTTAGTGCTATGGCTTGGTTTCCCCCAGTCATAACTATAATTATTCCACTAGCATATGTTGGAGGTGCTGATATTGAACCTTGAACATCATGTCTCCATCGAATAATTCCTGTAGCTGCGTCTAATAAAACTACTTCTCCTGCACCAGTTGATACAGCTAAATTTCCCTTTGAATACGCAAGGCCACCACCAGAAATTTTATCTTTTGGACTTTTGCTTGAAGTTAAATCAGCCGCCCATACTTTTTCACCATTTTCATCAAATGCACTAACACCAAAATTTGAATCTAGAGTGAAAATACGATTTTCAGCTATGATTGGGTCAGCTGCAAGTCTTTGACGTCTTTTATTACCAACACCAATTTTTTCGGACCAAATCTCAGTAGGCTCGTTCGATAAAGAAGGGTGCTTTATAAAATGACTTTGACTTCCATTTCTATGTGTCCATTCTTTATTAATCTTAGCTTTTGAGAGAGTTAAATTTTTATTTGCTAAAACTGGAGCATCAACTGCTGACCTAAGATCTAGACGTACACCCGGAACAATATCTTCCTTTTCGCCGCATGCGGCCAAAAACAGTATAACTATAAAAGTTAAAGCTTTTATTTTATCTAGCATGGCATCTAATCCTCAAGCACAAAACAGATTCTAAATTGAATATATATTTTAAAAGTACAAAATAGCCTAATTGGCCAATTCACCTCCAAGGGCTAAAATCATTTGTTTACTTCTAGCAATCAAAGCTTGAGAAACGTCCGCCTCTTCAATTAAGGTTGAGAATATTTCAATGGCTTTGTCAGAATTTCCCATATCAATATAAGCAATTGCCTTCTGCTCCATGGCAATTACCCTAAAAGCATTACCGGGTGTAGCAATGGCATCAAGCGCTTGCATTCTAGTATCATTATCCATTTTATTTCCACGGATCATAATTGCCTTGAGCATTGCAACTTGAGAATAAATATCATCTCCACCACTCATGGAATCATATACAGCAAGAGATCCGGTTATATCATCTTGCTCTAAGAGAACACCTGCACGATGCAATTTAGCAATTGGAGCTTCATCTCCACCATTTTCAGAAATTAATGCTAGTTCAGAAGCACGGATGCTTGCGTCGTCTTGGTTAAGTGCAGCGATCAAAGCATCCCCGCGCGCAGAAGCAGCGTTTGCTTTCGCAGATTTTTGATATTCTAAAAATCCAGCGCCACCAACTAAACTACAAATAACAACTACAGGAATCCATGCATATTTTTTGTATAATGCAAATAACTTATCCTTGCGTACTTCTTCTGATACTTCCTCGATAAAACCGTCTGTGTTACTCACTTGAGAGCCTCCAAATACTATTGTTACGTTCATTTAAACTGAATATGATATCAATTCCAGTCAGTTCAGTTTTTTTTTGGTTTATATGTATGTTCAGCTGCGGGGAAACTACGGTCCCGAACCTCTGATGAATATCTGTTTATTGCGTTAATCATCATTTCTTCCATATTTCCATACCTTTTAACAAAAGTTGGAACACGTGGAAATAATCCAATCATATCTTCAAAAACTAAAATTTGGCCATCACAATGCGCAGATGCTCCTATTCCAATTGTTGGTATTTGGATACTTTTTGTAATTTTTTGTGCAAGTTCTTCTGCAACCCCTTCGATCACAACAGAAAATGCACCCGCCGCTTCAACTGCTTTTGCGTCTAAAATGACCGCTTGCCAGGAATCTTCGTCTCGAACGGCTTTGAAACCGCCAGCAGTATTCATTTGTTGAGGCATTAACCCCACATGCGCCATTACAGGAATTCCACGCGCGGCTAAATGTTGAATAGTGGAAGCCATCTCTTGTCCACCTTCAAGCTTTACTGCTGTACATCCTGTTTCTTTTATAATTCTACTAGCGTTTCGAAATGCAACCTCTGGACTTTCTTCGTAACTTCCAAACGGCATGTCAACTACCACTAATGCTTTTTGTGCACCACGTACGACTGCTTGACCATGCATAATCATATGCTCGATTGTTACACCTAGAGTATTTGGCATACCGTGAATAACCATTCCAAGACTATCCCCGACAAGGATCATATCTGCCTCAGCATCAACCAAATGAGCTACATGAGCAGTGTAGGCCGTTAAACAAACAAGTGGCTGAGTCCCTTTTCGTGCCCGGAAATCAGGAACAGTCATAACTTTTCGATCATTCAAAATGTTTTTTGATTGCTCGGCATCTGTCACACCTATTTTTTTTGAAATTGTTGACATATCCATCAGTTCCCATGCGCTTGTCTTTATAATATTTAATAAAGCATTATTTGTCAGAATACGAGACTGAATAATAACCCAATAGAATAAGTCTACGTTTAGGCTAGCAAAATCTTCTTTACGCTCTAGTTGTAAGGAACGTTATTAAGGCGTAAAGAGTGCACGAATCTAGAATTATTATTTATTTCAATAATTTGGCTACTAAATATCGGAGTTTATCATGCGTATTTCATCAATAATTATTGCAATCATAGTCTGCGCTGGGATTGCAGGATTTATATTTAGAAATGATTTTAATGCATACTTAAATACTCAGGATGTTATAATAGAAGAAACCAACGAAATATCCTCTGAATTAAAAGAAAAGAAAATCAATAAGCAAAAAGCTGTTTCTGTTCTGGTTCAAAAATCAAATGAGCAAGAAGTAACGAATGGCATTTTACTACGCGGTCAAACAGAAGCATTTAAATCGGTTCAAGTTAAAGCTGAAACATCAGGTTCAGTCATATCACAACCTATACGAAAAGGTACATTTGTAAAAAATGGTGAACTTCTTTGTGAGCTTGAAGTAGGTACAAAATCAGATGTGTTGTCAGAAGCAAAGGTAGCTCTAGCTCTGTCTCTAGATGAATTAGATGCTTCAATACATCAATATGAATTACGTGTTCAAGCTGCAGAGCGCCAAAAGTCTTTACTAAAACGAGGAGTTGGGACTGAAGCAGCCGTAGAAGCCGCTGAATTATCTGCCTCTAGTGCAGAAACACAATCACTAAGCAAACGCCAAGCTGTTGCGAATGTCGAAGCAAGAATAAATCGAGCGACTACCGAATTAAATAATACAAAGATCATTGCCCCATTTGACGGGCTATTAGAGTCAGACACGGCCGAATACGGTGATTTTATGCAAACCGGCGCTCCTTGTGGCACACTTTTAGCACTCAATCCTATCAAATTAATAGGTTATGCAACCGAGACTCAAGTATCCAAAATAGAAGTTAATACAACGGCTGGTGCAAGATTGATAAGTGGCGATACAGTATCGGGAACGGTAAGTTTTATTTCTAGGTCAGCGGATCCTACCACACGTACTTTCCTTGTTGAGACTACTGTTCCAAATGAGAATTATGAAATCCGAGAGGGTTCAACAGCAGATATATATATATCGCTTTCTGGGGCAAAAGGACATTTGCTTCCACAATCATCACTTACTTTAAACAGTTCAGGAGTACTTGGAGTAAGAATTGCCTTAAATGATAAGGCTAAGTTTATTCCTATAAATATCATAAGAGATTCTGAAGAAGGCGTTTGGGTTACAGGCCTTCCGGATACAGTAGACGTGATAATTGTTGGGCAAGAATATGTCACAGATAATTCAAATATAAAAGTATCATATAAGGTTTCTCAATAATGACTGGAATGATTGACTGGGCTACCGACAGAGCCCGAATGATTTTAGTATTTGTAGCAATGTCTCTTGCAGCAGGTATTTTAGCATACACAGGGTTACCAAAAGAAGGTGAACCAGATATTGATATTCCCGCATTATTTGTTTCAGTACCTTTCCCTGGAATATCTGCGGAAGACAGTGAAAAATTAATTGTTAAACCATTAGAAAATAAGTTACGTGATATAAGTGGTTTAAAAACCATGTCATCAACTGCCTCAGAAGGATATGGTGGTGTAGCACTTGAATTTGAATTTGGTTGGGATAAATCTGCTACAATTGCAGATGTCCGAGATAAAGCAAATCAAGCCCAAGCTGAATTTCCAGACGGTGCTGACCAGTACTCAATAAATGAAATTAATTTTTCAAGGTTCCCAATATTAGTTGTTTCAATGTCAGGGCAGTTACCTGAAAGAACAATGACCAGAGTAGCAAAAAACCTGCAGGATAGAATAGAATCCATGACAGAGGTTCTGGAAGTTGGTTTAGCTGGCCAGCGTGATGAAATGTTGGAAGTTTTAATCGATCCATTAAAGCTTGAAGCTTACAATGTCACAGCGGGTGAATTAATTAATGTTGTTACAAATAATAACTTATTAATTGCTGCTGGTGAAATAGAAAACGAAGCAGGCGCCTTTGCTATTAAGATCCCTTCGTCGTTCAATGAACCAAAAGATGTCTATAATTTGCCAGTAAAAGTTAACGGTAACAGAGTTATTACACTCGAAGATCTGGCCGATATTAGGCTAACATTTGAAGATAGAGTTGGCACGGCTCGATTTAATGGTGAGACAACTGTTACTCTGCAAATAATCAAACGAAAAGGTGTAAACTTAATAAGCACAGTTAGTTTAGTGAAAGCTAAAGTAGAACAAATAATTTCTGAATGGGAGCCCGAACTTAGGGACGCAATAACGATAGATTTTTCATCTGATCAATCTAGACAAGTTTCTGATATGGTAAGCCAACTTGAAGGATCAGTTTTGACCGCCATTGCTCTGGTTATGATTGTTGTTTTAGCCGCGCTGGGTATTCGATCTGCCCTTCTTGTTGGCTTTGCAATCCCCACTTCTTTTCTTTTAGCCTTTGCACTAATGGGAATATCCGGAATTACAATCTCCAATATGGTAATGTTTGGGTTAATACTCGCTGTGGGGATGTTAGTTGATGGTGCCATAGTTGTTGTCGAATACGCAGATAAACGCATAGCTGAAGGTACTGGCCCAATGGAAGCATATGGTTCAGCTGCCAAAAGAATGTTCTGGCCCATCGTTTCCTCAACGGCAACTACATTATGTGCATTTTTACCAATGTTATTTTGGCCAGGTGTGCCTGGTGAATTTATGCGAATGTTACCCATAACATTAATATACGTTTTATCAGCTTCATTACTTGTTGCTCTTATTTATCTACCAGTAATTGGTGGAGTAGCTGGAAGATTAACACGTATTTTAGAGAACATTTCTAACAGTTTGAGAAATAATTCAAAACTCATAGTGCGCTTATTGTTAGTAATGGCATCAATTGCAGTCATTTTTGCTGGAGTAATTCAATTAGTAAATGGCATTGCTGTTATTGGTGCAGTATTATTTTTCACTGGATGCATGGCTACTTCAGCCACAACAAGTTCTTTGAAATCCACATCAAAAAGTAATAATGATTTAAAGCCAAACCTTTATGCACGTTTGATTACTTTAATTGTTAGTAAATGGTACATGCCAGCTGTAATGATAGGTCTAACAATATTTTTCTTAATAACAGTTTTCTCTGTTTTTGGAAAAAATAATAATGGTGTAGAATTCTTTGTTACCACAGAGCCAGAGAACGCCATAGTTTATGTGCGTGCTCGAGGCAATTTATCCTTAGCTGAAAAAGATATCCTAGTTGAAAACGTTGAAGGTTTAATCAAAGACATCGATGGCATACAAAGTGCATTTGCATTTGCTGGAGATGGCGGGTTGGATAATAACACTGGTGGAGCTACTGCTCCACTAGATACGATTGGGCAAATCCAAATTGAAACTACACCTTGGGAAGCGCGGCAAGGCTCACCATCAGGTTTTGATATTCTTAAAGCAGTAGAGGCAAGAATTGCAGATGTTCCTGGTGTTCAAGTGGAAATCTTAGAACTTGCACAAGGTCCTGCTTCTGGCAAACCATTAACTCTTAGAGTTAAAGGATCAAACTTTGATGACTTAAAGACAGCAGCAGGAATTATTCGCAATCATTATGAATCTATTGATGGTCCAATTAAAATTGAAGATACACGGCCACTTCCTGGTATTGATTGGCAAGTAGATGTTGATGTTGAAAAAGCAGGTAGATACAAAGCGGATGTTGCACAGGTTGGGGCAATGGTACAGCTTGTTACACGTGGTCTGAAACTTGGGGATATGACTGTAGATACGTCTGATGAAGATATTGATATTCGCGTACGACTTCCAAAAAAGGATAGACTTCTTTCTACTCTAGAAACATTACGCGTTAGGACAAACTCTGGTTTAATTCCAATATCAAACTTCATCACTTTAAAACCAGTTGAGAAACTTGGCCAAATTGATCGTGATGACAGCAAAAGGTACTTTGATATTAAAGCCGATGTAGCAGAGGGAATTAATGCTGGCGAAAAAATTGCAGAAATAACAAAATGGCTTGAAGAAGAAGAACGCTTACCAAATGGAATTGAGTGGGAATGGAAAGGTGATCAAGAAGAGCAAGCAGAAAGTTCAGCATTTCTAGGCAAAGCCTTTCTTGGCGCTTTAGGATTAATGTTTGTAATTTTGTTGGCACAATTCAATTCATTTTATAACTCTGCACTTGTTTTAATAGCCGTTGTTCTTTCAACTGCAGGAGTTTTAATCGGAATGCTAGTCATGAACCAAGCATTTAGTGTTATTATGACTGGAACAGGAATAGTGGCTTTGGCAGGAATTGTTGTTAATAATAACATTGTTTTAATTGATACTTATCAAGAGTATTCAAAAAACATGCCAGCACTTGAAGCTATTTCAAAAACTGCACAAGCCAGAATTCGGCCTGTTCTTTTAACTACAATAACAACTATGGCTGGTTTAACACCAATGATGCTGGGCATTTCAATTGATTTTATAAATGGTGGATATTTTATAGATCAGCCAACTGCGCTCTGGTGGAAACAGCTTGCAACTGCAGTAGTTTTTGGGCTGGGAATTGCAACTGTTTTAACCCTTGTTCTGACACCATCATTGCTAGCACTAAGAGTTTGGGTTAGCAGGGGTGCCTATGCTGGATTTACAAGGCTTTTGAGGCTTAAATCTATTGCACGCTAATCTAATTAATTGTTAGAAGAGACTGGCATTAGACTGCCAGCTCGGCTTCTGACTCTTGGATATGCCACATTTTAGTATATCGGCCATTAAGATTTAAAAGCTCGTCATGTGTGCCTTTTTCAACAATACAACCTTGTTCCAAAACAATAATCTGATCAGCATCAACGACTGTCGATAAACGGTGTGCAATTGTTATAACAGATCTTCCCGAACCTAATCCTCGTAAACTATCTTGGATGTTTCTTTCAGTTTCTGTATCTAACGCCGAAGTTGCTTCATCCAGTACTAATATGGGAGGGTTTTTCAACAAAGTACGTGCAATACCTACTCTTTGCTTTTCGCCTCCAGATAACTTTAATCCTCTTTCGCCAACAGTTGTATTATAACCATCAGTTAAACTAATTATAAAATCATGTATTTTTGCTGACTTGGCAGCAGCTATTATTTCATCTTCCGACGCACCATCCCGACCATAAGCAATATTATATCCTATAGTATCGTTAAACAGAACAGTATCTTGGGGAACAATCCCTATAGAGTTATGAACAGATGCTTGCGTTACGTTACGAATATCTTGTCCATCAATTTTTAAACTTCCAGAATTTACATCATAAAACCTAAAAAGAAGACGCCCGATAGTTGATTTGCCAGAACCCGAGGGGCCAACGATGGCAACTGTCTCACCTTTTTTTATTTTCAGCGATAACTTGGATAGTATAGTTCTTTCTGGATCATAGCCAAATGTAACGTTATCAAATTCAATTTGACCACCTTTTATATTTAAATCTTCGGCATTTGCCACGTCAATTACTTCTTGAGGTTGCCCAAGAAGATCAAACATTTCGCCCATATCAACTAATGCTTGTCGAATTTCACGATATACTGTTCCCAGAAATCCCAAAGGCATTGTTATTTGAATCATATAGGCATTTGCCATAACAAAATCGCCAACACTCAATTCTCCCCTTTGAACAGCCATAGCAGCCAATATCATTACTGTAATTAATCCCCCAGTGATAAGGAGTGTTTGCCCAAAATTTAAAAAAGCTAATGAATAACTGGTCTTCAATGCAGCAGCTTCATAACCTCGCATACTTTCATCATATCTTAGTGCTTCTCTTTCTTCAGCACCAAAGTATTTTACTGTTTCAAAATTCAATAAACTATCAATAGCTTTTTGATTAGCATCAGTATCTTTATCATTCATTTCTTTACGTACTTTCACCCGCCATTCTGTGACGGAAAAAGTAAACCAAATATATAAGACAATCGTAATCAAAACGATTGCCATATAGATAAAACCAAACTCTAGATAAAAAATACCTGCAACAATTAACAATTTAAGAATTAGTGGCCCAATTGAGAAAAGCATAAACCTTAATAAAAACTCGACCCCCTTAACACCACGCTCCATTACTCTACTTAATCCACCAGTCTTGCGTGTAATGTGATACCTGAGAGATAATCGATGCATATGCCTAAATGTCTCTAAAGCTAGTTGGCGTAGAGCACGTTGACCTACTTGTGCAAATATCACGTCTCTAAGTTGGCTAAATCCAACTGACAAAATGCGCATAACACCATAAGCAACAACCATACCGAGTGCACCTGCAGTCAACATAAATATAGTTTGATCTTCATCCGCTCCCGGAGCAAGGGCATCAACAGATACTCCATAAAAGTATGGTGCCAGTAATCCTAGTATTTCACCAAGTACTAATGCCAGCATTGCAAGAACAACTCTAAATTGTATATCTTTTCGCGATTTTGGCCACAAATATGGTAAAACAGATTTGATCACGTTCATTGCTTGTCCGCTTTTCAAATTTGCTGATGAAGTAGTGGGTCTCAATGTAATTAATCTCCGTTGAAGTCTTAACATAGTATTATGCTTCAAACTTGACTAGTTAATTCAAACTAAACTTTGTGAATATTATTTTTCAGGTATTTGGAACACTTGACCTGGATAAATTAAATCTGGGTCTTTTATTGAATCTCGGTTAGCTTCAAAAATTTGAACATATCTCATACCGAAGCCATATTTTAATTCTGCTAACTTCCATAGCGTAAAGCCAGGTTGTATTGTGGCCTGACCATCTTCCATTTCACGAATTACACGTTGGAAAGGACTCTCTACACGATCTACAACTTTACCTTCATTATTGATTGCATCAACTCTTAGCGTATAAATACCTTCTTCAATGTTAGGTATTTCAAAGTTCCACTTTCCATCAGTAACTTCTCCTAAAACAACTGGTTTATTATCAACATATACCCGAACTATCTGCTCAGATGATGCCCTACCAGCAAGAATTACATCGCCACTGGCAGCATAGTTAATTGTATCTAATGAAAGAGGTTGAATCTTTGGAGCTATATCGTTTTGTTCTTGAACAATAATCTTACCATCAGATTCAGCAATAATAATTTTTGGGCCACTCGCTTCAGCCTCTTTATTTGGGATTATCAAGACTGTATCAGCAGATTTAATGTTGCTGTCATTTACATCTTCTAATTGTAATTCAAGTGGTTTTTCACCAGAAGGGATCGTGGTTAATATAGCAAAAGCTCCTGAAGCATCAGTTTCAGCAGTCTCCAACTCTTTTCCGTCTACCAACAATCTTACCTCACTATTAGGCTTAGCTGAACCTGCAATAATAGCAGATCCATCTTCATCTACTCTTACTAAATCAAATGCTGGATTATTTTCAATTACAGCTTCAGTCTCTGCTATTATATTTTCTTCAGTAACTACCAACGTCTCTTCCATAGAAGCTGCCTCTTCTTCGGACGAAGTCACCTTATCTTTAGTAACTGGCTCTACTTTCGCTGTAGTCACCTTATTTTTAGTAGCTGGCTCTTCTTTCTCTGTAGACACATTATCTTTAGCAATTGGCTCCGCTACAACTGCAGACGCTTCTTTTTTGGCGACAGGCAACTCTACACTTTCAACCACCTCTTCTTTAGTAGTGGGCAATTCTTCAGATTTGTTTATTTCTTCTTTGGTATCTATACTGCCTTTAACTGCAGGTATTTCTTTTTGGTCAATTGATTTCACCTCTGCAGGCCCTGCCTCATTGGAAACAGCTTCATTCACCTCAACT
>Ga0209195_1000225_pt1 | contig 43328 bp, 39 predicted proteins | sample COGITO_mtgs_1004_3_FD_184788 | JGI IMG/M metagenome (GOLD analysis project Ga0209195, IMG submission 184788) | Pelagic marine microbial communities from North Sea - COGITO_mtgs_100420 (SPAdes) (version 2) | ecosystem: Environmental > Aquatic > Marine > Epipelagic ...
AAGTTTAAACAACAATTCAACGTTTTTAATAGATGAGGACATCTTGGTGATAGGTTCTAATTTAGACCCTATAAAAACTTCAGGAGGTCTTGTAAACCCTACCATCTTTAGTTGGGACAAAGGAAAGAAGGCTAAATATTATATTAAAAAATCTGGAGGAACTAAAAAACGTATCGAAAGTATGGTGGTGCTTCAAGCTAATGGAAAATCAGAAAAAATAGGATTATTTAAGAATCCAACAATATATCCTGGAGCTCAAATTATCATCACCGAAAAACCTGAAAAAATAGATGATGGTAAAAATAAATTTTTAGATGATTTTGTAAGAATTTTTGGAGTGGTCACAGGAGCCTTAACCACTATTATTTTAACTAAAAATTTATAGAGGTATGAATAGTTCTCAACAAACACATTCAGAAGCAGAAGATCAAATAGACATTATTGCCCTACTCTCTAAAGTTTGGGTGGGTAGAAAATTTATTATCAAATCAGCTGTTATTGCAGCTGTTATTGGTGTTCTAGTTGCTATATCTACTCCAAATACGTATACAGCTTCTTCCATGTTTACACCAAACTCTAGTGGTAGTTCGTCCGGAGGTGCAAGTGGATTAAAAGGACTGGCCTCATTGGCAGGAATTAACATTGGTTCTAGTATGGAGGGCGCTAAAGAGATTTCTCCCATGTTGTACGGTAAAATCTTGGAGAGTTACACCTTTAAAAAAGAATTGTTAGAGGCGCCTCTGAAAAATTTAGGAGAGGTAAGCTCACTTAGAGATTATTTTTTAAATGAATCTTCTTCTTCTTTTTTTGGAACAGTAAAAGAGTATACCATAGGTCTGCCATCAAAAATTATTGGATGGTTCAAATCTGAACCCAAAGAGTCCTCTTTACAATCTCTAGAAGGGCTAAATACTATCTCTGAAGAAGAGTTTGAGTATTTTAAAGAGATCGATGAAATGTTAACTCTTAATATCAATGACAAAGATGGGTATTTGGAAATTTCAGCCACTAGCAAGCTTCCTCAACTAGCAGCACAACTTGTTAAAAATGGAGAAAATATTTTACAGAATCAAATCATTGCCATTAAAACAAAGTCTAGTTCAGAGTTACTAGCTTATCTAGAAGAACAATATACCATCAAAAACAAACTGTTAATTGAAGCGCAAGACAATTTAGCTAATTTTAAAGATCGGAATTTAAACATCTCTAGAAGTAGTTTTTCGAATGCGCAAACTCGTTTAGAGGCAGAACTTCAAGTAGCCACTTCCGTATTTCAAAATGTAGTGACACAGTTAGAGCAAGTAAAATTACAGGTTGCAAAAGACACCCCAGTGTTTTCTTTTTTGAAGCCAGTCCTAGTGCCAACAGAAAAATCTGCACCAAAACGTAGTCTTATTGTCATTATTTGGTTGTTTTTGGGAGTGATTGTAAGTATTGGGTATTTGTTAGCTAAAGAGCCTCTATTAGATATGATCAAGCAAATTAAAAACAATCCATCATAAATGACAGCTCTGGATTCTAAGAAATGGTTCGTGGTCTATACCAAACCTAGAACTGAAATCAAAGTCTCGCAAAGACTGTCAGTTTTAGGGATTGAAAATTATACGCCCACTAGAATTGAGATCAGACAATGGTCTGATAGAAAGAAAAAAATACTAGTGCCTTTGTTACCTTCTATGGTGTTAGTGAATATTCATGAAAAGGAGGTAAATAAGGTATTTGAGGTAGCAGGTGTGGTTCGATATTTATTTGAAAACCAAAAACGAGCCGAAGTCTCTAATGAAGAAGTATTGGCAATGAACTATTATTTAGAGAACACCTATTACTCATATAAAAAAGAGTTAGAAGTTGGTGAAACTGTCAAAGTTCCATTGTTAGAAAAGGAAGCAACCGTGATTTCTGTGAAAGGAAAAAATTGTTTAGCTCAGTTAAAAAAACTAGGAGCCATTGTATCATTTCAACTGAATTAATCAGTTGTTTTTTTTGTTATGATTTTCCATTACTGTGAGTAGTGAAGGCGAAGCCGTAACTTAAAGTAATATTTTCAGTTTAAGTGAGCTGTAAAATAAAAAACAGACTACCGGTGGTAGTCGAGAGAAAAAGAAAGTTTAAAGATAAAAATAAATGAATATTACCGTTATAGGATCTGGATATGTTGGGTTAGTTTCAGGGACTTGTTTTGCAGAGATGGGAAACAGGGTGACTTGTGTAGATATAGATCCGGTAAAGATTGAAAAACTAAACCAAGGAATCATTCCCATTTTTGAACCAGGTTTAGAAACCATGGTGTTAAAAAACGTTAAGAATAAAAACTTATTTTTTACTACTGAATTAGCTGAGGCACTTCATAACTCAGAGATTGCTTTTATTGCCGTTGGAACTCCTATGGGAGATGACGGTTCAGCAGATTTACAATACGTATTAGCTGTAGCGAAATCAATAGGTCAATCGATGCAAAAAAGATTGATTGTGGTAGATAAATCTACCGTGCCTATTGGTACTGCAGATAAAGTAAAAGCGACGATACAAAAAGAATTAGACCTAAGAAATTCTGATTTAGAGTTTGACGTGGTTTCGAATCCTGAATTTTTGAAAGAGGGCGCTGCGATAGCTGATTTTATGAAACCAGACAGAGTGGTGATTGGAACTGAAAGTGATTATGCTAAGGAGAAGATGAAACAATTGTATCATCCTTTTTGTATGTCTAGAGATCGATTTATAACGATGGATGTTCGTTCTGCAGAGATGACTAAGTATGCTGCAAATGCAATGTTGGCTACCAAAATATCTTTTATGAACGAAATTGCCAACATTTGTGAAAAGGTTGGGGCTGATGCCAATCAGGTTCGCATTGGAATTGGGTCAGACCAGCGTATCGGATATAGTTTTATTTACCCAGGAGCTGGGTATGGAGGGTCTTGTTTTCCAAAAGATGTAAAAGCACTGACTAAAATTGCAAAAGAGCACGATTATCATGCAAAATTAATAACTTCAGTTGAGGAGGTAAATGATGCTCAGAAATTAGTCATTGCTCAGAAAATAATTAACCGTTTTGGAGAAGATCTAACCGGCTTTACTTTTGGTATTTGGGGATTGGCCTTTAAGCCAGGAACTGATGACATGCGTGAAGCTCCAGCCATTTATGTAATCAAAGAATTAGTGAGCAGGGGTGCCAAAATAAAAGCGTATGATCCTAAGGCGGTACATGAAGCTAAAGCACACTATTTAAAAGGGGTCCAAAACATTACTTATGCAACAAAATATGCCGTTTTAAAAGACTCAGACGCGCTGGTATTACTTACTGAATGGAAAGAATTTCGTTCTCCAGATTTTGAGGAAATAAAAGCACAATTAAAAACTCCTGTTATTTTTGATGGACGTAATCAGTACAATACATTTAACGTGCAAGAAAAAGGTTTTGAATATCATCAAATAGGAAAAAGTAAATGAAAATATTAGTCACTGGCGCAGCTGGGTTTATTGGATTTCATACGTGTTTAAAGTTAGTGATTCAAGGTCATGAAGTTTATGGTATTGATAACATTAACGATTATTATGATCCTAAACTAAAGTTTGATCGATTAAACGAATTAGGGTTTAACGAAGTTGAATCAAAACTCTTTAAAAATGAAGTTCAAAGCGCTAAATTCAATACTTTACGATTTTCTAGAATAGATATAGTTGATACTAAAAGTATTGATATTTTATTTAAGCAAGAACAATTTGAAGTAGTCTGTAATCTAGCCGCTCAGGCAGGCGTCCGATATTCTATAGAAAACCCAAAGGCCTATTTAGATAGTAATATTTCTGGGTTTTTAAATATACTCGAAGGATGTCGAAACCATAAAGTAAAACATTTGGTGTATGCGAGTAGTTCTAGCGTATATGGTGAGAATAAAAAAGTACCTTTTGAAACTACTGATAATGTAGATCATCCAATTAGTTTATATGCTGCTACAAAAAAGAGCAATGAATTAATGGCCCATACCTATGGACATTTGTATGGATTTAAAACAACAGGATTGCGTTTTTTTACAGTCTATGGACCTTGGGGAAGACCAGACATGGCGTACTATTTATTTACTGAAGCAATTTCAAATGATCAACCCATTAAAGTTTTTAATAATGGTAAAATGGAGCGTGATTTTACGTACATAGATGATATAGTAAATGGTGTTACTAAAATTATTGAAAGGAATATTGATTCAAGAGAACATTATAAAATATACAACATAGGTAATAATAAAACTGAAAGTTTACAAGATTTCATCACAACTATTGAAAAAGCACTCGGCAAGAAGGCAATTAAAGAATTGTACCCAATGCAACAAGGAGATGTTCCTAGAACATTTGCAGACATTAGTGAATTAATCAAAATCTATAGTTTTAAACCTACGACTAAAATTAAAGATGGATTAAAACAATTTGTGAATTGGTATAAATTATATTACACACAATGATTAAAAAGCCAAAAGCTAAATTTATGGCTACGAACGATAATAAAAATTTATTCAATAATATTTTTTCATTGAGTATTTTACATGGATTAAATTATATTTTACCTATGCTTACAGTCCCATACCTAGTTAGGGTTTTGGGACCAGAATACTTTGGTTTGTTAGCTTATGCAACATCAATAATCAGTTTTTTTATTTTGATTACTGATTATGGCTTTAACCTATCAGCTACAAGACAGGTATCTATTCATAGAGAAGATAAAAAAAAAATTAATCATATCTTTAGCTCAGTAATGACTATCAAAATTGCTTTACTGCTTATCAGTGTAGTTGTACTAAGTATTTTTATTTTTAGTATTGATAAATTTAATGAGAATTGGGAGTTATATTTTATTACGTTTGGAATGGTTTTTGGTTCAGTAATATACCCAGTTTGGTTGTTCCAGGGGTTGGAGAGAATGAAATATATTACTTATCTTGATGTTGGTTTTAAAGGTTTATTTACCGCCTGCATATTTATTTTTGTTAAAGAACCAGCGGATTATTTATTAGTGCCATTATTAACATCTATGGGTTTTATTACAGCAGGGATTGGATCACTTATCTTAGTTAGAAAAAAGTTTGAAGTTAAATTTATTTCGCAATCATTATCGATGATTAAGTTCCAATTAAAAGAAGGTTGGTATGTGTTTTTTTCAAGTATAGGCACAACACTTTATACAAATGGTACTGTTATTATATTGGGGTTATTCACAAATAATTCAGTTGTGGGTTATTTTGCTGCGGCAGAAAAAATAGTGAGAGCAGGAAAGAAATTATATGCTCCGATTGCTCAGGCAATCTATCCTTCAATAAGTCTAAAAATAAAAAACGACAAGAAAGCTGGTCTTCAATTTATTCGCAAAACAAGTTTCATTATGGGGAGCATCATGCTCGTACTTTCACTTTTCATTTTTATATTTGCTGAACCCATAGTGAATCTACTGCTTGGTAATCAGTTTCAGCAGTCTATCATTCCTCTGAAGATAATGGCTTTTTTACCATTTATATTTACTTTGAGCAATATTTTAGGAGTACAGACTATGCTAAATCTTGGTTATGGAAGAGAATATAGTTTGATTATCACCATTACTTCTGTTTTTAGTATAGCGATGGCAACAATTTTAATTTTTTTTTATAAAAGTATTGGGGCGTCCTTATCCTTATTAATTACTCAAATATTAATATTAGTAATACTAAGTTTTTTTATGATATATAAAATCAAAAACCAAAAAAGAATATGAAAGCAGTAATATTAGCTGGAGGTTTAGGTACCCGATTAAGCGAAGAAACAGCAATGAAGCCCAAACCAATGGTTGAGATCGGTGGAAAACCTATCTTATGGCACATTATGAAAACATACTCTGAACACGGCGTAAATGAATTCATTATTTGTTGTGGTTATAAGGGTTATGTAATAAAAGAGTATTTTGCAAATTACTTTTTACATCAATCTGATGTCACTTTTAATATGGATGAGAACGACATGGTTGTTCATCATAAGAGAGCAGAACCTTGGAAAGTAACTTTGGTAGATACAGGAGATGATTCTATGACAGGAGGAAGATTAAAAAGAGTTTTACCATATCTTAAGAATGAGAAAGTTTTTTGTTTTACTTACGGAGACGGTGTTGCGGATATTAATATAACAGAATTAATTAATTTTCATAAATCACATGGTAAATTAGCAACATTAACAGCTGCATTTCCTCCAGGAAGGTTTGGAGCATTGAATATTGTTGACAATCAAGTGAAAAAATTTGAGGAGAAACCAAAGGGAGATGGTGCATTAATTAATGCTGGTTTTTTTGTTTTATCTACAAAAGTTATAGAAAGAATTGAAGGAGATAGCACAATATGGGAACAAGAACCTTTAAAAGGTTTAGCGCATGATGGTCAACTAATGTCTTTTAAACACTCTGATTTCTGGCAGCCAATGGATACATTGCGCGATAAAAAATATTTAGAGAAGCTGTGGAAAGCGGGTAACGCACCATGGAAAATTTGGAAATAAATAATATTATGTTAAATAAAAATTACCAAGGTAAGAGAGTATTAGTTACAGGTCATACAGGATTTAAAGGTAGCTGGTTGACAGCATGGCTTTTAAAGCTTGGTGCTAAAGTTTGTGGTTTGTCCGATCAAATTCCAACTAATCCATCGATGTTTGTAGAGTTGGGTTTAGATCAAAAAATTGAAAATCATTTTTGTGACATACGTGATTTTGAAGGTGTTTCAAAAATTTTAACTGAGTTTGCACCCGATTATGTATTTCATTTGGCTGCTCAGCCGATTGTATCGGTTTCATATGAAGATCCCTTGAGTACGATTTCAACAAATGTCATGGGGACTGCAGTGCTGCTCGAAGCTCTAAGGTTATGGAATCAACCCTGTAATGTTGTCGTAATTACATCAGATAAGTGCTACGAAAATGTAGAATGGGTTTTTGGTTACAAGGAAACAGATCACTTAGGAGGAAAAGACATATATAGTGGCTCAAAAGGTGCAGCCGAAGTAATTTTTCATGCTTATTATAATTCTTTTTTTAAAAACCCTAAGAATAAAATTAGATTAGCAACAGGTCGTGCCGGTAATGTAATTGGAGGTGGAGATTGGGCAAAAGATCGAATAGTTGTAGATTGTATGAAAAATTGGGCAGATGGAAAAATTGTAGAACTTCGTAGTCCAGAAGCAACTAGGCCTTGGCAACATGTTCTAGAACCATTAAGTGGTTACTTAACCTTGGGGTCACAATTGAATAGTGATAATCGGTTATTGGGAGAGTCATTCAACTTTGGACCTAGATCAGAACAAAATAGAACAGTTTTGGAGCTATTAACAGATCTAAGTCAACAATGGAATTTTAATAAAGCCGAAGATGCTTACAGCGTAACCGATAATATTCCTTTTCATGAAGCAGGACTTCTTAAATTGAATTGTGATAAAGCATTGTTTAATCTTCGGTGGGAGGCTAATCTATCCTACAAAGAATGTGTTAAAATGGTTGGTGAATGGTATTATTCATTCTATAAGATGGAAAAAGATATGTATAAACTGACTCTTGACCAGATTACCCAATATGAAGACTTAGCAATGAAAAGAGATTTAATATGGAATCAAATATAATTGATATAGAAGGAGTATCTATTACACCTATTAAGAAAATATGCCATGAAAAAGGTGATATATACCATGCATTAAAGTCTACAGAAGATTCATTTACAGAATTTGGAGAGGCTTATTTCACAACTGTTCATAAAGGAGACATAAAAGGTTGGAAAAAGCACACAAAAATGGTCATGAATTTAATCGTACCCGTTGGAGAAGTAGGTTTTTATTTTCACGATCGAACCAGTTCAAAAGGTGAATTTATTCAGGTAGGTTTAAGTAATTATGTTCGCGTTACTGTTCAACCAGGAATTTGGGTTGCATTCGAAGGCTTGAAAGAAGAATTAAATCTAATTCTCAATATAGCCAGTATTACTCACAACCCAAATGAAGCTATCAATGTAGAGTTAAATACTTTTCCATTGTTAAAAAAAAGATAACATAAATGAAAGTTTTAATCACTGGTTCAAATGGATTATTAGGATCAACTCTCTTTGATTATTTAACATTGAAAGGTGAGATAGTAGAGCGATTCAATCGCAATAATTTTTCGTGGAAAAGCCACAAGTTGAATATTGATCAATTTATTGGCTTTGATTATATTATTCATACTGCAGCTAACACCAATGTTGAAGCTTGTGAATTAGATCCAATATCGTGTTATAAAGATAATGCTTTATTAACAGATCGATTAGCCTATGCCGCAAGTGAGGCAAAATGCAAATTCATTTATATTTCAAGTACTGGTATTTACGGAACAGAAAAAATAAGTGAACCTTATTCCGAATATGATAAAGTAAACCCCACTACCCACCATCATCGATCAAAATGGTTAGGAGAACAAGCGGTAAATAAATATATTAAAAATGCTCTAATTATACGTACAGGGTGGATTTTTGGAGGTAACCCAGATAATCCCAAAAACTTCGTTGCACGTCGTATAGAAGAGGCTTTAGATTCATCATTAAAACAGATTCAATCAAATACAGAACAAAAGGGTGTTCCTACTTTTGTGAATGATTTAGCATTAAAACTATATGAATTACTTAAAAACAACGAGGTTGGGACTTTCAATCTGGTCAATCAAGGGAGTGCGTCACGTTTTGATTATGTTTCAAAAATAATAGAAATTACTGGGTTAAATGTGACAGTATTACCAGTAATAGCTAAGAATTTTAATCGAAAAGCACAGGTTTCTAATAATGAAGTTGCTATAGCACTAAAAATGCAACAGTTAGGATATAAAACCTTACCTATATGGCATGATAGCCTAAAACAATATATTGAAAATGACCTTAGTGGTTGGTTTAAAAAAAAGACACAATAAAAATATAGTATTTGCTTTTATATTAATTACAATTTAAAGATTACAAAACGATCAATTAGATGAATGAAACTAGTATAGCTTTAAAGAGCGATATTGAAAAAATTATAAAAATATCACTAACTAAGTTAGATAAAGAAAATATTATATCTATTTATTTATATGGTGGCTATGGAAGAGGTGAAGGTAGTTGGGTCATAGAAGAGATTAATGGACTTCGTGAAGTCAAGCCATTTAATGATTATGATATTGCATTCATTGTAAAAAAGAAATTTCCATTAGAGATATTACGGCAATTAGAAAGTGAACTAAAAAAACATATAGACATAAAATGGATAGATATATGTCAGTTTACTAAATTAAATTTAAAACTTTTTAAAGTTACCATAAAAAATTATGACTTTAAATATGCTTCAAAATGGATTTATGGTAGAAAAGATATACTGGAATGTATCCCAAATATGGATGTCAAATCTATTACTTTAAAGGATGTAGAAACACTTTACATTACAAGGCTATGGACATTAATAGGTTCTTTTCCTAAAGAAGGTCTCATACAAATGTCAAAAGAAAAAGAGATTTTTTTTCGAAATCAAATGGCTAAAAGTATTCTAGCTATTGTTGATTGTGTTTTAGTTTTAAATAAAGAGTACGACCCTAGTTACAAAAAAAGGGTTCAAAAACTTTCTAACTTTTCAAATGATAATCAATTATTAGATTTAGCAAATTGGGCACTAGATGAGAAATTACGACCTCGTGCTATTGGTATGAATAACAATGAAGTCAAAGAACTTTATGTTAACGTAAATAGATTGTTTTTTAAATATTTTTATTCCACCTTAAGTTTATATTATAAAAGTGATATTAATAAACCAGAGGATATCGATAATTACATTATTTATAACCCAACGAGACTTTTAAAGGAGAAAATAAAAAAAATTATTTTCAATGATAACCGACACGAGCTTAATAAGTATTTAATAATTTTACAAGGTTACATAGCTTTTTATTACTTTGAAATGACAGATAAACGATTACAAATGATACAACTTATTATGGAAAAAAGGTTTTCATTTTCATCCAATAACCTTGACGAAATCAGGTTAAAAGTTGCCGACTTAAGAGCTAATCTATGATGAATCTAAATAAAGTAGTGTTTGTTTTGATTGATGCACTCCGAAGTGATTATATAAATGAAGAAGATTCACCATTTCTATTTAATTTTTCAAGGCAAAATAGGTATTATAAAAACGTAACTCAAAGCAGGTCTTTTTGTGAAAGAGCAGAGATATTTACAGGTTTATCTCCAAGAGAGTCTGGATATTTTACGGCCATAGGGTATCATCCTGAAAATTCTCCTTTTAAAAATAGTTTAATTCTAGACAAGTTATCTCTTGTGGATAAAATATTTGGAAAAAATAGATTTTACAAAGCATTAAAGAATAGATTAATAAGATTATTAACAATTAGCAAACCAGTTAAAATGCGTGGTTATTCTATTCCATTAAATTTTCTAAAGTATTTTGGACTTACAGAAGACGAGTATGACTTTAGAGATGAAAAAGCTTTTAATGGAAAGGATAATATTTTTAAAGTTTGTAAAAATAGCGGACTTGATATTTTTTACGATTCATTTACAGCACTTAATTTCACTAAATCTAATACAGACGAAGAAAGATTACAGATGGTTGAAGATAATATTGATTCCAAATTTGATTTGTTTTTAACTTATATTGGTATTATGGATAGCTGTGCTCACAAATTTGGTCCAGACAGTATTGAACGTAAATTAGAACTAAAAAAACTTGACGAAAAATTATCTAATTTTTATAATAATATTATTTCTAAAAACAAAGATTCAAAATTTATTTTTTTAGGGGATCATGGAATGGCTTCAGTCAATAAACTTATTGATATTGGTAAGGAATTGGAAAGGGAAGCATTATTTTGCAATTTGGAAAAAGGTAAAGATTATATTTATTTTTTAGATTCAACTATTTTTAGAGTGTGGTATTTTAATACTCATGCATTTGAACTTTTAGATACAAAACTTAAAAATAACCAGCTTCTAATTAATGACGGTGTATTTGTGGATGAATCAGTCGCTATTAAAGAAAAAATTCCTTTCCCTGATAAAAGATATGGAGATACGCTTTGGATGGCTAATATTGGTGTATTAATATTTCCAGATTTTTTTCATTCAACTACTCCATATAGAGGAATGCATGGATATGATATTAATCATATTAGTAGCAAAGGAACATGTATAGTTAGTGCTGGAAAACATGAATATCATGAAGAAATTAAACTTACAGATGTGTATAGTATTTTGAAAAAAGAACTAAAAATAAGTTAATGGTTATATCACAAGAGGTAAAAGTATCTGTGTGTATTTCTATATACAATGGAGAGAGATTTATAAGAAAGTGTTTAGATTCAGTAGTTTGTCAAACACTAAAAGAAATAGAAATTGTTTTAGTTAACAATGGTTCTACAGATTTGTCATTAGAGATAATGAATGAATATAAAGAAATATATCCTAACATTATTAGAGTTTATTCTCAAGAAGATAAAGGACTTGCTCAGGGAAGGCAAACAGGAATTGATAATGCAAGAGGTCAGTTTTTAGCATTTTTAGATGCAGATGATTTTGTTTCCAAGGATGCTTATGAAAAAATGTATGATTCTGCTATAAAACATAATGTAGATATTGTTGAGTGCATGACTTTAAAAGGTAATAAAGTAATTCAATCAAAATATAAAGGCGTTAAAAAAGCATCGGAAATACTTCAGGATTATTTTTTAAATGGCGATATTTCCTCGATGATATGGTTGAGATTATATAATAGAAATTTATTTATTAATCCCGTTATGCCGAATATGTATGTAAATAATGAAGATATTTTTGCATTTCCGTGTTTATTGCATGTAGCTAAAAACATTTATTACTTAAAGGAGCAGCTACATTATTACTCTATTGACAACGAGCAATCTGTAATGAAAGAAGTAAATAATAAAACGAGTAATGAAGAAAAAATTATTCAGAATAGAGTAAAAACCCTTTATGTGGTTAAGCATCTTGAAAATTTTATAGGAATAAATTATATTGATAAAAAATACTCAGAGGAATTTAATGTATATACTGCTCGAACTGTTTTAAACTTTTGTATGAATGAATTTAAATCTTTATCCATTGATGACTCTATAAAAATTGCAACTGAAAAAACAGGTGTTTATTTAAATGATTTAAATTATAGTTTCAAAAGAATGAAACATTTTAACAAATTAATACAAAAATCTATTAATTACTTAGGTTTTAAGAAAACTGTTTTTTTATACAGAACAACTAAAGGTTTATTTTCCTCTCTAAAAGGATAACTTTTCGATACATTATATAGAGTAATACTATTAAGCAATTAAATAGAATTTTAATAAAATAAATGATATCAGTAGTAATACCTCTTTATAATAAAGCTTTGTCGATTACAAGGTGTCTAAATTCTGTTAACAATCAGACTGTATTACCTGATGAATTAATAATCATAAACGATGGTAGTCAGGATAATAGTTTAGAGATTGTTAAGAATTGGGTATCAAAAAACACCAAAATAGAATGTCAAATTATTGATCAGTTAAATCAAGGTGTGTCCTACACTAGGAATAAAGGAGTTGCATTATCAAGAAACAGTTTTGTTGCTTTTTTAGATGCAGATGATGAGTGGAGTGAAGATTTTATTCTTTATTCCCAAAAAAATATTTTAAATAACCAAGACATATCATTAGTAACTTGTAGACATAAAATTGTTGATGAAACACTTGGTACATATATTCCTAAGCAAGAATTTGGTAATAAGGAAGTTGGTGTAATTGAAAATTATTCTTCTTTAGCAAGAAATTACCCAATTGTGAATAGTTCTAAAACTGTAGTAAACAAAACTTACTTTGAAAAAGTAGGGGGATTTCCCGAAGATGCAAAAGTTTCTGAAGATTTATTCCTGTGGATAAGACTATCAGATTGTGCACCAATAGCTTATACAAATAAGTTGTTAGTTACTATTTATCAAGTACCGGATCTAAGTAGGAATCTTCGAATTGGACAAATTCCTTATCCCATAAAATTTTACTCCTCAACTAAATATACAGGAAAAATTGATAAAGATCTTTATTTGCTTTTATGGTCTATTCACTTAAAGCATATTTTAGGATCTTGTGCATCTAATAAGAAAGAGGCAAAAACAAGAATAATTTCTGGCCTAAAGTTGTTTAAAGTCAGGGGGTGGTTGCTCTTTTCTTTATTATTAATTCCTAAGTTTATCTTTAAATATGTTAAAGTTTACAGGAGAAAAATGTATATTAATGCAACATAATAAAAAATCTTTATTAGTTTTAATTATACTTGGTATAATTGTTTCTGCATTGATTGGGCTCAGGTCATCAGATGTTGGAAGGGATACAGTAAGCTACATTTCTTACTTTTCTGATTCTGTTGTTTATGGGGTTATAGATAAATTTGAATTTGGGTTTTCATATCTTCTATACTTCATTTCAAATACCATTAATAGTGTTGATTTTTTCTTTTTTATTATAGCTTTAATAATAACATCATGTTATATTATTTTTTTTTATAAATTATATTTAAAGTTATTTAAACCACACCGATCTTCTGTTGGAAGATATATTATATTTTTTACTATTTTATTATTCTCCAGTTGGTATTATACTTTAACTACAAATGGAATTAGACAGGGAGTTTCTATTGCTTTTATTTATTTAGCATTGTATTATCTTTTTTATGAACAGAAAAAAGTTAAGTTTATAATAATTAGTCTATTAGCAATTTCATTTCATCTAAGTGCCATCGTTATTCTTCCGATATTTTTATTTTATAAAACTAGATTTCGATTAGTTTTTATCGCTTGGGTGCTATCAGGCATAGGTTATTTTACTTCAACTAATGAATTATTTATTGAATGGATTTCAATAAAGTTTAATTTACCAATTTACCAATTAGTAAAGTTTTATGCGGTTGAACGTGGTGAACAGCCAGGAGATGGTTTATATTATGGGTTTGATTTAAAATTTTTTATTTATACTATTTTTTGGCCATTACTATTACTTATATTATCAAAATGGAAGTCTCAATCAAAATCATACGAATTAAATAAAAAAGAAGTTTTTGTATTAATAAAAATTTACTTTTTTCTTTCAATCCCTTACTTTCTATTAGGTTTTGGAGCTTTTTCCAATCGTTTTGCTGTTTTAAGTTGGTTTTTGATTCCAGTGTTGCAGTTTTATTCTATTAGCTCTTTAAGATTCAGGTATTTATTTGGACCATTTGCTATTATACCTCTGGTGATTGGGTTATTATTTTTTTGTTTTATACAATTACAATGGTTGAATATTTTTTTAAAATAGAGTTAGTTTTTTAAATATTAAAAAAATATAATGGAAAACAAAAAAATTGCCTTAATTGAAAATTTAGGAATTGACTTTTATAATGCCAGATTAAGATATGCATTACATCTTCAAAGTTTGGGTTATGAAGTCTATGCGATTATTCCAGATGACGGTTTTTTAGAAAAAATTAAATCTCATGGCATAAATGTAATTGCAGTTTCTAATAATATTAGAGGGCCTGGAATAATAAATAAGCTAATATATGCCAGAGATTTAATAAAAATTTTCAGGTATAATCAATTTGATATTATTCATACTTATAGATTACAACCAAATATTATTGGAACTTTTATAGCCGGAATTTTAACAAAATCAAAAATAGTTAATCATATCACTGGTCTAGGTGCTGCTTTTAATCATTCCTCAATTAAGTATAAATTGATGCAATTTGTTACTAGGATACTGTACAGATTTAATTATTTGTTATTTAGACATGTTTCTGTTTTTCAAAACCACCATGATATTATAGATTTGGGCCTCATCAAAAAAACATTTTGTGTTAAAGGAAGTGCTGTAAATGAAGATAGGTTTAGTTATGATTCAATTTCTATTAGCAAAATAGATATCCTTCAAAAGCAATATAATCTTTTACAAGACGACACTATAAATTTTCTTTTTGTTTCTAGATTACTTAAAGAAAAGGGTATAGTTGAGTTAATTGAAGGATTTAAGTTGGCATCAAAAAACAATAAAATACAATTATTAATTGTTGGTTGGTTTGATGAGAATAACGAATCTTCCCTAAATCAAAACTCCTTAAATGATCTAATACAAGGTTACGATAATATTAAATTTCTGGGAAAACAAAATGATATACCTGAAATTATATCCCTTATAGATATTTCAATTCTTCCAACATACTACAGAGAGGGCACACCAAGATTTTTGCTTGAATCAATGGTTATGAAAAAACCAATAATCACTACTAAAATGCCTGGTTGTGACCATTTAATACACAATAATGAAAATGGAATTTTAATTGAACCAAGATCTGTTGAGGCAATTGAGAAAAGTATTAATTTTATTTGTAAGAAAGAATTAAAAATAATGGGTGAAGCGAGTTATAAAATTTATAAAAGTGATTTTTCTGAAAAAATTGTTTATAATTCTTTAATTGATATTTATAAAAAACTATAAAAATGAAAAATAAAACTATTTTACTTGGTCTAAACGAGCTTAACTTTGATTATATAAAATTTTATATAAATCAAGGGTTGTTACCTAATTTTAAAAAAATATTTGAAATTCAAAAGCCAATTGAAACTGTTTCGGAAAATGAGTACAGACTTTTAGAGCCTTGGGTGCAATGGGTAACCATCCATACTGGTAAAACTTTCGAAGAACACAATATATTTCGTTTAGGGGATATTGTTAATTACCCTGAACTTTCTCAGATATTTGAGGAACTAGAAACAGAAGGGCTTTCGGTCGGTGCGGTTTCTCCTTTTAATGCTGAAAATCGTTTAAAAAATCCTTCTTTTTTTGTTCCAGACCCTTGGACTAAAACGAATCCCTCTGGGAATTGGATCGTAAAAGCATTGTATCAGGCCGTTCATCAATCAGTAAATGATAATGCGAAATCAAAATTAAATTTGAAATCAATGATTTCATTAGCTCTTGGGCTTATATTGTATGTTCCCATCTCAAGATGGTTTCATTATGTAAAAACAGTTTCCAAAGCAAAAAATCCAGGAGCTAAGGCAATCATTCTAGATAGTTTACTAGCTGATGTACATTTAACCCTTTGGAAAAAACACAAGCCTAATTTTTCAAATTTATTTTTAAATTCAGGTGCTCATATACAGCACCATTATTTATTTAATTCAAAAGCATATCAAGGAAATTTACAAAACCCTGATTGGTATTGCCCAGATGGTTTTGATCCATTAATTCAAATTCTTTCAGAGTATGACTATCAAATAGGTAAATTATTGAAGTTGAACAATGTTAATTTAGTTATTGCTACTGGTCTGCATCAACAACCTCACGAGTATTTAACTTTTTACTGGCGACTTAAAGAGCATGTGAAGTTTGCAGTGATGATTGGTATTAAAAACTTCTCTGAAATTTTACCAAGAATGTCAAGAGATTTCTTAGTGAAATTTAATAAAGAAACTGATGCCTTAAATGCAGAAAATTTATTAAATAGTTTTTATGCCTCTAAAGATGACATTAAAATATTTGAGGTAGACAATAGAGGGACTAGCTTGTTTGTTGAGTTGATGTATCCAAATGATATTGATGAAAGTGATTCAATCTATTCAAAAGAATCAAATTTAAAATTAGAAAAATTTAAAACATATATTGCATTTGTAGCCATCAAAAATGGTGAGCATAATGGAATAGGGTATGTGACATCTAATTTTGATTTAAATTTAGAAAATAGAATAAAATTAACCTCATTAAAATCAATAATTAAAAAAGTTGCATTAAATAATAACTAAACTTATTTATAATTATTTAGAGTTGCTAATGTTATTTAGCTTTCAATTTAAAAGACTACGGACTGTAGTCTTAAATAATTTACAACTAATTGATAATCAATAATTTATTTTTTAAAACTCCATAAATTGCCATGAAACGGCCATGAGTTTTTAAAATTCACAGGTTCTTTTTTAGGTTTTGAACATCTATCCACCTTTTATATTTTCGTTGTTTATCTATAATTTTAAATTTTATTTCATTAACACTTAATGCAGGTGCGGTGTTTAAAAAAATAGAAAAAAACAAAGTTAAAATAGTTTTCTTTTAGAAAACTTATTATATTTGTACATGTTTAATATCATACAAAGAAGGACGTTACTCAATTATATAAGATTATATCCTGATGCAGCTACATCTCTTCAAGAATGGTATCGTGAACTAGAAATATCTGAATTTAAGAATTTCAATGAATTAAAAGAAATTTATAAAAGCGCTAGTATTGTAGGAGACGATAGAGTTGTCTTTAATATAAAAGGAAATTCATACAGGTTAGTTGTTCGATTTGTATTTACTTATAAAGCAATACAAATTAAATGGTTTGGAACTCATAAAGAGTATGATACCATTAATGTAGAATCTATTCAATTTAAAACTAAAAGAAACAAATGAAACTAGGTATTATAAAATCCGAAAAACAATATGACGATTATCTAGACTGGGTAGATATTCAATTTAATAAAAACATTAATCCCAAATCAGCAGAAGGTGAAAAACTTCAGATAGTATTAATGTTAATTAAACATTATGAAGATATTCATTATGAAATACCATTTCCTGACCCCATTGAAGTAATTAAATTAAAAATGAAAGAATCTGATATTAGAAATAGGGATCTTGTAAACAAAAAATATGGATCAAAAGGTCACATATCGTCATTACTACACAAAAGAAAACCATTAACATTGGATTTAGCTAAAAGATTTCATAAAGAATTTGGAATACCGGCGGAGGTTTTGTTAGCATAAAATGATTATAATCATGGCCGTTAAGTAATGAGAATTACAAGTGAAATTATTTAAAAACAATAATAAGTAGTAATTTAATGTCTGGCTGCAGTCTCAAATAATTGATAATCAATAATTCATTTTTTTAAAATTCTTAAATTGCCATAAAATGGCCATGAGATTTTGAAATTTATACGTTTTTTTATGAGTTTTGAACATCTTTAACCCTCCTTCCCCAATCTCCTCAAACGTTCCATAAACACATCTGCAACAGCGTCTTTATTCGGATTCTCTCCAATATAACTTAAAAAAGTACTTTCTCTTGAGTGTCCTGTGATCTCCATTAAAATAGGAGTTTCAATCTTTCCAAAATAATTTGTTGCAAAAGACCTTCTCATCGTGTGTGATGTGATCAATTCATATTTTGGATACATCCCAAATGCTACCCTTTTTGTTACTGAACTCATCTTATTTCCTTTGATGACTTGCAACCTAAGAAAATTAAGGGATTTCCAATATACCCATTAATTTGTGGTTAAGATATAATTTTTCTTTACCCACTTTTTCAGATATCAAAAAACCAGATTTTTCTAATTTCATTAAATAATTACCCACGGTTTTTGGTGTCCCTAATTTAGCATCAATTAAAAACTGTCGTTTCGTGTAAGGCAATCTAAATAGTATTTCAACCAATTCTTTAGTATATACTTTAGGCAATGTTTCTTTAATCTCTGTTGCCATTTGATCCATTAATGAAGTAACATTTTTTAAGCGTTCCAATCCTTTATTAGCTGTATATTCAACCATTTCTAGCATAAAAAGTATCCACCCTTCCCAATCATTATTTTCAGTTACCTTTCTCAGTTTCGTATAATAATCCATCTTATTTTTAATGATATATTCACTTAAATAAATAGCAGGTGTATCCAACAGTTTTTCGAGTTTTAGATATAATAACAACAATATGCGTCCTGTTCTACCATTACCATCACTAAAAGGGTGAATTGCTTCAAATTGATAATGCATTAACGCCATTTTAATTAATGGGTCAATAGGATCTTCACCATTTATAAAAGTTTCAAGATCATCCAACTTTTCTCTTATAATAGCTTCCCCTGAAGGTGGTGTGTAAATGGTTTCACCATTCGTGTTTTTTAGGACAGTTCCTGGCGTTGTTCTAATACCTGCAGTATTTTTTTTAATGCTTTGTACAATTTCAACACATAAGTTTGTACTTATAAAAGGTCGCGTTTCTATTTGTTGTAAACCATTCCAAAGTGCTTCTTTGTAGCTTATGACTTCTTTTGTAGCTGGATTATCAAACTTTTTGTCTGCTACTAAAGACCTATATAAATCATCATTTGTTGTGATGATATTCTCTATTTCTGAACTTGCTTTCGCCTCTTGTAAATGAATAGTATCCAAAAACAACGTTGGATTTGGTAAATTGCTAAGCATACCATTAAGTTTCGCTAGCGCTCTACTAGCATCAATCGTCTTGCGTAACACTTTAGTAGTTTCTAAATTTGTTCTAGGAGGTAATATTGGTAAACTATTATAAGGTATATTTCTATTAAATTTTGTCATTTTAAACAAGGGTACCTATTACTCATATAATCTTAACGAGGGTAAATATACTAATAATTTACCTTTATTGTACGAATAGATGTAATTATTACGTTTAATAAACAGATCATAAAAAAAATTAAGCGTTACGAATTTCTATAGTAATCACGAATTATTTGACATTTTATCAAAATAGTTTATCAATGAAATTAGTTATTGTTATTTAATCAAATTGAAATTCTCTTTTATTATAACTTAAGTTAAGGTGAAATTAACTTCTCTGGGACTTCCCCTATACAAATGCAAAATATTTTATTTTTTTAGGAGGATAACAACTGATTTTTAAAAAAATTCTAGAAAATTTTATTTTAAAAAAATCAGGAGCAGGGTATTGATCCCCTCTGGAGAAGTCGATTTTACCCTAAATAGAGGGAGGATACAGCAGCAGATCCTACAGGGGGGCACCCAACTAACTTTAAATTTAATCAATGAGATTTTTAACCGGACCAAAAAGCTCAATTTTAATTGGCATAGAAAAGTGTCTCAAAACAATTATTGTAGCAAAAGTTTAGCATTTATTCTTCTGTCACCCTGATTTTTCGCTGTATCATAGCTTCACAGAAATCCAAAGAATTTCTTTACATGCTAAACTGTAATCGTTAAGTTGTCTTTTTTCTTTTTTAAGATATCCCAACTTCATTTTTTAAAACTAGATATTCTTAAGAAGAATGATTAACTTTGAATTATGAAAGGAATCATATTAGCAGGAGGTAGTGGCACACGTTTGTATCCAATTACAAAAGGGGTGTCAAAGCAGTTATTACCTGTCTATGATAAACCTATGATTTACTACCCCTTATCTGTCTTAATGCTGGCGGGTATTCAAGAAATTTTAATTATTTCTACACCTGAAGATCTTCCTAATTTTGAAAAGTTATTGGGTGATGGTTCTGAAATAGGCCTACAGTTGTCTTACAAAGAACAACCTAGCCCGGATGGTTTAGCCCAGGCTTTTGTTATTGGGGAGGAATTTATTGGAACCGATGATGTTTGTTTGGTCTTGGGTGATAATATCTTTTATGGTGTTGGTTTTTCGGTGATGTTGCAAAATGCTAGAAAAAATGTAGCAGAGGGGAAATCTACTGTATTTGGATACTACGTAAATGACCCTGAGCGTTATGGAGTAGCAGAATTTGATAAAAAAGGAAACGTAATTTCCATAGAAGAGAAACCAAAAGATCCAAAATCAAACTATGCAATAGTTGGTTTGTATTTTTATACCAATGACGTGGTACAAATTGCTAAATCAATTAAACCCTCAAATAGAGGTGAATTAGAAATAACAACAGTAAATCAGCAGTACTTAAAGAGAAATGACTTAAAAGTTCAATTATTAGGTAGAGGTTTTGCGTGGTTAGATACGGGCACACACGATTCTTTGATGCAAGCTGGGCAATTTATTGAAACTATTGAAAAAAGGCAAGGTTTAAAAGTGGCTTGCTTAGAAGAAATAGCTTACAGAATGAAGTATATCAATGCTGAGCAAGTTAGAAAATTAGCTGAGCCTTTGAAAAAGAATGGATATGGTCAGTATCTTCTAAATTTAATTAACTAAATGAAGTTTGTGAATACCTCTATAGAAGGACTTTTGGTTATAGAACCTACTGTATTTGAAGATGATAGAGGGTACTTTTCAGAAAGTTACAATAAAAAAAAGTTTAAAAAAGCTATTGGGAATATATCATTTGTGCAAGACAATGAATCGAAATCGGCTATAGGGGTGTTGAGAGGCTTGCATTTTCAAAAACCTCCCTTTGCTCAAGCCAAATTGGTTCGTTGTATTGAAGGTAAAGTGTTGGACGTTGCGATTGATATTCGAGAAGGATCTGATACCTATGGACAACATGTTACCGTTGAACTCTCAGGAGAGAACAAAAAACAGGTATTTATTCCAAGAGGTTTTGCTCATGGTTTTCTGGTATTAAGCGAATCCGCTATTTTTGCCTATAAAGTTGACAATAGCTATGCGCCAGCACATGATGCAGGAATTCGTTGGGATGATCCAACACTAAACATCCAATGGGGAGTGAATGAAAGTGAAGTGTTGGTTTCAGGGAAGGATGGAAAACTTCCATTTTTTTCAGAATTTGAAACCCCATTCACAAACTAACATATGAAGGTGTTAATCACAGGGTCAAACGGTCAATTGGGGTCTGAAATAAAAGAGTTAGCCTCTGAATATAAAAACTTGGAATGTGTCTTTAAAGACCTTCCTGAATTGGATATTTGTGATACAAAGATGTTAACTACATGTATTGTAGATGAAAATATTAATGCGGTGATTAATTGTGCGGCGTATACTGCGGTTGATAAAGCAGAGAAGGAGGAACAGATTGCTCAAAAAGTGAACTCTGAGGGGGTTTTAAATTTGGTAGATGCCCTAAAAAAAGTAGATGGGAAGTTAATTCATATCTCTACAGATTATGTGTTTGATGGAAACCATTCACAACCCTACAAAGAATCAGATCCAGTAAGCCCAGTTGGAGTGTATGGACAGACCAAAAGAGCAGGGGAGTTGGCAGTTCTCAATGGTAGTATTGATGCGATTGTGATTAGAACCTCTTGGTTGTATTCAGTATATGGGAATAATTTTGTAAAAACGATGTTGCGTTTAGGTAATAAAAAAAAATCTATACAGGTTGTTTCTGATCAGATTGGAACTCCAACCTATGCTAAAGATTTGGCTAAAACATGTTTAGATATTTTAAGTAACTCAGGTTCTACAAATATAAGTAAGAAAGGAAAAATTTATCATTACTCTAATGAAGGAGTTACTTCTTGGTATGATTTTGCAAGGGCTATTATGGAAATCAGTAATATTGATTGTAATATAATTCCAATTGAAACGAAAGATTATCCCAACCAAGCTATAAGACCTTTGTATTCAGTGCTAGATAAATCTAAGATAACATCTGATTTTAAAGTTACAATTCCTCATTGGAGAGATTCGTTAGCCAATTGTTTAAAAAAAATAAATCACAACTCATGAGAAACATATTAGTTACTGGAGGCGCAGGATTTATAGGGTCTCATTTAGTGAGATTATTGGTTAATAAATATCCAGACTATCATATTGTAAATATGGATGTGCTTACCTATGCTGGTAATTTGGAAAATTTAAAAGATATAGAAAATAAAGAAAATTACACTTTTGTTAAATGTGATATTTGTGATGTAGAAAAAGTAAACCAAGTTTTTATAAAACATCAAATTGACAGTGTTATTCACTTAGCGGCAGAATCTCATGTAGATCGGTCTATTAAAGATCCGTTTTCATTTGCACGAACGAATGTGATGGGAACTCTTAGTTTATTGCAAGCGGCAAAAGAGCATTGGAATGGAAACTTTACCAATAAATTATTTTATCATGTGTCTACAGACGAAGTATATGGATCTCTAGGAGAGGAAGGGTTTTTTACTGAAGAAACCGCTTATGATCCTCATTCTCCGTATTCTGCTTCTAAAGCGTCTTCAGATCATTTTGTAAGAGCATTTGCAGACACTTATGGATTACCTGTTGTGATTTCTAATTGTTCCAATAATTATGGTTCGTATCAGTTTCCAGAAAAATTGATTCCGCTATTTATCAATAATATTGTCAATAATAAACCGCTACCTGTGTATGGGAAAGGAGAAAATGTTAGAGATTGGTTGTTTGTAGATGATCATGCAAGAGCAATTGATGTGATATTTCACGATGGTACATTGGGGGAAACCTACAATATTGGTGGTTTTAATGAATGGAAGAATATTGACTTGATTAAAGTGATGATTAAAACTGTGGATCGATTGCTTGGAAGAGAAGAGGGGAGCTCAGACAAACTCATTACCTATATTACTGATAGGGCAGGTCATGATTTGCGTTATGCAATAGACTCTACAAAACTAAAAAAAGAATTGGGTTGGGAACCTTCTTTACAATTTGAAGAAGGGATTGAAAAAACAGTAGCTTGGTATCTAGAAAATCAAGAATGGTTGAACAATGTAACCTCTGGAGATTATCAAGCATATTATCAAAAAATGTACACTAAATAAAAATACATGTATCAAGAAATAAAAAAAGAGATCGAATCTTTTGGATTCAACGTAGTTTCTCATGATTTTGAAAGACCTTGGGGAGGATTTTTAGTGATTGATGAAAGTCAAGCACAAGATTTTTCTAATAAATTCTTTGAAGGTATCGACGTAAACACCCTGAAAATTGGTGGGAAACTGAGTCCGAAAATATTGATAGTAAAACCCAATGCCCGCTTGTCTTGGCAATACCATAACAGGCGTGCAGAAATTTGGCAAGTATACAAAGGCACAGCTGGGATTATTAGAAGTGATTCTGATGAAGAAAATGAGATGAAAGAATATAACGAAGGGGATCAAATCATTTTAAAACAAGGTGAGCGTCACCGCTTAATAGGCTTAAACGAAATTTCAGTTGTAGCAGAAATTTGGCAACATACCGATGCTACTCATCCTTCGGATGAAGACGATATTATACGAGTACAAGACGATTTTGGAAGATAAAAAAGAATATCATGAGTAAGAAAAAAGGAATGATTGTATCTGGGTATTTTAATCCCATACACAAAGGACATATCGAGTATTTTAACAATGCAAAAGCCCTGGCTGATGAATTGTTTGTGATTGTAAATAACGATCATCAAAGAGCATTAAAAGGGTCTAAAGAATTTCAACAAGAGCAAGAACGTGTTTTTATCGTTTCTAATATAAAATCTGTAGATCATTGTGTGTTGTCTATAGATCAAGACAGAACCGTCTGCAAAACCATTGAAAAGATTGCCAAAGACTTCGGAGAATCCTATGACTTGAGCTTTGCCAATGGAGGAGATCAAAATAACAACACCATCCCAGAAAGACCTATTTGCGATCAGATGGGAATTACCTTAGTAGATGGTCTTGGAGATAAAATACAGTCTAGTAGTTGGTTGCTTAAAAAGTAATCTGCTATTGTTTTATGACAAAATAACGCTCTGATAATCAGGGTGTTTTTTTGTTCTTGTAGGAACTAAAAACTTCTCATACCTTTGAGTTGTTCATCAATGAAAAGAGTGATCTCTTTTCTTGGTTTTTAAACAAAACAAATGTCTCCTAAAACTCCTAAAAAAATTGTTGGTTTATCAACGAACCAAAAAACCTTGAAAAGGGTTTTAGATGTTGTATTGTCTTTAACACTCATCCCAATTTTTATTCTTCCAATTAGTATCTTGATTATTGCTGCTTCTTTAGATACCAAAGGTGTTGGCTTATTTTTTCAAAATAGAGTAGGGCAGTATGGGAAGGTGTTCACTATTGTAAAGATTAGAACTTTTAATGAAACTGGAGAAGTTTCAAAATATTCAGCAACCATTAGAAAATATAAATTAGATGAATTGCCACAGCTATTTAATATTCTAATAGGGCAGATGAGTTTTGTAGGGCCTAGACCGGATGTTTTTGAAGTAATGAAATACCTCCCAACTACAGATCAAATTATTTTAACCATAAAGCCAGGGTTAACTGGGCCAGCTTCGTTGCATTACTTTAATGAGGAAGAAATTCTTAAAACCCAACAAGACCCCATTGAATTTAATATGAAAGTATTATTTCCCAGCAAGAATGCTATCAATAAAGAGTATATTCAAAATTACCATATTTTTAATGATCTAAAATATATTTATAAAACCACCTTGTATGTTTTCCAAAATATGGCTCTCTAAACCTCATTTTGAAAATGATGATGTAGATTTTTTTAAACAAACCATGGAATCTAATTGGATTAGTACTGTGGGACCACATATTGGTGATTTTGAAAAATCAATAGAAAAATTTTATCATAACAAGGTACATGTGGCTGCCCTAAATTCAGGAACGTCAGCCATACATTTAGCCTTAAAAATGTTAGATATTGGTACTGGTGACGAAGTAATCTGTCAAACATTTACCTTCTGTGCTTCCGTAAACCCTATCCTGTATTGTGGGGCAACCCCTATTCTTGTAGATAGTGAAAAAGAAACTTGGAATATGTGTCCAAACTTCCTTGAGGAAGCTATTAAAAACCGTCTTCATAAAAATAAAAAACCAAAAGCCATTATTGTGGTAGACTCTTATGGGATGCCTGCTAAATGGGATGAACTGCTTGAAATATCGAATAGATATGAGATTCCTATTATAGAGGACGCTGCTGAAGCGTTAGGTTCTGTTTATAAAGGGAAGTTATGTGGTAGTTTTGGTAATTATTCTATACTCTCTTTTAATGGAAATAAAATTATTACCACCTCTTCTGGGGGTGCCTTGTTATGTAGAAGCAAGAAAGACAAAGAAAGAGCCATTTACCTATCTACCCAAGCTAAAATAGATGATGCTACCTATGGCGATGTTGGGTTTAATTTTAGAATGAGTAATGTACTCGCAGGGCTTGGTCTTCAGCAATTAAAAATAGTAGAAAAAAGAATAGAACAAAGAAGATTAAACCATCACAGATATTCCAATTTACTTGCTGAGATGGAAGGAATTGAGTTGCAACAAGAGTATAGTAAAGATTTTTGCTCCAATTTTTGGCTGAATTGTATGACTACAGATCATCTTAAAATCTCTAAGTTAGATCTCCAAGAGAAATTTACTAAGAACCACATAGATGTAAGATCTTTATGGAATCCTCTGCACCTTCAAAGCTATTTAAAAGGCACCTTATACTTTGGTGATAACCTTAGTGAAACACTATTTAAGAAAGGATTGTGTTTGCCCTCTAGTTCTAATCTAACCGATGAAGAATTTGATAGAATAGCACAGGTTTTTAATTCATTAAAAAAGTAGCAATAAATGTTTGAATCATTTTTTATAAAGCAGGCACTTCAAAAAAGTACATCTTTAATTTGTGATGAATTCTTGAAAAAGTATCAACATCATACAATTTTGATCACTGGTGCAGGTGGATCTATTGGAAGTAAAATAGTTGAAGAATTAGTAAAAATTAATTTTAAGAATATTGTTTTATTAGATCATTCAGAATTACATCTTTTTAAATTAAAGAAAAAATATTCTTCTCTAGATTTCAGCTATGAAATTGGAGACATCAGAGATCATAAAAAAATAGACTTTATTTGGAGTTTATATAAACCAAAGTTAGTTATTCATGCCGCAGCTTACAAACATGTTTCATTAGTAGAAAATGATATGTATGAATTGATTAGAACCAATTTAGAGGGTACTATTAATGTATATACCTCATCATTAAAACATAAAGTTTCTGATTTTATTTTTATATCAACCGATAAAGCTGTGAATCCTGTTAATAATATGGGAGTATCTAAAATGTTAGCAGAACTATTCTTAAAATCTTATTTTAAAACCAATACCTTGAATACTAAAATTATCAGATTTGGAAACGTGATTAATTCTAACGGATCTGTAGTTCCTATTTTTATTGATAATATTAAAGATGGGACACCTATGAAAGTAAGAGGTAAAGATGTTGAAAGATATTTTATTTATGATACTGTAGTTGCCAAAAGTATTTTAAATTGTTCTATTGAAAATAAAAATGGAATGTATTTATTAGAAATGAATACCCCTATTAAAATACTTGATTTAGCCAACTACTTAAATAAAGAGAATAAAACTAAAAGTTCTATTAAAATTACTGCTCTTGAAAAAAAAGAAAAAAAGAAAGAAGAATTACTAAATTTTAATGAATCTGTTGAGGTAACCAATGATCATAATTGTTATAGAATTAGAAACTCTTCACCAATTGATATTGGCATAAGGAAAAATATTATTGATATTGTAAGAATCAATAAAAATTTGGATAGTGAGTTACTTGAAAGTAACATAAGACTTGCTCACGAAAAAATCATTTAGTCTTAAAGCAGTCTTTTATCTTACATTTATTTTTCTTCAATATTTCAATTTAATACCAATTATTTTTTCTTCGAAAACGATTGAGTTTTTGTCAGTTGTTGTGTAACCAATATTCTTATGATATATTTGACAATACAAACCAAATTACATGATTTTAATTGCAGATGGTGGCTCTACAAAAGCTGATTGGATAGCTATTGATAACAACAAACAAGAGCGTTTTAGAGTGAGAACTTTAGGGTTAAACCCAGCAGTCATTTCCTCTAAAGAATTAACCAATAGAATCATTAATATGTTTCAGCTCATTAATATAAAAGATGAGGTTACTGAAGTCTATTTTTATGGAGCTGGTTGCGGAACTCCAAAAGCCTGTGCCATTTTAAAAGAGGTGATGGAAGCAATTTTCAAAAATGCAGCCATTACCATAGAGGAAGATATGTTAGCGGCTGTTTATGCTGCTTCAGGAGATGCTCCAGCATTGGTTTGTATTTTAGGAACTGGTTCTAATAGTTGTTATTTTGATGGTGAATCTACGCATATGCAAGTTCCTTCATTGGGGTATGTGTTAATGGATGAAGCTAGTGGAAACTATTTTGGGAAACGATTGATACGAGATTATTTTTATGGAATGATGCCAAAGTACATGGTTGAAAAATTTGAAAATGAATTTGAGTTAGATGCAGACGCCATTAAAACACACTTATACAGGGAACAAAACCCAAATATGTATTTAGCTTCTTTTGCTAAGTTTATGTTTGATTTTAAAGATGAGAAATACGTAAGAAGATTAATGAAAAAGGGATTCGAGAAATTCTTTAAATACAGAATCTTACCGTATCAATTAAGTTCAGATACACCTATTTACTTCATAGGATCAATTGCGCATTATTTTAGAGAAATATTAGATGATGTTGCCAATAAAAATGGATTAGTAATAACTGATGTTATTCAAAGACCTATTGATAATCTACTAGAATATCATAAACAAAACATCAATTAATTATCTCCAAAAGTCTCTCTAAAGACATTCCTCTAGACCCTTTGATTAAAATATAGCTATTTTTCAATGGAGATTTTGTGATTTCAGTCTTCAGTTTTTCGAAATTTTCATACTTCTCTGAAGCGTTGGTTTTATAGAACTCTTTGCCAACAAAAATACATCGATGAATATCTAACGTTTTGCAATACGTCACTATTTTTTGATGTTCATCAAAGGCATAATCACCTAGCTCAAACATATCTCCTAAGATGGCAACTTTAGAGCTGTATTTTATGGAGTTAAAATTATCTAATGCTACTAATGTACTTGTTGGATTAGCATTGTAAGCATCTAGAAGGAGGGTATTGCTTTTCTTTTTAATCAGTTGTGATCTATTATTAGTAGGGTGATAACCTTCTATAGCAGCAATGATATTACTTTCGGTGATGCCATAATATTCTCCAATAGAGATGGCTGCTTTTATATTGGTTTCGTTATAGGCTCCAACGAGTTGCGTTTTTATTTCTTGATAGTTATATTGTACCATTAAAAATGGCTGAGTAGATAGAATGGTTATATTATTACTCAATTCTATGGTATTTAAATCACTTGTTAGGTCTAATTGAGTAGAATCCTCTGGGTTAATGAAGGCAGTTTTATGATGTTCCTTCAAATAAGTATAAAGTTCAGACTTTCCTTTGATCACTCCTTCTTCTCCACCAAAACCCTCTAGGTGCGCCTTTCCAAAATTGGTGATATACCCTAAGTCTGGCTCACAAATAGTAGCAAGAAATTCAATTTCTTTTTGATGATTAGCTCCCATCTCTACTATACCAATTTCAGTTTCATTTGTAAAAGACAATAAAGTTAGTGGAACACCTATGTGATTGTTCAAATTTCCTCTAGTAGCAGTGGCCTTAAATTGTGTTTTTAAAACAGCAAGTATTAATTCTTTGGTAGTTGTTTTTCCATTACTTCCTGTAATTCCAATGATTGGAATTCCTAATTTTTGCCGATGGTAAGTAGCTAAAGATTGTAATGTTTCTAGGACATTATTTACGAGTATTGTAACTCCTTCAATTTCATATTCAGCCTCGTCTATAACACAGTGTCTTGCTCCTAATTCTATGGCTTTTTTAGCGAATGAATTTCCATTGAAATTGTCTCCTTTCAAAGAAAAAAACATAGAATTTGGTCTAATAGTTCTGGTGTCTGTGTCTACTAGGTAATTTTTAGAGTATAAACTATATAAATCTTCAATATTCATTATGTTAAAGATAAAAAAAACCTCATTGAAAATGATTCAATGAGGTTTATATATTTTTTTATTTGAAATTATCTAGATGGATTTCTAGCTGTTTTTTTCTTAAAGCTTAGGGTTCCTAATACATCGGTTGCACATCTAAACCCAATGTAATTGGTAGACATGTATTCTGGAAGATATCTTCTTTGAGCAGGATCTAACCAATACTCTCTATCTTGCCAAGAACCACCTTTGTGGACTCTAGTTTTATTACTTATGAGTGTAGATCGCTTATTAATGTCGTATTGGTTTACTTTCCCAGTTTCCTCATCTTTTCTAATTGTCGGAGAATTATACATTCTAGATTTGTTGGTACGTTGCTCATCCTCAAGATCGTACAATCTATTTGAAAACTTATCACCGTCATTTTTATCGAGATTGTTGGCGGTGTTGTAGTTTCTTCTCATAAAGGTATCATCCTTAGTAACTGGAACATATTTAATTTCTCCAGGAAATTCGATAGGAATTATTTTTCCATTAGGTAAGGTATCATATTTTATTGAAGGCTGCCCTGTTTCTCCAATGACTACAACATCACCGTTTGAATCTATTAATTTCTTTGTAAAAATATTTCCTCTAAAATAATTAAAGTCATTGGCCTCAGTATCTATAATTGGTCTGTATACATCTGCAACCCATTCAGCCACATTACCAGACATATCATACAATCCAAAGGCATTTGGTGGATATGATTTTACTTTAATAGGAATATCAGAGCCATCTTCAGACCATCCAGCAAACCACTGTAACTCCCTTTTCTTTGTTTGAAGTTAGCTAGTTGATCTCCTTTATATCGTTTAGATTTATCTCTGGTAAACTTACCATCCCAAGCATATTTTTTTCTACCTCTAATATTGTTGTATTCTCTGTTTCCACTAGTAGCTTTTGCTGCATATTCCCATTCTACTTCTGTTGGAAGTCTAAATTTTTGAGATAAGATACCATCTTGTGAAGTTACTTGTCTACCAGTGAAAGATCCTTTAGCAGGTCTTGGAGCTCCTTTTTTTCTGGCTTTGTAATCTGGAAGTCCTCTTTTGTATACAGTTGAGTCTCCGTCAAATAATTTGTAAGGGTTTTCTAAATATAAATCTGTATCGAAGAAATTTCTAATGGTATCGTTTTCTAGCACATTAGATAATACACCTTTATCGATTAATTTTTTTAGGTTTACTGCACTAGTTCTCCATTTACAGTATTGAACTGCTTGAATCCAACTAACACCAACCACAGGGTAATCTGAGTATGCAGGATGTCTTAAATAGCTTTCAGACAATAATTCAGTATTTCCCAAACTATTTCTCCATACCAACGTGTCTGGCAGCAACGAGGTGTAGATATTTTTATATTTTTCTTCCTCTGGAGGAAATACATCTTTTGTTACTTCTAAAAAAAGTAAGTATTCTGAGTTAGTAACCTCAGCCTCATCCAAATAAAAAGAACGAACGTGCATTTGCTGTGGAGTTGTATTCCAATCAAACATCACATCGTCTTGAACTTGACCCATTGTAAAACTTCCACCTTCAACTGCTACCATTCCATCAGGAACTTTTTGACCTTGAAATGAAGTTCCTTTAATATAACTACCATATTTAGGGTCATTAAAATTCCATCCCGTTAAAGAAGACTTATTATCCCTAGCTGAATTACAGCTAACTAGTAAAGACAAACTGAATAAAAACAGTGCTATTCTAAAAAATTTATTCATATTTTATTTAAAATGTTAGGGTTTTATTAGGTTTTGCAATTTACAATAAAATTGTTTTCTCACAACACCATATTAGAATATTTAATAACTCATACATCAATGTTAACGCTCTTTTAACGTCTGAGATTTCATAATATTATTAGATATCAATCTTTAACCTAAAATATATCCATATTATTTGCGTTCTTTGAAAAATGATTGTGAAGAAAAAATATATTATTGTTTACTTATTTTTTTTGTTTTCCCTAGGTATCCATAGTCAAGTTGTTAATTCTGTGCTTTCTGAGGGGAATTGGTTCAAATTTTCTGTAGATACAACGGGAGTTTTTAAAATTGATAAATCACTTCTTCAGGAAATAGGGATAGCTACCAATAACTTAAATCCGAAAAAAATTCATATTTATGGGAATGGAGGTGAATTATTACCAGAGTCTAATGGTGCTTTTAGATATGATGATCTTCAAGAAAATGCCATATTTGTAGAAGGAGAGGAAGACAATTCTTTTGATGCAAATGATTACATTCTTTTTTATGCTAAAGGTCCTCATAGTTGGTCTGTAAACACAACCTCGCAAGAAGTTACCCACAAGCAAAACATATATTCTGATAAAGCTTATTATTTTATAACAGTAAATAATGAAGATGGGAAAAGAATACAGAATGCAGTTTCTGTTTCTGGGACTCCAGTTACAGAAATAACTACTTTTAATGATTATATTTTTTATGAAAAAGAGACATCCAATCTTTTTGCTACAGGACGAAGGTGGCTCGGAGAGGAATTTAGTTTAGAAAATCAGCAAACCTTCGAAATACCATTTTCAAATGCAGTTCAGAACGAATCATTAAAAATTAGAGTTAGAGCTGTTGGCGTTTCGGGACTTACATCTTCTATGAAAGTGAATGTGAATACACAGGAACTTTTTTCACTAAATTTTTTAGCAATTAGTTCAGATAGTAATAATATGGCATCCGATAGAATTGGATCAGAAAATTTTTCAACTACTTCATCTACTGTATCGGTTCTTTTAGATTATGATAACGGAGGTAACCCGTCAGCCAGAGCCTATTTAGATTTTATTGAAATTTCTGGAAAAAAACAGTTAATTTCAGATGGATTACAGTTTTCATTCAGAAATTTTAGTGCAGCTAATACCTCTGGAATTGTTGAATATCAACTACAGAATTCTCAAAATATTTCTCAAATTTGGGAAGTAACGGATCATACAAATGTAACCAATGTAGCCAATGAGTCTTCTTCATCTTCAAATTTCTCCTTTAAGGCTGTTGGAGGAGAGTTAAAAGAATATATTGTAGTGAGTGAAAATGATTATTACACTCCAGAAACAGTAGCTAATGCTAGCATAGAAAATCAAAATTTGCATGCACTTAAAGATATTAATTACCTTTTAATAACTACTAGTGAATTTTCAGAACAGGCGCAAAGAATAGCAAATTACCATATAGAAAATTCAGAAATAACAGCCAAAGTGGTTTTATTAGATGAAATTTACAATGAGTTTTCATCAGGAAGTAGAGACATTACCGGAATTAGAGATTTTATAAGGCATATTTACAATACAAATTCTACAGATTCTACTAAATTGAAATTTGTGTGTTTTTTTGGAGATGCTTCCTATGATTATAAAGATAGGGTCGCCTCAAATAATAATGTAGTTCCAGTGTATTTAGCAAGTGAAAGCTTTAATCTTGCTTCTTCATATGTTACGGACGATTTTTTTGCAATGTTAGAAGAGAATGAGGGCACCATGTCTTCTAACCATTCAATGGATGTGGCTACAGGAAGAATACCAGTATCTACGCAACAACAAGCTTCTGAAGTAGTTGATAAAATAGTAAGAGATTACAATTTAGATTCTTACGGAGATTGGAGAAATACAATTACGTTGGTTGCAGATGATATAGATGAGGATGTAGATAGTACTATTCAATCTGGTGTAGAAATTATTGCAGACGACATTAAAGAAAATAAACCAGTTTTTAATGTCAATAAAATTTATGCAGACTCGTATGTTCAACAAAATTCATCTGGAGGAGAACGATATCCTAGTGTTAAAGGTTCAATAACCTCAGCCATAGAAACCGGTACTTTAGTTTTTGATTATTTTGGACATGGAGGAGAGAATGGGTTTGCTCAGGAGAGATTTTTAGATGTACCACAGATAAAAGGTTTTGTGAATGAAAATACGCTGCCCCTTTTTATAACGGTTACCTGTAGTTTTTCTAGATTTGATAACCCACAAAGAACATCTGCAGGTGAATTTACATTATGGAATACTAGAGGAGGTGCTGCTTCCATGATTACAACTACTAGAGAGGTATTTATTAGTGTTGGACAAGCTTTTAATAAAAAATTAATAGCTTCTTTACTTCAATTTGATAATGAAGAATTATCCATTTCAGAATCTTTAGTTAAAACAAAAAACAATTTTTCAGATCGTCAAAAATTCTTTATTTACTATTTTGGTGATCCAGTAAAGAAACTTGCAATTCCTAAACCCAATGTGAAGATTACCAAAATGAATGGTGTAGAGATAACACAATCTTTAGATACACTGAAAGCTCTTTCCAAGGTTCGTTTTGAGGGAGTAGTAACCGATAATTTAGAGAATACTTTATCAGATTTTAATGGAAATTTATCGACAACAGTTTTTGATAAACCGATTGACAAGGTTACTTTAGATAATGACGGATTTGGAATAGTTAACACCTTTGACTCACAAGAAAGTAAACTGTTTAGAGGATTGGCTAGCGTAGAAAACGGAAACTTTAACTTTGAATTTATTGTTCCTAGAGATGTAAGAGTAGCCTATGGAAATGGAAAGTTGAGTTTTTATGTTTCTAATAATGAATTAGACAAAGCAGGGTTTAATAATACTATTATTGTTGGAGGAATAAACGAAAATGCACCCGAAGATACCCTAGGACCAGAAATCCAATTATTTATGAATGATGAATCATTTCTTGATGGTGCAAACACAAATGCTTCTCCAAATCTAATTGCAAAACTATCTGATTTGAGTGGTATTAATACATCTTTAACAGCTGTAGATCATGATATCGTTGGTGTTTTGGACGGAGATGAATCTAATCCAATCATTATGAATGATTTTTATCAAACTGAACTAGATGATTTTACAAGAGGAAAAGTTATATACCGTTTAAGAGATTTATCTGTAGGGCCACATACTTTAAAATTAAAGGCATGGGATACCTATAATAATTCTTCAGAAACTATTCTGAATTTTGTGGTAGTTAGTGATACTAGTATCACATTAGATAATGTATTAAATTATCCTAATCCTTTTATAAATTACACAGAATTTTGGTTTAATCATAACAAACCTAATGAACCGTTAGAAGTTCAGGTTCAGATATTTACTGTGTCTGGAAAACTTATAAAAACAATCAACCAACAAGTTCAAACAAATGGTAATTTAGTTCGAAATATTGTTTGGAATGGTTTAGATGATTTTGGAAATAAATTAGGAAAAGGGGTTTATATTTACAAACTAAAAGTAACATCAACAATTAGCAATATATCGTCAGAAAAGTATGAAAAACTTGTCATACTATAATAAATTACGATATTTACGTTTATAATAGAGAACTAAAATATATTTATGAGGAAAATAGGGGTATTATTCATCATTTGCATGTCAAGTATTCTAGGTTTGTCTGCACAAACTACCAATGGAATTACAACAGCTACACCATTTTTATTAATTATACCAGATGCAAGAGCAGGTGCTATGGGAGATATAGGAGTTTCTACCTCAGCTGATGCGAGTTCTCTTTTTCATAATCCGTCAAAAATTGCTTTTAGTGGACAGCAAGTTCTTATTGGAATAAACTATTCACCATGGCTAAGAAATTTAACAGATGACATTTTTGTTGGAAGTGCTTCATACATAAACAGATTCAGTGAAAACTCTGCTTGGGGTGCTGAGTTTAGATATTTTTCATTGGGTCAAATAGATTTAACTGATGGAGCTGGAAATCCAAATGGGACTATCAATCCAAATGAATTTGCTTTGTCAGGAACCTATGCATTAAAATTAAGTGAAACATTTTCGATGGGTGTTAGTGGTCGATACTTCAGATCTAACTTGGCATTTACGGGAACAAATTCAACATTACAACCTATCAATTCTTTTGCCGTAGATGTTTCTGGTTACTATCAATCATATGAAGAAAATTATGGAAACTTCAATGGTCGATACAGAATTGGTTTTAACATTGCTAATATTGGACCAAAAGTATCTTATGTTCCTGGAGAAGAAGATTTTATACCTACCAATCTAAAACTAGGAGGTGGGTTTGATTTTATTTTAGATGACTATAATATTTTAAGTATTAATACTGAATTTACAAAATTATTAGTTCCTTCTCCACAAGAAGATGGATCTGATCAAGACAAAGGCTTTATTTCCGGAATTTTTAGTTCATTTGGTGATGCAGAAGGAGGCTTTAGTGAAGAATTAGAAGAAGTTACTTATGCACTAGGTGCAGAATATCTTTATAATGATGCATTTGCATTGCGTCTAGGGTATTTTCATGAGGCTGAAAATAAAGGAAATAGAAAATTTTTCACGATGGGGGCCGGATTTAAAACGAATGCATTAAATGTAGATTTGTCTTACTTAATCAATTCATCTGATGTGAACAACCCATTAGAGAATTCCCTACGATTTTCTTTATCTTTTGACTTGGGAGAAATTTACGATGATTATTAGTACCTTAGTTTTTTCAAAAGAATCGATTCTTAATGAAAAAAATTAATTTAGGTACTTCTGCACTATTATTTGAAGACATCAATCAATTGTCTGATGATGACCAAACTCTTATGAAATTTGCGGTAAAAGCTACTAAAGGAGCCTATGCCCCTTACTCAAAATTTAGTGTTGGTGCAGCTCTTTTAATGGAAGATGATACCATAATTACAGGAAACAATCAAGAAAATGCAGCCTATCCGTCTGGGATGTGTGCGGAACGAGTAGCTATTTGGAAGGCTAGTTCTTCTTTTCCTAATAAAAAAATAAAAAAAATAGCTATAGCTGCTATTTCTTCTAATAAAAAACTTGATAGACCAGTAGGACCCTGCGGTGCTTGCAGACAATCACTGTTTGAATATGAGGTAAAACAAGGTAAGGATGTAGAGGTTATTTTTATGGGAGAAGTAGGTTCTGTCGTAAAAACACCTTCTATTGCTTCTTTATTACCCTTTTCTTTTGATAGTTCTTATCTATAATTATTTCTGAAACTTTTAATATACTCTCAATTAGTAAAGTTTATTACTTTTCTATAATGCCTATATTTGTTTTAATTTAAATCTCATTTATAATTTTACGATAGACTGAACATCGTAAAAAAAACACTAATCAAAATTTGATTTCAAATAAAAGTAGTTTATTGAAGTCTTAAATATAACTTTAAACATGATATCTTCGCTCATAACTGGAACAGGATCTTACATTCCTGAGATAAAAAAAGAAAATAAAGAGTTTTTATCGAATCTTTTTTTAAATGCTGATGGTTCTGAAATACCAAATGAAAATGAAATTATAATTGAAAAGTTTAAAGCCATCACAGGAATTGAGGAAAGAAGATACGCGATCTCTGAATACAATACATCAGATCTAGGTTTTTTTGCAGCACAAAAAGCAATTGATGATGCAGGGATTAATCCAGAAGAGCTAGATTATATTATACTGGCTCATAATTTTGGAGATGTTAAAACAGATGCCATTCAAAGTGATATGCTACCTAGCTTAGCAACTAGAGTGAAATATAGATTAGGAATACAAAATCCTAATTGTGTAGCCTACGATATTTTATTTGGTTGTCCAGGTTGGATAGAAGGAGTTATACAAGCACAAGCATTTATAAAATCAGGTATTGCAACTAAGGTGTTGGTGATTGGAGCTGAGACACTATCTAGAGTTGTCGATAAATTTGATAGAGATTCTATGATTTATAGTGATGGAGCAGGAGCCTGTGTAGTTGAAAAGAATGAAGGACAAAATTCTGGTATTATTGGACATGCTTCTCAAACTTTTTCCAAGGACGAAGCCTATCATTTATTTTTTGGAAAATCTTTCGAACAACAACAAGACCCAGATGTTCGATACATAAAAATGCATGGAAGAAAAATTTATGAGTTTGCATTAAATAATGTGCCAAATGCAATGAAAATTGCACTTGATAAGACTGGAATTGCTATTGATGAGGTTAAAAAAATATTTATTCATCAAGCCAACGAAAAAATGGATGAAGCTATTATTAAACGTTTTTTTAGATTGTATAAAAAACCAGTTCCTGAAGGTGTGATGCCTATGATAATTCACAAGTTGGGGAATAGTTCTGTAGCTACTGTCCCTACTTTATTAGATTTAGTAATTAAAGGAAATTTAGAAAATCAATCAGTAAAAAGTGGAGATGTGATCATTTTAGCATCTGTTGGTGCTGGTATGAATATTAATGCGATAGTTTATAGATATTAAATTGTAAAATTTATAAACACAAAAGTTTTCATTTCTAAATTGAAGTACTATTTTTGCACATGCAACAACACCAGGTACTTATTTTAGATTTCGGATCGCAATACACTCAACTAATAGCGAGAAGAGTAAGAGAGTTGAATATTTATTGTGAAATTCATCCTTACAACAAACAACCCAAAAATACAAGCGATTTTAAGGCAGTCATTTTATCCGGTAGCCCTTCATCTGTAAGAGCTGATGATGCTCCGCATCCAGATTTATCAGAAATTAGAGGTAAAAAACCCATATTAGCTGTTTGTTATGGAGCACAGTATTTAGCTCATTTTTCTGGTGGTAAAGTAGCTCCATCAAATACCAGAGAATATGGAAGAGCTAATTTATCTTTTATCAAAGACAATGAAATCTTTTTTTCTAGCATCTCAGATGGAAGTCAGGTTTGGATGAGTCATTCAGACACCATCAAAGAATTACCAACAAATGCAATTCATTTGGCTAGTACAGCTGATGTGGAGAACGCAGCTTATAGAATTGAAGGTGAAAACACCTATGCGATACAGTTTCATCCAGAAGTTTATCATTCAACTGATGGTAAACAATTACTAGAAAACTTTTTAGTAAAAATTGCTGGTGTAGAACAAACATGGACTCCAAATTCATTTGTAGAAACAACCGTAGCTAATATTAAGCAAACAGTAGGTAATGACAAAGTTGTCTTAGGGCTCTCTGGAGGGGTAGATTCCTCTGTGGCTGCAGTTTTATTACACAAGGCAATAGGCGAGAATCTCTATTGTATTTTTGTAAATAATGGATTATTACGTAAAGATGAGTTTGAAAGTGTACTTCATCAATATGAAGGTATGGGATTAAACGTTAAAGGAGTAGATGCATCGGCACGCTTTTTGAATGCCTTAAAAGGGTTGTCAGATCCTGAGAAAAAAAGAAAAGCAATTGGAAATGCATTTATTGAAGTTTTTGATGATGAAGCCCATAAAATTGAAAACGTAAAATGGTTGGCCCAAGGAACTATATATCCAGATGTGATAGAATCAGTTTCAGTTAATGGGGGGCCATCAGCAACTATAAAAAGCCATCATAATGTGGGAGGTTTACCAGATTTTATGAAATTAAAAATTGTAGAGCCTTTACGTATGATTTTTAAAGATGAGGTAAGAAGAGTTGGTGCCTCCATGGGAATTGATGCAGAACTATTAGGAAGACATCCATTTCCAGGACCAGGTTTAGCGATTAGAATTCTAGGAGATATTACCGAAGAGAAAGTTTCAATCTTACAGGAAGTTGATGCTATTTTTATAAATGGATTAAAAGAAAGTGGGTTATATAACAAAGTTTGGCAGGCGGGTGCTATCTTATTACCAGTTAATTCTGTTGGGGTAATGGGAGATGAAAGAACCTATGAAAAAGTAGTAGCGTTAAGAGCCGTTGAAAGTACAGATGGTATGACTGCCGATTGGGTTAATCTACCCTATGAATTTTTGCAAAAAACTTCAAATCAAATTATAAATAAAGTTAAAGGTGTGAACAGGGTAGTTTATGATATCAGTTCAAAACCTCCTGCAACTATAGAATGGGAATAACTATATGAGAGAATTTAAAATTATCATCATCTTATTTTTTGTAGTGATAGCCACATCGTGTGCTCAACAAAAAAAATACCTATCCTATACAGTAAAAAAAGGTGAAACATTAAAAATTATTGCAAAACGAATAGGTGTTAAAACCAAAGAGTTGGTGCGTTTAAATCCTGGTACTGGAAGAAAACCAGCACCAGAAACTCTTATTATGATACCCAATAATAACTATAAGCCACCTGTAGCTAACGATATTTTAGTAAAAATAAATGATAGTATTAATACTAAAAATACCGCTTCTGTAAAAGATACATTAGTAAATACTTTTGTGGTACACAAAGTTGCTAAGGGAGATACATATTATAGCTTAACGCGTGCTTATAACGTTTTAGAAGAAGAATTAAAGATTTTAAATCCATTGCTAGACATCTCTGGATTACAATTGGACATGTTATTAAAAATTAAACCAATTGAAGAAGAAAATAATTTTTTAATATACAGAGATACCATTCAAGAAAATTCTAGTTTAAAACTGGTAATGATGCTTCCTTTCAGAGCCATTGAATATGATACTATTGATGCTAAAGATATTTTTAAGAACAACAGGTTAGCCAATATTACAACAGATATTTACTTAGGAGCCTCTATGGCAGTTGATTCTTTAGTAAAATTAGGAATAGATATAGAGCTTTCTGTTTTTGATACAGGAAGAAAGGATACTAAATTAGATTCAATTTTAGCTGCAACAGATTTTAGTAATACAGATGTAATCATTGGTCCATTATACTCTGAAGAAGTTCCTAAAGTAGCAGTTAGATCGGGTACTCCAGTAGTTTTTCCTGTATATTCAAAAAAACAAACTAGCTTTAAGTCTTCAAAAATAATTAAGACCTTTGCAGATAGAGAAGTTCATCAAGAAGCTTTAATTGAGCACATTTATGATAATTATGGAAGTGAAAATATTTTAATTATTGGTGATAGTTCAACCACTTCCATAAGAAATAGTGATCTTATAAAATCAAGATTACTTTTACATGATTCCATTAATGAGGTGCAAATAATTTATCCAAATTTAGGATATATTAGAAAAGACTATGTTATCAATGCTTTAAAGGCTGATGTTGGTAATTGGGTGATTTTAGCCACAGACAATAGAGTAATCTCTTCAGATGTTATAAATAGCCTCATTAGTTTACCAGTAGAAGAACCAGAAGAGGATGAAGAAGAAGATGAAGATAAGGATGAAGAAGAAGAAAGTGATGAGCCAGAAATGCAAATTTTACCGGAAGACACTGTAATAAAGATTTTTGGTATTTTTAAATCCACTCAATTTGATAGAATAGATAATAATAAATTAGCAAAACTAGGTTTTACATTTACTAGTGATACTTTTACTGAAGAAAGTTCTCCAGAAATCCAACTATTTAATCAACAATATTTAAGTAAAAATCATGTGTATCCCTCTTATTATGTTACAAAAGGATTTGATATTGTATTTGATGTTGGGATACGATTAGCTTCAGGAAACAAGTTAAAACAAACATTTAAGAACGGAACTTCCTACAGACTAGAGAGTAAGTTTGACTACACAAAAGGTTTATTTAAAACAACTTCAAATAAAGGGATTTATATCTTGGAGTATAATTCAGATCTGACTATTAACAGATTAAAGTAGTTTTATTAAAAATACATAGAATAAAAAAACTCCTGGTTCTCAGGAGTTTTTTAGTGAATAATTAAATTTTCTTCATTTGCTGTTTCATCATTTGCATTTGTTCTTTCAGCATTCCGTGTTTGTCTAGTTTTTTTGCTTCAGCCATTAAAGTTGTGGCCTCTCGCTTTCTTCTTTTTGTCATGGCGATACCTGCTAATTGAAGTTTTGCCATTGCTAAATCATGATCCATAGCCAATCCTAATCTAACAGCTTTACGCAAGAACTTCTCTGCTTGAGTCATGTTTGTTTGAGAAAGCATAATACCATGTAAATAATTGTAATATCCTTCTTGTTTTTGGGTTAGTGCTGCATTTGGATTTTTAATATAGGAAAGCCATTTCTGAGCAGCCGGGAAGTTTTGTTTTCTTAATTGTAAAAATGACAATAAAATAAATTCATTTTTGAAATACAATAAGATAAACATTCCTGCTAGAAATAGAATCGCAATTCCGTTACCAATATGACCTTGCCAAAATTCGAAAACAGACCAAATTATAGTCAAAAAAGCTAAAGCTAGTTTTATATTTTTATGAAACATATCTAATATATTTTGTGAGTACTAAAGTACACTTTTCTTTTATTTTTTATAAAATTTTCGGTGTTTAAACCATGCCAATGTTCCAATAATGAGAACAAATCCTACGGAGTAAAATACAGAATTAGGGGTAATTACTTGATCTCCACTAGCATAGGAATGTAGTCCAGATAAATAGAAATTTACCCCAAAATAAGTCATCATTATGGCTCCATAAGCAATAACTGACCAAAGGTTAAATGTATACCTGCTTCTTAAGCCAGGGATTAATCGCATGTGTAATACAAATGCATAAACCATAATAGACACTAATGCCCAAGTTTCTTTTGGATCCCATCCCCAATAGCGTCCCCAACTTTCATTGGCCCACATGCCTCCTAGAAAATTACCAATGGTTAACATAATTAAACCGATAGTAATAGCCATTTCGTTTATGGTAGTAATTTCTTTTATATTTAAGTCCATTTTTTTCTTGTTCTTTTCTGTAGTGAAAATCGTTAAGAATAAAGCGACAATTCCTAAGATCATACCCAATGAAAATGGTCCGTAGCTTGCAACAATAATGGAAACATGAACTAATAACCACCAAGAGTTCAACACCGGTTGAAGATTTGCAATTTCTGGATCTAACCAATTTTGGTGTGCAAATGCTAAAATAACAGCCGTTAAGAACGTAGTAGCTGCAATGGTTAACGAAGATTTTCTTCCAAAGGCTAGACCAAATAGCATGGTGGCCCAAGCAACATAAATAATAGATTCATACGCATTACTCCATGGAGCATTTCCACTAATATACCAACGACTAAATAGCCCTAATACATGCATGCCAAATAAAAGAATTGTTATTCCAATCAAGATTTTTACAACAAGTCCAATCCATTTTTTGTCATTAAAAATTTGAAGAATCACAAAAAAGATTAAAAACACACTAACGTATCCATAATACTTGGCAAGTTTTTTAAATATTTGATATTTATTATAAGTTATTTCAAGATCTATTTTTTCTTTGTTGGGATATACTTCTGCACCATATTTTTGTTGAAACTTTTTAATCCCTTCTAATATCTTATTAGCCTCTGTATAATTATTAGTTTTTTTTGCATCCTGTAAAAAACGGATATAAATGGGTAAAGACTGTCTTACAAATAAGGAGTCTTTTCCTGTGTAATTAGCTCTTGATCCCTCAGGATATGAGACCCATTTATTATTTTCATCATTTAATTTTGGATAAATTCTCAAAACACTCAGACTCAATGCTTGGGAAAACAAGTAGATTCTTCTATCTATTTTAATGACGTCTTTTTCAAATTTATTTTGAACATTTTTCTTTTGCGCATCTGCAACATATTCACTTATTTTTGATCGTGTTCCTTCATAAAAATCTCCCAGGGCTGCATGTGTAGTATTTTCATCTACACCTAAAATTTCTCGAATTTCTGTATTTCCATCTTCTAAATAAATAAAAGGCACATTGAACCAAAGTTTTGGATTTTCTATAATAGATAAAAAGACTTGGCTAGGTTCTATTCCATTAAAATCATCATCATGAAATACTTTTCTGACTAATTCAGAGGCAAAAGTGTGTGCAGGCTTCATTCGTCCTCCAAAGTCTTGAATAATTAGCGTATTAAATTCTTCAGCGTGTTTTAATTCCACTAAGTTTCCTAAAAGAACAGAATCAATTTGTTGATC
>Ga0209195_1000258_pt1 | contig 40729 bp, 40 predicted proteins | sample COGITO_mtgs_1004_3_FD_184788 | JGI IMG/M metagenome (GOLD analysis project Ga0209195, IMG submission 184788) | Pelagic marine microbial communities from North Sea - COGITO_mtgs_100420 (SPAdes) (version 2) | ecosystem: Environmental > Aquatic > Marine > Epipelagic ...
CTCAAGAGCATTAAGCGCGATTTGGAGTTCAGCCTTGTTGGTGTTGACCAAGCAGCTGTCGCTGGTTCGTCTTCCGTAGCTCGTAAAATGGCATCACTGATCAACCAGATCTCTACTGGTATTGACGCCGGTGCCAACGCAACGGACGCCCTCACAGAGGCCAAGTTGCTTGAAGCTGGTCAAACAGCGTTCAACAATGGCTCTGATCCGTCAGTGTTCATGATCAAACCAGCTGACGCCCAAATCGTCGCCGGTTTCTCAGCCTCTGCGGGTCGCAACCGTGAAGTCGCCCAGGGTAAGACCCTTGTGAATGTGATCGACCTCTATGTCTCGCCCTATGGCGAATATAAAGTGGTTCTTAACAGACACTTAGAGACTTCACACGCCCTGTTGATCGACCCGTCCATGTTCAAAACATGCGTACTGCGTCCGTTCACACGCACACTCCTAGCCAAGCAAGGCGACTCAGATCGCCATATGGTGGTCGGCGAATATTCCTGTAAACACAGTAACTTCGCGGACAGTGTGAAGATCACCGGCCTTTCCTAAGGCCCGTGCGAGGACGCCCTAACTCCCAGGACTTTTGCTCTCCTTTTCCTGGGGACCTGGGCGTCCTCACCTAACCTCCCAAGGATACCCCCCCTAAATGACTAAAGAGACCAAACTGCACGGTGTGCAGACTGAATTCCTGACTCAAGGCTTTGACCTGGTCAAGAAACACACCCAGAACATTTCCCAGGCTTTTCTAGATGACCTGAAGGATGCCCGTAATGAAAGCACCACTCGGCTCGAGGGTGACTATATGCGTGTGGCGTCAATACCAACCGTAGTTGCAGAGCAATGGTTACGCGAAGGTTTCAATATCTACGAAGAGACCGGCGCAGCGATCGTCAAGCGTCTCCAGGAACAAGATCTGACTGCATTCATGACGACCGATAAGAGGATATAGCAGAATGAACAAAGGCCAAATCCGGGCACACTTTATTGCTCTTTTGAACCGTAGCGACTGCACTGATGCTTTGGCCGATACCTTCATTGACCAGGCTATGACCAGGATACAGCGTTTACTCCGCATACCATCTATGGAGAAGCAACAGTCCTACTCAATCACCTCTGGTGTTGCAGTCAGTCAGATTGTCATACCCTCAAACCTCCTGGAGATTATAGACCTCCAATACGCAGGCCGCGCCTTGGTTCGCATACCTATGCATGAGATGGCACAGCTGCAATCTACAGGTCAGGGCGGGAACCCCATCTACTTCACCAGGGAACGTGAGGTGATCAAGCTGTTCCCTATGCCTTCGTCAGGCCAGGTTTATCTGAACTATTACGCCGAATTTGATGAGCTCGCTACTGACGTTAGCACAAATGTAATAACTAAAATTGCTTCAGATCTACTGACATACACAGCACTCTCATATGCTTCCGACTATTTCCTCGATGAACGTGGTCCGTTGTTTGAAAGTAAATCTGGCAACTTCTTGTCCGAGATCCAGGGGCAAGCCGACACTGGTGAGACATCTGGGATGGCCTCAACAATGCGCCCAACATCTAATTTCGAGGACTGAGGTAACTAATGGCATCATCATCTTTCTACAGCGGCACTGGTGTAACTCCTGACAACACAGATGTTGATCCAGTAGCCCCTAGCAACATAACTGCAATCGAAGACAGTAAGAACGCAGCGGCCCTCTCTGAGGCTGCTGCTGCTGCCTCTGCTGCTGCCTCTGCAACATCAGCATCATCTGGCGCAGCCTCTGCGTCCACAGCCACCACAAAGGCTTCTGAAGGCGCAGCTAGTGCCACAGCAAGCTCCAACTCTGCCGCTGCCTCACAGGCATCCAGAGTTGCATCTGAGGCCGCTAAGGTCGCCGCAGAAACAGCCAAGACCTCAGCTGAGACTGCCCGTGACGCAGCCAGTGCATCTGAGGTAGCTTCTGGCGCCGCAGAGGTTGCTGCGGAAACAGCAGAGACCAATGCTGCCGCCAGCGCAGCCGCTGCTTTATCCTCCGAGAATGCTGCGGCCACTAGCGCCGACACAGCTGCCACAGAGGCATCCAATAGTGCAACCAGTGCTTCTGCATCGGAAGCGTCTAACGTGGCCTCTGGTGTGGCTAAGGTCGCTGCTGAAACTGCTGAGACCAACGCTGCTGCTAGTGAATCTGCTGCATCTACGAGCGCCTCTAATGCTTCAACTAGCGAAACCAACTCTGCAACCTCTGAAGGTGTGGCAACAACACAGGCTGGTATTTCGACAACTAAAGCTGCGGAGAGTGCTGCAAGTGCCGCTGCTGCCCTAGCCAGCCAGAACGCTGCTGCATCTAGCGAGACCAATAGCGCAACCAGCGAAGCCAATAGCGCAACTAGCGCCACAGCCAGTGAGGCTTCTCGTGTCGCCAGTGTGGCCGCACAGGTTGCTGCTGAAACTGCTGAGACCAATGCTGATACGTCTGAGACCAATGCTGCTTCAAGTTCGTCTGCTGCATCTACAAGCGCGTCCAATGCTTTAACTAGCGAAACCAATGCCGCAGCCTCGCAAGGTGTGGCAACAACTCAAGCTGGCATCTCTACGACTAAAGCGGCAGAGAGTGCTGCTAGTGCCGCTGCTGCTCTAGCCAGTGAAAATGCTGCGGCAACCAGCGAGGCCAACAGCGCAAATAGCGAAGGCAATGCTGCAACCAGCGCGACAGCTAGTGAGACCTCTCGCATTGCTAGTGTGGCCGCACAGGGTGCTTCAGAAACCGCGAAGACTGCTAGTCAAACTGCACAAGCTGCTAGTGAAGCTGCTAGGGACGCAGCCTCGACTTCAGAAGCCGCTGCGGCGACCAGTGAGGCAAACGCTGCGACCAGCGAGACTAATGCTTCCACAAGCGCCGCGACATCAACAACGCAAGCTGGCATAGCGACAACCAAAGCTGCTGAAAGCGCTGCTAGTGCCGCTGCTGCTTTAGCCAGTAAAAACGCTGCTGCAACCAGCGAGGCCAATGCCTCAACCAGTGAGTCAAATGCTTCTAATAGCGCCACATTAAGTGAAGCCTCGCGCATTGCTAGTGTTGCTGCGCAGGCTGCTGCGGAAACTGCTGAGACCAACGCTGAAACAGCACAGACTGCGGCTGAAACTGCGGAGACTAATGCTGCTGCATCTGAGACTGCTGCTGCAACCAGCGAAACCAACGCATCGACATCGGCTGCAACGGCGACAACGCAGGCTGGCATATCCACGACTAAAGCTGGGGAAGCTGCCACATCGGCAACGTCTGCTGCATCATCTGCATCATCTGCTCAGGCGTCTAAGGATGCGGCCCTTGCTGCCTTGGATAGCTTCGATGACCGCTACCTCGGACAGAAGACTTCTGATCCTTCGGTCGATAATGATGGTGATGCCCTTGTATCCGGCTCGCTCTATTTTAACACGACCACAGACAGCATGATGGTGTATGAAGGAAGTGCATGGGTTGCAGCTTATGCGTCCTTGTCAGGTGCCCTGCTCCAAGCCAGCAACCTGTCTGACGTGTCCGATGCAGCCACCGCACGCACAAACCTTGGACTGGCTATCGGGACTAACGTGCAAGCATATTCCGCTGTGCTGGCGGCAACTACGGCGTCTTATACGACTGCCGAGGAGACAAAGCTGGCGGGTATTGAGGCTAGTGCAGATGTTACTGACACGGCGAATGTAGCCACGGCAATCACCGGGTTTGCAACAGGGGCTGATGCCACGTCTTCAGACCTAATCCCTGTGTATGATGTCTCTGCTGGTGCATGGGAAAAGCAGACTATTGCTAACGCCGCGTTGCAGGGGCCTCAAGGTATTCAAGGTATTCAAGGAGCAGACGGAGCAGACGGAAGCATTGGTGTTGACGGCGCAGACGGTCCTCAAGGACCCCAAGGACCCCAAGGAAATACGGGTCCTGCTGGAGCAGATAGCACCGTTCCTGGTCCACAAGGTCCAGCTGGAGCAGATAGTACCGTCCCTGGCCCACAAGGCCCTGCTGGGGCAGATAGCACCGTTGCTGGCCCACAAGGTCCGATTGGCAGCACTGGCCCACAAGGTCCGATTGGTAACACTGGGCCTCAAGGAAATAGTGTTACGGGTCCGCAAGGCCCTACAGGTAATACTGGCGCTACAGGTCCAGCTGGGGCAGATAGCACCGTTCCGGGGCCGCAGGGGGCTACAGGTGCTACAGGGCCTGCCGGTCCCCAGGTAGACGCCACAACTATTCTTGAAGGAAATAGCTCTGTCACTGTCGTGGATAACGGTGCTGACGGTAAGGTTGTGGTGCGAGTTGACGGTGTAGATGTCTCTGAGTTCCAAGACACACACATGGTTATTCCAAAAGGTACAACAGCACAACGTGACCCTAGCACATCATTAGGTTCTATTCGATATAACACTACTACTGGCTTCTTTGAGGCCTTTACAGGCGCTGGCTGGGGTTTATTGGCTACACCACCTAGTGTCACTGGTATTACACCAGGTAACTTCAACGGTGAGGTTGGTAGTACGTTTACTATAAATGGTGCGTTCTTTGATACAGACACCACAGCGTTATTCAAAGGGGCAAACGGTACAGAGTATGCGGCTGCTACGGTTACCTTTGTTAATAGCACACAGATTACGGTTACCAACGCTACAAACCTTCCAGTTGCTAACGAGCCTTTCAAGGTAAAGGTTACAAACGGTACAGGTCTGTCTGTAGAGAGTACGGGTACGATTGATGCGGGTACTGTTCCTACGTTCACGACATCCGCAGGTACCCTTGCAAGCACTTCACGCTGGGACGTAGCAGTTTCTGTAACGGTAAACGCTACGGACGCTGAGAATACTATTACAGGTTATTCTATAACTGAAGGAAACCTACCAGCGGGTCTCTCCCTAAACGCTACTACAGGTGCAATCACAGGCACGTCTACTGCGCAAGGCGCAACAACCTATACGTTTACTGTTGGTGCTACAGACAGTGCAGGTAACACGAACACCCGTCAGTTTAGTATTCAGATTGGCAATGCTGCGCCCGTTTGGAGTAGCCCAGCGAACGCCTCTACTCAGGGATTAGACCTAGGCCGATCCGGCTTAATTACCCTAAGTGCTTCAGACCCAGAGGGTGAGGCTGTTATTTATACGTCTGGTGTGCTGCCTACAGGTCTTTATATAGCCGGTAATGTTATTACTGGGACGCCTACCGTTAAGGCGAACACTAGCGTTGCTGTTACTGCGTCTGACGGGTTTGCTTCAAGTGTGCGGAATTTCTTTATTAACGTAATCGATCCGCATCTGTATAATTTCTTATCACATACGTTCCTCCCTGGAACTACTGGAAGATCAGGCGATGCAAGAGGTGTTTTTGCAGCTTTAACCTCTTATTCCGCCCAAGCCTTTATATCTGACGTAAGCTACTACAACGTAGCCACACCCGGATACCAAGATTGGACTGTGCCAGCAGACGGGACATACCACATTACTTGTGCAGGAGCAGCGGGAGGCAGTTACAGTGGTACAATTGCTAGCGGGGCATCTTTGAGTGCTACTTATAACCTAACAAAAGGATCAGCTCTGAGGTTTATTGTAGGGAAAACGGGAGCTAATGGTTCAGGTAATTACAGCAGTGCTGGTGGCGGCGGTTCTTTTGTTCTTTACGCAAGTTCCATTTCCAACTTCCTTCAGTCGAACGCCGACGCCAGCGCAAATATTCTTATAGCCTCTGGCGGTGGCGGTGGTAGTAACTCTCGTGGGGCGGGTACAAACGCAGCCCTTAATAATACAAGTGGTACACCTTCTTCAGATGGCGCGGCTTTCTACGGCACTAACGGTAATGGCGGTACAACACCATATGGCGCTTGGTCAGGCGGTAGTGGCGCAGGTCTGTTAAGTGGCGGCTCGCAAGTTAAAAACAGCGGCGGATTAACAGGTGGCGCACCTGGTTCATATATAAGCGGCTTTCAGGGCGGCTTTCAAGGTGGGAATTGGTCTCCTGCTCCGGGCGGCGGCTTTGGCGGCGGTGCTAACAGTAACTGGTCAGCCGGTGGCGGTGGTGGGTACTCTGGTGGGTCCGGAGATGACGCAGATGGCAGTGGTAACCAAAAACACGGCGGCGGTGGAGGCGGTAGTTATATGAATACAGGTCATAGTACTTTCATCGCTGAACAGGGTATCCGTGGACCTAACGCACTCGCAGGGTCTATTTTAGTAGAGCTTCTGTAAGCATAATGGAAAAACTTAAACTGTTTTGGCGGAGGTTCACGGAAGCGTGGGCCTCCTGCCTACACATCAGTCACATTCTTCACCCAGGAGTAATCGTATGGCTAACCAAGAAAGCTGGTACATATCCAGAAGTGTCCCCGCAACTCTCCTCCTTGGCCTTATGACACAAGCAGCTGCTATAGTATGGACAGTCAGCATGATGATGGCAGACATCCAGCAGAACACTGAGAAGCTGATAGCTTTCTCTGAGCGTGTGAACAAAGTCGAGGTGATGGTACAAAGCCAAGCAGTCAGCATGGCCCGTATCGACGAAAACATCCAACATATCCGAGGCGCTGTCGAGAAGATGGCTGCGGATTAACCATGCTCTGTACATTGGTGTTCGTTGGGTACTCCCATACGTTCATCAATAACAGAGGCAGCTGGTTCCACAAGAAGTGCTACTACGCCTGTGATGCCCCTATGAACGGTGGGTGGTACAACCGTGTCTGGGCAGTCTCCCCAAACTACACATGTAACAGGAGGATAAAGGTTAACAATGATTGACCCTTTCACCGCCCTGTCCTTAGCAGCAGGAGCCGTGAGCAACGCCAAGAAACTTATAGCAGCTGGTCGAGATGCCTCTTCCGCCCTCAGTAAGTTCGCAGGCTGTTGCGCAGACATAAATTATATTTCTGAGAAGTCTAAGACCCCAGGTCTAATTGCAACTCTAACTGGTTCTGCCGAGCAGCAAGCAATGGACGCCTTTACTGCCCACAAGAAGATGCAAGCCCTACGCAAGGAGATAGAGACCCTAATCCTTTTCCAGCACGGGATGCAGGGTGTCGAAGAATACAAAGAGACCCTACGCAAGGTCAGGGCTCACAGGCGCAAGACTTTATACAAGCAAGCAGAACTCAAAGCAGCCCTAATCGATTGGACGATAGGCATCCTATTCACTCTGGTTGCCATAAGCATCTTTGGTGGTGTCGTCTGGTTGATCGGTAAGAAGAACGGAAATTGGTAATATGCTCTCACAACTAATAGGCCCAGTCACAAGTCTCCTCGACAAGTTTATTCCTGATAAAGACGCAGCCGCAGCCCTCAGTCATGAGATAGCAACGATGGCAGAACGACATGGCCAGGAGCTGGCACTCGCACAGCTGGCGGTAAACAAAGAGGAAGCTAAGGGCAACTGGTTCCAGTCCTCTTGGCGTCCCGCCACGGCTTGGGTCTGTGTGATGGGCATGGCCATTAACTTTATGATCTCACCGCTGCTGGCCCCATGGGAAATCAACGTGCCACAGGTGGACACAGCAACCATGATGCCCGTGCTCATGGGCCTCCTTGGATTAGGCACACTGCGCACCTTTGAGCGCACTAAAGGAGTAAGCAAGTGAAAGACAACTTCGAGCAATCCCTAAAGATGATCCTGCACCACGAAGGTGGCTATGTGAACCACCCTAGTGACCCCGGTGGACGCACGAACCTTGGTGTCACCCAAGCTGTCTATGAGAGCTGGGTAGATCGTCCAGTTACTGAGGATGAGATGCGGTCGCTGACGGTGGAAGATGTCACGCCCATATACAAACGTAACTATTGGGACCGGGTCAAAGGTGACGACCTGCCAGCCGGTGTTGACTTTGCTGTCTTTGACTTGGCCGTCAATGGTGGCACCGGCAGAGGAGCCAAGATGCTCCAGAAGGTTGTGGGTGTCACACAAGATGGCGGCATTGGTCCTCAGACACTAGGCGCTGTAGGACGTATGGATCCAGTAGACATCATCGAACAGTACGCCGCCGAGCGTGAGGCCTTCTACCGGCGCCTAAAGACCTTCGACACCTTTGGCCGTGGTTGGCTCCGGCGTAACGAAGAGACACGTCTAGCCGCCCTCAAGATGGCTGACAAATAACCCTGGTGGGCCAACTCCCATCAGCCGCAACGCTAGTGGGCGGCATAGGGATCCACTAGCCAACCGAAAGGAGGTCATCCATGATCAGTGGAATAGGTTTCCCAATTAGCGAACTAATCATAGTTGGACTATTAGTCGTCATAATGATGCGCCAGAAGTGATACCTGGTAAACTATTTTAAACATCGGTCGCACATCGGAAGCGATCGGTGTTTTTTCAACTGGTTAGCTTGGGGCCCCCTATATACGAAAGTTCTTGTGGTTAGGGCATCCGTTGACTATACTTGGGACACGATCGATGCTCCAGGCATCGTTGGTTAGAGCAGCGGAATCATAATCCGCGTGTCCGGGGTTCAAGTCCCTGTGCCGCTACCAACCCACGATGTCATCGGAACCCATCGGTCCTAACCTAAAGTTGGAGACTGAAGATGACAAAGATTACTAAAGCACAATTGAAAGCACTCGAGTTCGCAGCGGGGCACATTGCCGTCGGTAACGTCCCGGCCTTTATCCGCAGTGTCACAGCTATCTGCCGTGCCGCAAGCTCTGAGAAACAAGCAGAGGCAGTGCGCTCTGTGGCTGAGGCCATGATCCCTGGATACTCTCTTCAATTTGTCGGCCCCCTGTTTGAGACCTGGGAGGTAGCACAATGAGCAAGTATTTCACACTCGTAATTAACACCGGCGAAACCTGGGAAGACGTATATGGCGACTATAGCGCCAAGGCTTGCCGTGATGAGTTTCTCTTTAGCTACAATGAGTACACCCACCCACACTTTGACCGCACCTGGCGCACCAGTGATTCTAAGGTCGTCTGCACTGATGGTACATCGGCTGACCTGATCGCCTGCTTGGCTCACATGAACCGTGAGGTGGCATCATGAAGATCTCTGATTTCCTCAACACCCACGCGCACCGCATCTGGACCGGCAAGCACCTGAAAGAGAGCCAGGCGAAGATAAACCTGTTGCTGTCCCACAGCGACAACGCCGACAAGAACCTGGAAGACCTCCGGGCTCCTGACATCATCGAGTTTGACCACTGGCTTCAGGAGGAGCGTGGTCTGTCTAAGAACACCTGTAACCACTACAAGGCGGCCATCGGTGCCCTTTACGGGTATGCGGTGGACTATGAGGCCATCACACCTGACCAGGTCCCACGGATGAAGTTTCACAAGGTAGACAGCACCCGCATCCGTTACTTCACGGACCTGGAGATCAAACGTGCGTATGACTTCTTTGCTGGCCATAAGCACAGCTGGGTGATGCACTTCTTCACGATCGGCCTTAACACCGGCATGCGCCTGGGCGAGATCCAGAGTGTTACACCTGAGATGTTTGTGGAGATTGACGGCGAACTGTTTGTAGCTCTTAGAGACACCAAGAATGGCGATGACCGACAGGTTGCTATCAACGAGGCAGCCCGGTTAGCTTTTGACGCCCTAGACCGTGAGCCCTCTAAATACTTCCGCCACCGCCCGTTCTACAGCACCTGGGGAGACGTGCGCTACACAGTCTTCAAGGGTGATGAAACAGCGGTATTCCACGTCACACGGCATACATACTGCACCACCCTGGTGAACGACCTGAACGTCAATGAGTTCATGGTTATGAACGTCATGGGCCACCGGGACCCTAAGACCACAAAGAAGTATGTCCACATGAAGACGGGTGAGGCCTCAAGCATCAACGATCGTATAAACCACCTGTATCAGAGGGGGATTGCAGGATGATTGATGACACTCTGGAAATCTTCTTAACTTTGATTGAAACTCTTCTTTTCAGCCTTGCAATGATACTTCTCATCATATTTCTTGGCGTTCTTACTTGAAGAAACAGTTACTATAAGACCTTATAAATTATAATAATAATACAATGGCTTAACTTAGGGACCCCTCTAGAACAACTTAGGTTAGCCAACACGGGAGCAGATATATGACAAAAGATAAACTTGAGACAGTTGTATCGGGGGTAAGACCTTCTGACTGGCCTAACAGTCAAAGAGGCCCAACAGATGGTCAAGGCACTAAGAAACCCAGAACACCTCAAGAGGCTAGAGAAGCCCAAATGGTTACTAAGGGTCACCAAAGATACGAAGATCGACAAAAGAGACTGAGGGGCTCCCAGACAGATGCGGGTCATGATGTCATAACCAAAGCTCTCACTGACGTGGCCCAAGTTATATCCAAGCTAGTGGACTTTGAAATAAAAAGGGTCCAGTCAGGCCAGGGAAAACCTAGCACCTGGATCGAGGAGCTCAAGGAGCATGACCCACTGGTCTTAGCCTACTTAGGTTTAAACGTATGTTACGACAGTGTCGTCACTGGTCTGACTTATGTCAGCACTTTGAACACCATAGGTGCCCGTATTGAAAACGAGAGTTTCTCTAAGGGTCTAAAAGAGTATGACCACCAGCTACATAAACGCTTGGTCAGCCAGGTCACCAAGGCCCACTCTTCAGACCGCTACCGTTTCAAGGCAGCAAGGATAATCTCTGGCAAAGAGGGCTATCAGCCAGAGCGTTGGTCAGGACCTGCAAAAGTGTCTATCGCCAGCCCTGTCATCAATGCCATCCTCGAAGGCTGTGATATCTTCATGATTACGCAGACGGATGTCGCTAAGTATTCTGGGAAGAAACTAGAGGTACACACCCACCGCCACCTCAGTCTGACTGATAGTGCAGCGCAGAAGATCTCTGAGAGAACCTTCGATGCATCTTGGGCGAGTCCTATGTATGGTCCTTTGGTCATACCCCCAAAGCCTTGGACAGCTTTTGACACGGGCGTCTACCAAGACGAAACCCTTGCTTCTTTGGTCCCCTTGGTTCGGAAGTCTACAAAAGAGCAAAGGCTGGCCATAAAGCATGACTTTGAGAAAGGGACACCAGGCTATGTCAGAGCTTTAAATGCGCTACAGGCAACGCCGTTACGTCTCAATGAGGATGTCTACCATGTCATCCGTTGGTTGCAGGCTGAGAACAAAACCTATTCTGAGTTCCCGTCTTTAGCCCCACCTGAGAAAACACCTTTTCCAGATAACCCTGCGGCTTATTCTGAAGAGTACCTTTTGCAGATCAAAAAGGACCGCAAGAAGTGGCATGAGGATCGCCGTGAGGCGGTGACCAATGCTGCTGTCTTAGACGAAGATCTGCGCACTATGGAGGGCCTCAGAGGCATCGATGAGTTTTGGCTCGGATGGTCTTTTGACTTTCGTGGTCGTATGTACCCTATCGGCAACTACAACTACCACAGGGCAGACCATATCAAGGCTTCGTTCATGTTGGCTAATGGTAAACCTCTCGATGGCCCAGCGCAGGGATGGTTGATGATCCAAATTGCCAATGTTGGAGACTTTGATGGTATCTCTAAGAAGTCCCTGGATGATCGCATTGATTGGACCTTGCAGAACGAAGAGATGATCTTGGCTTGCGCTGATGATTACCAGGCTACCTTTGATGTCTGGAACCAGGCTGACAAGCCTATGCAGTTCCTGGCTGCCTGCTTTGAATATCGGAAGTTCGTTGACCAGGGTGAAGATTATGTCTGCCACCTTCCAATCTCACTCGATGGCACCAACAGCGGCACTCAGCACTATGCCCTGGCGCTGCGCAACTACGAGGACGGCCTTAGGACAAACCTGGTCCCCTCTGACCACTGCTTCGATGTCTACCAGATTGTGGCTGATGAAGTTCAGAAGGCTCTAGAGTTAGACGGGAGCCCTGAGGCGCAGCATTGGTTGTCCTATGGCATCACCAGGAAGACGGTCAAACGCAATACCATGTGCTACGGCTACTCTTCTGTCCAGCGTGGGATGGGCGACCAGATCATCGAGGATCTTATGTCTCCATTACAGCGTCAGGTGGCCTACAAGCAGATCGAGGAGCACCCGTTTGGCGACAAGGCTGACCAGGGTAGGTATGCTCGGTTCCTAGCCTCTGTGAACTACCAGGTGATCTCTCAGACACTATCGAGTGTGGCCGCTGGGATGAAGTTTCTTCAGAGCTACGCTGATGCCCTTGCTCGGGAGCAGAAGTCGGTGCGCTGGACATCCACTTCTGGTTTCCCTTGCGTCCAAAGATACACGAAGTCGAAGGCACAACGTGTGCGGATCTTCTTGTATGACCGGGAAGCCAAGCTGCGTAAGCAGACCAGGGTCAATCTACAGACAGACACCAATGTTTATGACACCCGTAAAGCCAGGTCGGGGGTAAGCGCCAACTTTGTACACTCGCTCGATGCAGGGCATATGTCTCTATCAATCCAGATGGGTTTAAACCAGGGGATCAGTGACTACTTTCTGATCCATGACAGCTTTGGCACTAACTGTTCGGATACATGGGCTTTCTATCATTGTATCCGGGAGAGCCTGGTGGACATCTATGATGACACCTGTGTCTTTAGCCGGTTTGAGAAAGAGTGCCGCAACCGCCTGGCGGACCCTGACATGGATCTTGAGAGTGTTCCCGAGTTTGGCTCACTGGACATCTCCCAGGTGGTCAACAGCGAATACTGTTTCAGTTAAATCCCAACCGCCAACTAAGTTTATCACAGTTGGGTTTTTGACAATCGAGAAGACCATAAGGGCTGCCTCCGGGTGGCCCTTTTTCTATGTGCTCGGACCTTAGGGACCCCTCTAGATACAAACCAAATCTGTATCGTTGGAAACTCTAAAGGAGAGACAAATGACTAAAGTTAACTTTGTGACTAAGGCTGGCCACGCGCAATATGCTTGGCTTCAACCAGGTCGCCCTGACACCGCTTTTGATGCAGAAGGTAAGTACAAAACAAACCTGATCCTCTCTGCGCAAGACGCCGCGCCGTTGGTTGATGCAATTAAAGCTCTACGCAAAACCAGCACTAAGTTCACACCAAAGGACAATGTCTCGTTGCCTTTCTCTGTTGATGACGAAACCGGCGATATCACACTTAAAGTGTCCAGTAAGTTCCAACCCAAATACATGGATGCCAAGGGTAACCCGGTGCCGATCGACCAGGTTCCTCTGATGTATTCTGGGTCAACTTTGCGCCTTAGTGGTGCCATGGATGCTTGGTCCAAGGGTGCCAACCGTGGGATCGCCCTACGTCTAGGCGCTGTCCAGATCATTGACCCTGTGTCTAGCGGCGGGTCTGCCGGTCAGTTCGATGCCGTGGAGGGATATGAAGCCTCTGCTGAGACGTTCCCTGGTGGTGCTGCTGACTCTGACGACAATTATGACTTTTGATGCAGTGCGTATGTCTGGCGCAAGATCTACCGCCTATCGCCTCGGGTTCCGTTCAGGGCTCGAGGAGAAGGTCGCAGATCAGATAAAGAAAGCTGGGCTACAGGTTACATATGAGACCGACACGGTGATCTACAGGATCCCGGCTCGAGATCATAAATACACGCCAGACTTCAAACTACAAAAGCCTGGTGGTGGGTTCTTTTATTGCGAGACCAAAGGGTTATGGACAGTTCAAGACAGGGCTAAGATTTTACTCTGCATAGAACAGAACCCTGGTATCGACATAAGAATGGTATTTAGTAACCAGAACAGCAGGTTGTACAAGGGTAGCCCAACCACATACGCAATGTACTGCGAAAAGAACGGGATCAAGTATGCACACAAGTGGATACCTGATGACTGGCTGGAGGAAGCCAGACAAGGAGAGCAGGGGGTGGCTTAGGCTGCCCCCTTTTTCATTTTAACGGGAGAAACAAATGTCATTTGACCATCAAACTGACAGCGAGTTTGTGAGCCACGTCCCATGCGGTGCGTGTGGCTCGAAAGATAACGCTGGACTATACAATGACGGTCACACCTTTTGTTTCGGGTGTGGTCACTGGGAGGGCGAAGGAGAGCCTCCTGTGGGGGCCAAAGACAGAGGGCCTAAGCCTGGGCTAATACAGGGTGAATATGCACCCCTGAGAGCCCGTAGGATCACTGAGGATACCTGTCGGAAGTTTGGATACACGGTTGGCAAGCACAACGGTAAGACGGTCCAGATTGCCACCTACCGCGATAAGACTGGGCGCCCTTGCGCACAGAAGCTGAGGACAGCCGACAAGAAGTTCAGCATCCTCGGTGAAGCAAAAGAGATGACCTTATTTGGGAGCCATCTGTTCTCCACAGGCAAGCTGACTATTTGCGAAGGCGAGCTCGATGCAATGTCACTCTCGCAAATGCAAAACCACCGTTGGCCCGTGACGAGCCTGCCGAATGGCTGTGCGTCAGCCAAGAAAGCAATCATGGCGAACTGGGATTATATCACCAGTTTCAAAGAGGTCATCCTGTACTTTGACAACGATGAACCTGGTCGGACAGCTGCGATCGAATGTGCTGAGTTGTTGCCTGTCGGCTTGTGTAAGATCGCATCGATGTCCGAATACAAGGACGCCAACGAGGCCCTGGTCGCCGGCAACGCTAAGGCGGCTATCTCTGCCCTTTTTGAAGCCCGTGAGCACCGGCCAGATGGCATTGTGTCAGCCCACGACCTCCGCGATGTCATTGGTGTCAGCGATGCTGTCAGCCCCATCACATATCCCTGGGATGGTCTCAACAAGATGAGCATGGGCCTGCGCCCAGCAAGCCTGGTGACTGTCATAGCTGGCTCCGGGGTGGGTAAGTCCACCTTCATCCGGGAGATCATGTACCACATCCAGCAATCTGGCTACCACGCTGGCATGATCATGTTGGAGGAGACGACCAAAAGGACGGCCCAGGGTTTGGTTGGTCTACACATGAACAAGAACATCACTGTGGATGAAACCTTGGCCACCAAAGAAGAGATCGAGGAGGCCTACGCTGACCTGCTAACGGGTGCGCCGTTCTATTTGTACGATCATTTCGGCTCGACCCAGCTCGATACGATAATCCAGCGCATCAGGTTTATGAACAAGGCGCTGGGCTGTCAGGTTATATGCCTCGATCACGTCTCAATCTTGGTCAGCGGCATGACGGGGAAAGTTACTGATGAGCGCCGGTTGGTTGATAGCCTGGCCACTGAGCTCCGAACTGAAGTCCAGGCCCTGGGCATCACCCTGTTGCTTGTGTCTCACCTAAAGCGCCCCTCAGGGGATCTGAGCCATGAGCAGGGGGCCAAGTTAGGCCTCAATCAGATCAGGTCGTCTCACTCACTCGCTCAGTTAAGTGACCAGGTGATTGGCCTCGAGGTGGACCGGGACGACCCAACCAGCGGTATGCGATCGATTGTGATGCTCAAGAACCGCCAAACTGGCTCAGTAGGCCACTGTGGGAGCCTGACTTATGACAAAGTCACGGGCCGCCTCCGTGATGCTGAGACCACATTTGCATTCTAAATTGGAAAAGGAGAGCCAATATGCTGTTTAAAGCAAAAAAGACGAACGGGAAGAAGTATATCAACATCGATACGCCTCTGACCCTGAATGAATACCAGGAACGTATGTCCGACACGGCTATCTACAAGTGGCCAGTGATATACCCGGCACTCGGATTGGCTAACGAGGCCGGTGAGTGCCTGGGCAAGATCAAAAAGATGATCCGGGATGAAGAGGTTGCGTTTGACGGGAGTTTGTTAATTACCCCAGAGCAACGTGCTTCCCTGGGTGCAGAGCTTGGTGATGTGCTTTGGTACATTGGAGCCCTGAGCAAGGACCTTGGCCTGACCCTGGAAGACGTGGGTCAGATGAACTTAGACAAACTGGCTGACCGCAAGACCCGTGGTAAGCTCAAGGGCTCTGGCGACAACCGTTGAGCCGCTGGGTCTTTGACCTGGAAAGTGACGGACTTTTAGACACAATCACAAAGATACACTGCATCGTGCTTAGGCACATGGAGACAGACGAGGTACGCTCGTTTGGCCCAGACCAAATTGGTGAGGCATTGCAGCTATTGTCGGACGCAGAAGAGCTCTGTGGGCAAAACTTGATTGCGTATGATATACCGGCACTCCAGAAGATTTACCCTGACTTCACGGTCACGGCTAAAGTCACCGACACCCTGGTTCTATCCAGGTTGATCAAAAGTACCCTGGCTGAGGATGATTACATTCGCCACGCCAAGAACCCACACGCATTCCCAAAGAAGATGATGGGGTCTCACAGTCTGAAAGCCTGGGGACTGCGTATGTCCCTGGATAAGAACGAAGACCACTTCAAAGGTGACTATGATGGCGGTTGGGAGAACTACAGCCAGGAAATGTTGGACTACTGCATCCTCGATACTAGTGTGACCAAAACGCTGTATGAGCATTTGATGGATCAGGGCTTCTCCCAGGAGAGCATCGATCTCGAGCACAGCCTGGCAAACATCTGTCTCCGCATTGGCAACAATGGTTGGACCTTTGATAGGGCCGCTGCTGTCGAGCTGTATGCTGAGTTGTGTCAAAAACGGGATGAACTGAGCCGGGGTTTAGACAGCCTGTTCCCACCCTGGGAAATCACTGAAGAGTTTACGCCAGCTAGGGACAATAAGACCCTGGGTTATGTCAAAGGTGAGGTCTTCATCAAGCGTAAGACCGTTGAGTTCAACCCAGGATCCAGGCGTCACATCGAGTTCTGTCTCAAGCAGAAATATGGTTGGAAGCCTAAGAAGTTTACCCAGGGCCAAGGCCATGCCGAGATCAACGAGACGATCTTGGGTGAACTTGATTATCCTGAGGCTCAGAAGCTGTCTGAGTTCTTCATGGTACAGAAGCGCATAGGCCAGTTGGCCGAGGGTCCAGCTGCCTGGCTCAAGAAGGTCGATGATGACGGTAAGATCCGCCACACGATCGTCTCTGGGGGCACGATTTCGGGCCGCGCCGCGCATCGATCGCCAAATTTGGCGACAATTCCGAAAGCAGGGTTACCTTATGGTGAGAACTGTCGGAAACTATTCACAGTTCCTGCTGGCTGGACGCTGGTGGGCGCGGATCTTTCCGGGCTCGAGTTGCGCACCTTGGCCATGTTCCTGGATGATGGCGGCGAGTACGCTCGGCAGATCCTCGAAGGTGATATTCATACATATAATCAAAACAGTGCAGGACTAAGTTCACGCAGCGAGGCCAAGAGGTTCATTTATTCGCTCCTTTTTGGGGCCGGTGATGCCCTGATTGGTAAGATTGTGGGTGGGAATGCAAAGAAAGGTAAAGAGCTCAAAGACAAGTTCAATGCCTCGATCCCCGCCTACGCAAAGCTCCAGAGCAATCTAAAGAGGGCCGCCCAGCGCGGTTATCTCAAAGGATTGGATGGGCGGTTTCTATACATCAGAGAAGAGCGAAAGTTGCTCAGTCAGCTACTCCAATCGAGCGGAGCAGTCCTCTGCAAGAAATGGGTCGAACTCATCGACACCGAAATCAACAAGGTCCACGGGCCGGACCAGGCGTACATAATGGCCTGGGTGCATGATGAAGTTCAAATCGCATGCAAAACCAAGGAGATAGCTGAAGATGTCAGACAAATCGCAATTAGAATGGCGGGAGAGGCAGGCCGTCATTTCAAGACAGCCATCAGGATCGATGCCGATGCCGGTCTGGGCGTCACTTGGGCTGACACCCACTGAGGTTACCCAGGACGTTGTCGATCTTATGGCTCTTTATATTGTCTTGGATCGCGCCTGGCGGAAGCCCTTCTCAATCAAAAGTAACTTTGCACGAAACACAGCATTCCACGTTGCCATGACTGCCTCTGAGGGCCTCATCACAATCAAGATCGATGAGGACTTCTTTGGCAATCGCTGGCTGATCACAGAGCACGGAATGGAAACTAAGGAAGCACTCGATGACCTATTTCAAGACCTTTTTGCAAGAGCCAACGGCAGGGACCACACTCTTAATTGATGGAGACCTATACCTCTACCGCGCTTGTGCTGCTGCTGAAGAAGAAGTGGACTGGGGAGATGATGTCTGGTCCCTATCCACCGACCTGAAGGTGGCAAAGAAGATATTCCAGGACACAATAGACAGCGTCTGTGAGCACCTGGAGACCCCTCACTTCATCGTATGCCTGAGCGACCGTGACAACTTCCGTAAGGACGTGGACCCTAGCTACAAAGGTGGTCGTAAGAAGGTGAGAAAGCCGGTCGGCTACCCTACCATGGTCCAGTGGGTCAAAGACACCTTCCGTTGGTACTGTGAGCCTATGCTCGAGGCAGACGACATCATGGGCATCATGGGTTCAGCCCCAGGACACAGCACGATCATTGTCTCAGACGACAAAGACATGAAGTGTATCCCAGCTAGTCTCTACCGGCCAACAACAGGTGAGCTCTTGGTGACCAATGAGCGCACTGCTGACTACAACTTCCTGACCCAGGCGCTCATGGGAGATGTGACTGACGGCTATTCAGGATGCCCTAAGATTGGCTTGGTCACGGCCAAGAAGATCCTGGACAAGAACCCCAGCTGGTCTGCGGTTGTTGCCGCTTACCAAAAGCAAAACCTCAATGAAACCTATGCGCTGACCCAAGCGCGACTGGCTCGCATCCTCCGATATTCCGATTGGGACCTCGAGGGCCGCCAGATTAAACTGTGGGAGCCAACAAGATGAACATGAGTGTCGCATTCAAATGCAGAAACCTAAACGACGAGCAGGAGTTTATGCTGGGGCAGGCCATGCTTCACCATGAGAGCCGAATAGACCGCTCGTATCTGTCTCTGGTAGACAAGAGGACGGGTGATTGGGCTACAGTCAAGAAGCCCCTCAAGAAGTCTGCCAGACGCGCAATGCTGCGGTGGTTTCACGACTACACATATGACCGTGAGTTCACCCTAGCAGCATTACTTGAGAACAACGGTAGAAACTGTGTGTACCACATGACCCGTAAGTTAGTTGCTGCCGGTGCACTTACTGAAGTCTCAGAGCATGGTGGGGGCGCTGCTGGTGCCAAGATATACATCGTATCTGACCGTCAAGTGATCGGGAGGATGTTAGCCGATGGATAAAGACAACGATCTGATCAAAGTGACAGAGGTGCATGAGCATGAAGATGGTAGTGCCACGCTGCAAGTAGAATGTAGCCCAGAGACTTTTGCAGCAATCTTCAATGTGGGCTTCGTGTCTCTGGTCAAAGCGGGACTGTACTGGGAGACAGCCAATGGAAACTGAAGACATCGTCAACCGCCCGTCTCATTACACCCAGTATGCGATCGAGCCCATTACCTTCATCATGACCAACAAATTGGCGTTCCATGTTGGGAACATCATAAAATATGCGGTCAGGGCTGGCTCCAAGGCGTACCCAAACCAAACCCCAGAACAATCTGAAATCACTGATCTGCGCAAAGCGATGCGCTACTGCGAAATGCGGATCGGCCAATTAGAAAGCCAGGACGAACTATGAACTCTTTTGCCAACTCTGTTTCCCTTCCAACCGATTATCAATCATTTATCCACCAGTCCCGTTACAGTAAGTTCATGGACACCTTGAACCGCCGGGAGACCTTTAACGAGACTGTCGATCGCTACATTGCCAATGTGGTCTCCCCTGTCCTCATGAAGAGCTTGGATTTCTTCCAGGCCCGTGACGTTCAGAACGAGATCCGGGAGGCTATCTTAAACCTCGAGGTCATGCCATCGATGCGGTGCATGATGAGTGCCGGTCCTGGTCTCGATCGGTCCAACGTGGCTGGGTTCAACTGTAGCTATACTGCTGTCGATCACCCTCGGGTATTCGATGAGGTCCTGTATATACTGATGTGTGGCACCGGCGTTGGCTTCTCTGTTGAGCGTAAGAATGTAGAGCAGCTGCCCACATTGCCGGAGAAGATGACGCCAATTGACATGACCATCGTGGTCGAGGACAGCAAAGAGGGCTGGGCTGACGCCTACCGCCAGCTGATCGATGAGCTGTACCAGGGCAACGTGCCTAAGTGGGACGTGAGCAAGGTACGCGCTGCCGGTGAGCGGTTGATGACCTTTGGTGGACGTGCGTCTGGCCCAGATCCCCTGGTGGATCTCTTCCGACATACGATCGACACTTTCACGTTGGCTGAGAACTCCAAGTTGACGCCCATCGAGGTACACTCGATCATGTGTAAGATTGGCGAGGTCGTCGTCGTAGGTGGTGTACGCCGGTCAGCCATGATCAGCCTGAGTGACCTGGATGATCCAGAGCTGCGCCTGGCTAAGAGTTCTTCTTATGATGTCCAAGATTTCACTTTAACAGCTGAAACTGACACAGCCTGGTACTACTCAATCACAATGGGTAACCAGCCTGGCGTTAACGAGGCCTATGACATCAAGCTAACCAAGGGGCCAACCAAGGATGACTTCGACCAGCACACCCTGGTTACCAAAAAGAAGATCGGTTGGTGGCAGCTGTCCCCACACTTTGCCCTGGCCAACAACAGTGTGGCCTATGAAGACACACCAGAACGTGAGCTCTTCGATGAGGAATGGGCTTCCCTGGTTGCCTCAGGCTCAGGTGAACGTGGGATCTTCAACCGTGCTGCTGTCATCTCCAAGGTGCAGCGTGAGGGACGGCGTGAGGTGTCTGACTTCGGGACCAACCCGTGTTCTGAGATCACCCTTAAATCAGCCCAGTTTTGCAACCTAACGTCTGTCGTTGCCCGTGCTAACGACACTGTAGGCAGCCTGGCTCGCAAGGTACGCATTGCGTCCATCCTGGGCACTATCCAGGCTACGCTGACCAAGTTCCCTTACCTGCGTCCTATCTGGCAGGAGAACACAGAAGCTGAGGCCCTCTTGGGTGTAAGCATCACGGGTATCTTGGATTGCCGTCTGTTGACCCATGAGAATGCGGGATTGGATGAAACACTGAAAGGCTTGCGCCGTATCGCTGTGGATACCAACGCCACATATGCTGGCTACCTGGGCATCAATAAGTCAGCAGCTGTGACTTGCGTCAAACCTGAGGGCACTAGCAGCCAGCTGAATGATAGCTCGAGTGGGATCCACGCACGTCACAGTGCCTACTACACTCGAACTGTCCGTGCTGACACCAAAGACCCCATCACTGAGTTCATGATTGACCAGGGCATTCCACATGAGCCTTGCGTCATGAAACCAGACACGACTGTGGTCTTCGCTTTCCCAGTGAAAGCACCAGAGGGAGCAGTGACTCGCAATGACATGACTGCAATTGAACAGTTGGAGCTATGGCTGACATACCAACGCGCCTGGTGTTGCCACAAACCATCGATCACAGTCTCAGTGGGACCAGAGGAGTGGGATGAAGTGGGTGACTGGGTCTATGCTCACTTCGATGAGATGTCTGGCGTGTCTTTCCTCCCCAGGTCAGACCACACATATGCCCAGGCACCTTACCAGGACATCTCATCTGAACAGTATGAGACAGCCATGGAGACATTCCCTAAGTCGATCGACTGGGACACACTAGCTCTCTATGAACGTGGTGATACTACTGTCGGGTCTCAGACCCTGGCTTGCACTGGTGATGTCTGTGAGATTGTAGACCTAACAGCAGCCTAAGCTGTAAACTAAAAGAGGAGACGAAGGTGTTCCACATAGCCTTGGCCACGGTCAGCTGCCTTCGTCTCCTCCCGGATCTTGCGACCCGGATACTGAATGCGCACCATAATGTCCGACATTCAAGTATTATCTAGGTCAACGGATAGTTGTTCATGCTCTGGACATATTGTGTTCTCCCTCAGTTCTACCGTTGTGACCTAACGTAACTACTAAGAGACCCCTCTAGAGAGAAGACCTAAGTCTCGTACTGTGTCTAATCTCATGCCAGGCCTCCCGCACTCCAGAGTAGCTGTCCCCATGATGTCCTCCCGGTCATACGGGTGATACACTTAGGGGTGCGGTAGAGACCTGGTTGTCCCTTGGTGGTGGGAGCATATGGCTCACAAACCTCCGTCAACTCAGGCTCGTAACAACATAAGAGCCACTGTTAACTAGGAAACGCCCATGTTGAGGTTCATCATCCGCAAACTCAAGCTCCTGGTCTTAACCTTGCAGGCTTATGAGATGCACTGGTTGGCCAATAGATCAGCTGAAGTATTACGTCTGCACTCATCGTACCAACTCAAGGATCTTGGTCTTAACAAAGGTGGCATTACCCATGCCGCCCATCATAAGTGCCCCATCTGTCATCCAAAGGTCTGGCAAGAGTGGACCAAGGATGTGTGATCGTCTGTCATCCAAGGTGTGACCAAGGTGTGTGACTTAGGTCCGTATTCTGTACTTAAAGATCGAGCCCTTCAGCCAGACAAGAATTACAGAAGGTCAGCACTAATGACCTAATGTCTACCAAGCGTCATCAGATAAAGTATCCGTTGACCTTCAGTCATCAACGATATCAGAGGCTTAGGCTACCTGGTATCAATCAATGTCAATCAATCAATCCCATTTGGGTCCCCTATCGTCATTCTGAGGCCCCGGTGGGTCAATCAATAAGACGATTTCAAAAGTGGGGACTAAAGGCCGCGTTGTTGTTGTTGTTGTCCGACCTCGTTAACGTGGGGTCCCCCCTGAAAACCAAAGTATAAAAGGAACCCAAGATGGGCCTAGAAACCGGAACCTACCTAGACGCCTTGGTCCCTACGAACCCCGCGTCCACTGACGGTCTTGCGCAAGCTGACGACCACATCCGCCTCCTCAAGAGTGCGCTAAAGAACACTTTGCCCAACCTAAGTGGCGCTGTGAGTGCCACACAGGCTGAACTCAACGTCCTCGCTGGTATCACCAGTTCCACCTCTGACCTCAACGTCCTCGATGGCATCACAGCCACCACAGCGCAACTCAACTTCACTGCTGGTGTCACTAGCAACATCCAGACACAGATGAACGCTAAGGCACCCCTGGCATCTCCTACGTTCACTGGTACGCTCAACGCCCCTACAGCCAATGTCACCACAGTTGATTTAGGCGACTGGACGATCACTCAGAGTGGCGCAAACCTTTTGTTTTCTCACAACGGGACTGCTCGTTTTAAGTTGTCTAGCTCTGGTGCGCTGACTGTTGAGGGCGACATTACAGCATTTGGAGATGCGTGATGGGCATACCGGCATCTGGCGCAGTCTCCTTTAGTGCCCTTCAGTCTGAGTTTGGTGGTTCTAACCCTATCAGTCTGTCCGAGTACTACCTTGATGGTTCATTTGTGACCCCCAACAATACTGGTGTCCCTAACAGTGGTGCATCCATTGCGACTGGCACCTTCCGTGGTTCTTCTAAAGCGTACACTGTCACCTATCAGGTCATAGGCGCTGGTGGTGCGGGTGGATATGGTCTAAATGGCGGCTATTCCTCGACCGTTGCCCAGTCAGGCACGTCCAGTACGCTCTCAGGCTCTGGTATTACCACTGTAACAGCCTCTGGAGGTGTGGGGGGTGTAAACGCAAACCGCAGCCCAGATCCCATTAAGTCTCCTGATGGTGAGGCTTCAGTTTATGGGGCAGGCGGTGTCAGTGGTAACAACAAGCAATCAGAGCCTCCTAATGTCGGTGGCCACGCCCCTTCGTCGTCATATGGCGCTGGAGGCGGTGCTGCTGGTGGCGACCGTTCGTCAACCTTTGACAGTTCTGGTGGTGCAGGCAGCCCCGGCAGTGCTGGGACTTACTTGACAGGCACTACGAATTACCTTGTTCCGGGGGCAACCCTAAGTGTGAGCATAGGCTCTAAGGGGCTAGGCTCTGGCGGGAACGCCCGAGGTGGTAATGGTGCAGATGGCTATGTGCGTCTCCAAGTTGGCACCAATGTGCAGGAGTTTACCTCCGGCGGTACTTACACTGTCCCATCCCAGTAAAACATAAGGAAATCAGGCCATGCCTAACCTACCAATCCGTGGACTAGGGTCCGTGGGCGTGGTCACTGATGTTGACCCCTACAACCTCCCTATCAACGCCTTCACTAGAGCCAAGAACGTAAGGTTCTCTGATGGTTCTGTTCAACGTGGTCCCATCATGCGTGGTGTCTCGGACATCTCCTTCGACCCTGTGTTTGCTTATGGCATCACTTCGCTCACTGGTTTTGACACAGTGTTGGTCGTAGATGATGTCTTCGATGTCCGCGAGTTCTCTAATGGGACCTTTACGACCCGGAAGACGACCTCAGGTACGGCGTCTACTATCCCAGCTGTCACAGCCACAACCCTGGCTGATGTGCAGTACCTAAACAGGGATGATCAGACGCCTATCTCACGCACAGGATCTCAGACTAACTTTATTGATCTCCCCAATTGGCCCACAGGGATGCGTACTACGTCTCTTAGATCTTTTGGCGACTTCTTGTTGGCGCTGGGCACCGTGGAAACCAACGTAGCCTACCCAAACCGTGTGAGGTTCTCAGACCCCGTACTGGCCAACCAGGTGCCTACTACATGGGATGAGACTGATCTTACCAACAGTGCTGGCTTTAATGACCTCGTACAGATGAAGACGCCGATCATCGATGGTGCAACCCTTGGCCCTAACTTCCTGGTCTACTCACAGGACCAAGTGTGGATGATGGAGTTCGTAGGCGGTACGTTCATCTTTAACTTCCGCAAGGTCTTTGATGACGCTGGTGTAATTAACCAGAACTGCATCACGGAGGTCGAGGGTCGCCATTATGTCTTTGACCGCGACGATATCTACATGACTGATGGTAACACGCGCACCTCGATCTGCGATGGTCGCGTCCGTGATTACATCTTCAGTGGCATCGATAACAGTAAGCACAATGTCTGCTTTACTATGCACAATACGGATCTCGAGGAAGTATACTTCTGCTACCACTCCGGTGATGACATGGCCGTATATACGGATGGCACATCGTGCAACCGCGCCGCCGTGTACAACTACAAAGAGGACGTTTGGACCTTCCAGGATCTCCCTAATGTAATCACAGGGACTGAAGCCAACGTAAACTCGGTGTTCTCATATGCAGATGCCACGCAGACTTATGCGTCTATCGGTGGTTCCTACCATGACCAGGAGAGCCCGTATGCGAGGCACCCTATCGTAATCTCTACAGTTGGTGGGGGTGTGACCCAGAGTAAGCTCTATGGTATTGACCTCGCGGATACAGGGTCTTTGTCTTTCTCTGTTGATACGGCTTATTCTGAGCCCTTCATCCTAGAGCGCCAGGGTATCGATCTCGATGAGCAAGGCTTGTCCCTTAGTGGATACAAGGTGATCAGTAAGATGCTACCTCAGATTTCAACGGTGAACTCTGACGGTGAGTTTAGTTTCACCTTTGGCGCAGCTGACATACCCACCGGCACCCCTAATTATGGGACCGACATCATCTTTGATAGCAACACGTCCTATAAGGTCGATACCCGGATCTCAGGCCGCTATCTGTCCTACAAGATGACAAGCGCAACCATAAAAGACTTTAACTTCTCAGGTATGGACGTTGATCTCCAAGTGACAGGTCGGAGGTAATTTATGTCTCTATCAGATAAACTTAATCTCCTGGTCAACCGCTATGTCCGGCGGCAGATACCTTTGTTGGCAAAAGAGAACCTGGGCAACTACGTCCAGGAGGAATACCGCGAAATCGAGGCTGTCATCCAGTCTCTCGCGGATGCGTCAATCCAAGCTACCGACCGGCAACCCGATAACTCCAGGAAGGGCATGGTTCGCTATGCTGTATCTCCCTGGGACCCTAAAGGTGACGGATCCGAGGGTCTTGTTGTCTATAACGGCACATCTTGGGTGGCAGTATGAAGCATGACCTTAACATACGATCTGACATCTCCTCTCTTCAGTATATTCTCGACCTGGGTATTGAGCGTGGAGACATCCAAGACAGACAGCTGGACGCTACTGTTGAGCATTACTTTACCCCTGTGAGCGACGAATATGGCTGTGCCCAGTATGCACGACAGCTGTTTATGCCTGAAGGTACGGTCTGCGTAGGTAAGCTACACAAGCTGCCTCACCTAACTTTCTTGATGCAAGGCCGCGTCCTGGTTGTTTCTGAGAATGGCGGCAAACAGGACCTGGTTGCACCTGTGACCTTTGTCTCACCGGCGGGATCCAAGAGGGCCTTTCACGTCCTCGAGGATGCAATCCTAACGACCGTGCATCTAACAAAGCACAACCAAGAAGAAGATCTCTCAGACATAGAAGAAGAGGTCATAAGCCCAACTTACTCAGCAATGGGTTTGGAGGAACCAGATCTGTCTGGCCTCGAGGACTTTATGCAAACCCACACACTGATGAGTGAAGAGGAATAATAATATGGCATGGATCGCAACAATCGCATCCGTCGGTGTAGGTCTCTACAGCGCAAACAAAAAGAGTAACGCCGCAGACGAAGCAAACCGCCAGAACATGGCTGGCTTCAACCAATACAAACCATACACAGACAAAGCATTAGAAGGCGGCCAAGCTGCCAACGATGCCCGGTTAGCCGCAGGTTTCTACGGTGGACCCACCTATGCTGGCCCCAATGGTTACCAGACCGGCGCAGCCACAGGTTACGGGGATGCCTCAATGGGCATCATGAACCGTGGTTTCAACATGGCTGGTGCTAATGCAGGCTTTGGCGCAAACGCCCGTGGTTTGTACGACCAGTACCAGGGTATGGCTGATGGCGTGTCTGCACAGGGACGTATGGACACTGCAAACCAGTATGCCATGGACAACATGAACCCCCTGGTTAACGCCGCAATGCGTGACGATCGCCGCAACCTGCAAGAGAACACGCTGACAGGCATCGACCTAGCAGCAAGCGGCACAAACAACATGAACTCCAGTCGCGCCGGTGTAGCTACAGCAGTAGCCAACCGTGCCTACGATGACCGCCGCGCTGATGTGTCGTCCCAAGTCCTTGATGGTCTCCGCACTCAGTCTCTGGGTGAACAGCGCCAAGCATTTGCCGATCAAGGTAACGCATTGGTGAACGCTGGTGCAGCCAATAACTCGATCGAGAATGCCTACAACTCAGGTATGAACACGGCCAACACAGGTTACCAAATGGGCATGGGTGCCGGTGGTGCCCTCCAGGGTTATGACCAGGCTCAAATGAATGATGAACGTGTGCGCTTTGAGGGCAACCGAGACTTCGCTTCAAATGTTTACGCGGACTACAAGAACGGGATGCTCACCCAGAATGGTCCTCAGACCGCTAACAAGTTTGCCGGCAACTATTCTGACCCAGTAGGTGCAGCAATTTCCGGGGGCATGATGGGCTATAATTTTGCCAACACGCCTTTCAAGGAAGGTGAAGATACAACCTGGGGTCAGAAGATTAATCAGAAGGTTGGAGGATGGTTCGGATCATGAATGCATATACTTATGGACGCCCCGCACTCACCATGGGCCAAGTTAACGGGATGCAGTATCCCCAGGGTCAGCCAGCCTTAGTAGACCCAAAGCAGCCAAACCCAAAGCCTCCAGCTCTGTCTGGTAATGCCCGAGGTTCATCGAAGGTCCCTTCTGGTCAGATAGACATGCGGTCTGAGGGTTTGATGCGTATAGGCGCCGCAGGCCTCCAATCAGCCTCAGATCCTTCAGGGGCTGGCGGTAACTGGATGGCAGCAATGGGCCAGGAATACGGGAACATCCAAGATTACAACCGCCAGGCCGAGCAAGAAGCCTTTGCCCTCGAGGAAGCTCGGCGAGTGGAAGGCCAGAGGCGCGCGGATGCCCAGGCTGCTGCAAAAGCTAAGGCAAACAAACCTAAATCCGGTGCCGATATGATCATGGCTCAGGAAGGTGTAAATGAATTAGGCACTCTGATTTCAGCCCTTGAACAAGGGGGGCTGACTGGCCCCATGGATGGTACAGTACAAGCGTGGTTAGATCGCTCAGGTCTGCGTGATTACTTCTATGGTAACGATGAAGGTGCTAAACGTGCCTACTACCGCCAAAGACTTGAGAACTACAGGGTTAACGAGGCATTAGCCGTAACCGCTAACACCAAGGGTGCCATCAGTGACAAAGAGATGGCACTGTTCCTGGCACCAATCCCGGCCACTGCTGATACTACAGAGGCTACCTGGCTGTTTCACCTAAGAGAGAAACTAAGGATCAATAGTAAGATCCTCGCTTTTGAACAGGGTGCCGCTTCCGGCGGCTTCTCCTTTGTAGACTAACTCACTCTAGGATCTCACATGCCAGAATTTAAGATAAAGATGCCTGACGGGCAAATCAGAACCGTGCGTGGACCTGATCGTGATGGCGCGATGGCTTTTGCCATGGCAAATTACAACCCTGCAACCACTTCAGCCCCCACTACCACAAGTGCAGAACCTGAGATCAACCCGGAAGGCACTGGTTTCGACCGTGCTGTCCGCCGGGGTACTTACCAGACAATCTCTGCACTTCCGACTGCTGCTGCCATGGCTGATATGCGTACACTTGCAGAAAAAGCCAAGATACAAGCACCAGCTGGTGCTAATGCCATAAAATATGAAGAACTCATGAGGGCAGGCGTCCCCCAAGGCGCTATGGCAAGCCGGGGGGTCAATCTTGAGGATGACCAGGGCACTGCCCGTTTGATGGGGCAGTATGGTGTATCACCGCAGGCACAGGTCAACTATAGCCAGGTGGTCGCTAAACGCATCGAGAACGCAAACTCTCTGGAAACCCAAGAAGATGTCTATGCTGCGTTTGATCGTATCAAGGCAAACAGTGGTTCCGTTGCATTTTGGCGTGAGAAGGCTGCTGATCTCCCTATGTCGCCGGGCGCAGCAGCGTATGCGCAAGAATTAGCTGAGGCTCCTGATGATTTCAAAGGCTGGCTATCAACTGTAACAAATGACCCGGTTGGGTTCATGACATTCCTGGGAGAAACTGTAGCTGAGAGCGCACCCCAGATGGCTGCCGGTATTGCAACAACAGCTGCCACGGGTAACCCCGTAGCAGGCGCAGCAGTCATGTCGTTAGGCGGTTTTGGCCGTGAATATTCTAACGAGGTAAATAGTTTTCTTTCAGAGAATGGCATTGATCTATCAGACCCTGACCAGGCTGCTACTCTTTTTAAAAACCCAGAACTTATGGAAGAAGCACAAACACGGGGTGTAGTTCGAGGCCTAGTTATTGCCGCAGCCGACCTGGCTGGTCAGGGTTTAGTTGCCCAACAAGTTATCAAGAAAAGCATAACCAGGCAGACACTTGCTCAAGGTTCGTCTGAGGCTGCTGGGGAAAGCGCAGCAACCGCAGCTGTAGGCGATGAACAGAGCTTTAAAGAGAACATCACAGAAGGCCTCGCCGGTGGTGCATCTGCCGCTCCAGAAGCCATGGTCGCCGGTCAAGCACCTTGGCGGTCCAAGATTGAAGGTGACCCCGCATATGGTGGCGCAGCTGCTGACCTGGCCCGTACCCTCCGCGAAATATCAGAAGCTCAAGGCAACAACCTCAAGGATGTACGCGCCGGTGGTGGAGCAAAAGCTACACTCGAGGCTGCACATGAGAAGATCTCGGGCCAGATCTCGGCAATAGCCACCCATCCAGATGTTAAAGCTCGGTTGTCTCCAAAGAATGCAGGAACTCTCGATCAGCTACTAGAAGACTACGCCGCAGCCGCCACTGCAATCCGCCAGGGTAAGAACAAAGTCAAATCTAAGGTCACAAAAGAGAATGCTGACGCTATCGTCCGCCTTCTAGGCCCTACTTCCTTAGAAGCCGGTCAGCTACAGCAGCTGTTTGACCAGGGGGATGTCCTCACAGATCTCTTCCAGGACGGCCTCAAAGGTGGCGTCAGTCAATTCACGGACTTCCTAAACCCCTTCACTGACAATTCAGGTAACTATGACCCCAACCGCAGCCTCAGCACAATTGGTAGCCTCTATGGTGCATCTGTTGTTGGCCCACTGAAGTCCGCAGGCATTGTTGCCGCCGGTCGGGCCTTTGATGCAGCCACGGGTCGCCGTTCCAAGGTCAACCGCTTTGTAACGAAGCTCGAGAAACTCGTTGGCCAAGATGCTCCCCAGGGTCGATCTCTAATTGCCGATGCCCAACTCGAAAAACAGCAGGCAGAGCAAGCCAAGGCTGACGATGCAGCAGCCAAGGCAGCCCAGGAGGCAGAAGACGCCAACATCGTCAGTACACTTGCAGGCATGACAGGCAACGCCACAGATGGCAGCCCATTGGGCACTGTCGCGGTCGGCACAGGTATCCCCGCAGAAGAGATCCAAACAGTGGTCTCTGAATTACGCTTGAAGCACCCAGCTGACAGCAAGAACCCCAATGATGTGGCGATCAACAAGGTCCTCGATGATGCCCAGGCCGGTCTTAACGGTGAGCAACGGCCTATCCGGGCTCTAACCCAGCTGGTCAACCTGGTGAACAACCACCTGGACGCCAGTCTCATGGACGGCGGTAGTAGCGTTCAGCGTACTAGCCTCCCAGACCAGCCCCTGGCCCAAGCTCGGGCTATTCAGAGGGGCAATGTGCCCCAGATGGACGCAGCCCCTGCTGCCCAGGCGTCTCCGGCACCAAATGTTGATACAACTGCCCCAGCGCAGCCTACGGTTAACGGCAATCAGACAACTACGTCCGAGAACTACCAGGCAGGCATCCAGGCTAACCGTGACACTGCCTTGAAACTTCAAGAGCAGGTCTTGGATACACTCGATCTCCAGAACCGCCAGGCTACGAACCGCCCCGGTGGGAACCTGACGCCTACAATGCTCGAAGATGAGGCACAGGCCCTCTATGTGGCACTTGAAGCTGTCCAGACTGAGAATATGCCAATCGAGGCCATGGAAGAGGTCCAACAGCTACTCGTTGATGAGGGTGTCTCCCAGGAGAACGTGGACAAGTTCTATAAGCCCTATGTCGATCGCGTAAAGTTACAACAAAAGCGCAAGGCCTCGATGTTAAAGCAGGCCCAGGCTACTCAAGAGGCTATCTCTGACGATGCCCGTGGTATACCACCCGGTCCCTTCAGGCCCGAGAAGGTAGGCTCTCTGTACAGTGAATTAAAGCCAGACCAAGTACCAACCCAGACCCGCAAGGCCTACAAGCTGATGAAGGTGCAGTCATCTCGTAATGGGGTAGTTATGCCTCTGTTTGCAAAACCTGATGGGCAGACCCAAGGCTTCTTAGCCAACCGCTGGTATAAAGCCGAAGATCAACAGCCCACTATTGGTGCAAAACCACTGGCTAGGCGTCCTGGTATTCACGCAGTCAATCTACCAGTGTTTGACCAGGGTAAAGCTAATGTGAAGGGTTCTCAACGTGTTTGGGTGGAGGTTGAACTACCTGAAACAACCGCAGAAACTCAAGCTGAGAGTGACGCCTCACTAAATAGCCAAGGTAAACTAGACGGTGTACAGGGGCGTCTTATTAATCCCAATGAAAGTTACGATTACAAGACCAATCCCAGTGCAACCAATGATGCCGGTGGTTGGCCTGTAGCGGGGTCAATGAAGGTACTTCGGATCCTAGCTGACGGCGAGGTCTCCGAAATCCTAAATGCTAATGGCCTTAGTCACCAGGTGGAAAACTCTACCACCCAGATCGACCAGGCAGCCGCAGATGTCCTCAATACAAATATGGGACTAGCAAACATTGCAGGCACACCAGGCACCCGGCCACAATCCAACGACAGCCGTAGTATTCCTGAAGGCGCACCCCGCCAGTTTGGCGAGAAGACAGATGTCTCTTTAGAAACCAGCCTCAGTAATTCTTTCCAGGCTGCACAGGCCAAGATATATGCCAAAGGCCGTGACTTCAAACTAGACCTCCAGGCTCAGTCCCTGGCAGCCCAGGAGCGCGAGGGTATCGACCTAAACACCCTCGATGAAGCCAACATTGATCGCCTGGCTGACTTTGTGGTCGAGGATGCCACGGAAGCACTAAAAGACAACGAGAATGCCATTGGTTGGTATGGTCGTACAGTAACGCAGGCACTTGAAACTGTAGGTGAGTTACACCCTGAAGTTCTGACAGATCCTAAAGCGAAGATGCAGTTTATTTGGGCCACAGCAGTGACATCTAATGGTCTAAAGGTTGATAAGAACTTTGAGTTGGCTTTGGATGTTTATGAGACACTGAAAGAAACAGGGCGTTTCCCAACTGACGCAGGTATTGGCCAGGCAGCTGCTGCTATAAACAGTGGTCTGGCTCAGTATCATACCATGTTAGAGAAGTTCCAACGGAAGTCTAACTCAGATGAGGGCGCACATAATCTTTTGATTGAGTTTATGAACAGCAAAGTGCCCGTAAAGGAACTTGAAAAGGAATATGGCGTAAAGATATCAGGTGAAGGCAAAAACACCCTAGTGCGCGGTGCCTCAATCTTGGGTCCTAAAATTGGCAACGGGTTTTATTCTAATCTGTACGGTAACTTTGACGAACTAACTATGGACCGCTGGCTTATGCGGACAGTGGGGCGTTGGCGTGGTGGTCTGGTTAAGCTGAACAAACCTATGATTGCTCAGAAGACAAAAGAGATCCAGGGTATGATGCCTGGACTAGAGTTTCAGGCTTTTAAACCTTTATTTGCAGGTTCAGGTGTCAAACTTAGTAACAATATGTCAAATAAGGCTGTCTCTAACTTTGCCAATGCTATTGCAAAAGCATCGATGGACCCAGCCTGGAGATCTGCAATAAATGCTATCCCAGGTGGTGAAAGCCTAAGAAAAGCTGGTAATGGCCTAGCAAAGTACCTAGATGGGCAGGTAGAAGCGCCAGCCGGTGCAAAAGAACGCACATTTATACGCGAGGTATTCCAGCGTGGGTTAAAACGCCTCCAAGATGCCCCAAGTGTACGTCAACGATCTAATGAGCCACTCACGATGAGTGATTTACAAGCATTACTCTGGTATCCAGAGAAAAGGCTGTACGACACAGCCAAGCAGAAAGATGGAGAAAGCCGTGGCTATGAAGATGACGAAGCGCCAGACTACGCAAACGCCGCAAGGAAATCCGTTCAAGATAGATTGGGGCAAGGAGATCGACTGGGATCTTCTGGAGCAGTTGGACCAGGAGGAGGAGGGGCAATCGATCCCAATGCAGGACCTGGTGCCGACAACAGCATCCCCCCAGCCCTCCTCAGCCCCCCTGGGCCAGCTGGTGGACGAACACCCAGGGCCAGTGATGGCGGGGCCTCCAAAGGGCGCACTCTCGCAAGGGTAGCCCTCGCAGCGGTCAAGAAGTTTGTCCCGCCGGTGAAAGCGGCCTTCCAGGTCGGCAAGCCTGGAACCCCAGAAGAGAATGGGATCCAGTCTATCGACCAGGCTCTGAGCTTGGCACACACCCTGGGCATCACTGTCCGTCTATTTGACAGCCAGGAAGAGATGTATGCCTCGCGGCTTGCTGCATATGGATCTGGCGATCCTGCTGCGGAAGCCTCGTTCTATCGGAAGGGTCCTGAAACAGGCGGAAAAGGTGCAGAAGGCACTGTCTTTGGTCTCAACCCAGGAGCTCTGCTGAATGACGGCAGTTCCGTGAGTAACATCCAAGCTCTTTCTGATTTGCTCCATGAGATTGCCCATGGGATGACTTTGGGCCCCTTAGATCTGAATGGTTCCCAGGTTGAAGACACTCTGTTTACCAACCCCCTGACCGGGGAAAGTGACCGGGCACCCATGGGATCCTTTGCTGGTAGTGCTATGAGACCCCTATTGGAACAGACGGGTGACGCCGACATCATGGCAGAGCTAGATAATCTCCAGATGAATGTGGATACTTACACAACCAAAGATCCTTCGCAGCGTCATGCGGTACGGGAAGTTCGTAAGTTGATGGACAATCTCAAGGATTGGAAGGGTTATTACCAGAAGCAGTTTGATGCCGGGCAAATCTCCCAAGCTGAGGTAGACACAGGCGTGGCCAACCGTGAGGAGCAGGCTGACTACTACACTAACTACATGCAGAGTGTACGCGAGTTGGCTGTTGATCCCGTGTTGGTTTACCTGATCAACCCTAAGCTGGCGAAAGCGGTTATGCCTAAGACGGCTGCCCTTATCAGGCAACAATTCAACAACGCCGGTAACAACAAGGTCAAATTCTTCAACCACCCAGCTGCTATCGTCATGGCTACGGTCATGGCTATGCTGGCCCAGGCTATGGCTGAAGAAGAGGAAGAGAAGCAGCGGATGCAGATGCCTCCGGGTGCTCTAAGTCCCCCACCTCCGGGTATGGGTGCCCTTTCCGCGTAAAACTAATGAGGTCCCTTCGGGGGCCTCTTTTTCTTTGGAGAGCAACATGAATAAAACCGCACTGGACCTGGTTCCAATCCTACGGGCAATTGAGGATGTAAAACACTCACATCTTCTGTCTGAAGCCCAGCGCCTGGTTATCTTTGGGGAGATACGGAAGAGCGTACCTGAGCCAGTCTTTTGTCCTCAGTCTCGCCTCACGCTCTCAATCATAAACAGTATATTGGAGACGATGGATGGGAGCACCAAACCAGCCGCGAAAGAAAGCACCAAGGCCGCCAAAGCAATCCCAAAAGGCAAGGCCGATATCAACAAACCCAATAGCAAGACAGCATCAAACACCCGAGGGACGCGAAAAGTTCCGTCAGATGCTGGCAAATCGAAAGAATAAAGGCGGCAGACCCAAGGGCACTCCTGATGGTTACACAGCTGCTGCAATTGAGCCTATCCGCAAGAGGGCCAAAGAAGACGCAGAGAGGATCGTAACGATCATGGCAAAAGAGAACGAAATTGATGACGTGTATGCGATCGAGGCCCTACGGGCTGCTGTAGAGATCATGCGCGAACCTGGTCAAAACCGGGACCGTCTAACAGCTGCCAGGATGGTCCTGGATTTCACTAAAACCAAACCAGCTGCGAAGAGCGAAGTCACCATTGGCAAAGCTGAAGCCTTCCTGGAGTCGCTCCTAGTAGCCACCCCAGAAGAAGAGCAAATCGAAGATGGACAAGAGACTTAAACAAGTTCGACAGAGACTATACGACGACTTTAGTTTCTATTCGGAGGCTGCACTCAAGATCCGCACCAAGGATGGTGACATCCAACCTCTAAAACTCAAGCCTGCCCAGCACATCCTCCATGAGGCTGTAGAGAAGCAGATGGCGTCTGAAGGTAAGGTGCGTATCATCATCCTGAAGGCCCGGCAGCAAGGTCTCTCGACCCACGTTGGTGGCTATCTGTATTTCAACGTGTCGCAACGCAAAGCCTGTAAAGCGATGGTCATCACGCACCACTCAGACAGCACCCGTGCGCTTTTCGATATGACCAAACGATACCATGACAACTGCCCAGAGCTCCTGAAGCCGCACACAAAGTATAGCTCCCGCCGGGAACTTACATTTGATGTCTTGGATAGTTCATTTGTTGTTGCCACCGCCGGTGGTGAGAGCATTGGTCGAGGTGAGACCCTCACGCACGTCCACGCCTCAGAGCTTGCGTTCTGGCAAAAGTCTACGGCCCTGGAGAACTGGAATGGTATGACCCAGGCGGTCCCTAACAAGCCTGGCACTGCTATTTTCGTTGAGAGTACGGCTAACGGCGTCAGTGGTATCTTCTATGATCTATGGAAAGGTGCTGTTGATGGCACCAATGGCTATGTGCCGGTGTTTATCCCCTGGTTTCTCGACCCTGAATATAGGGAGCCTGTCCCTGAGAACTTTGAGCCAACACCTGAAGAAGAAGAGTTGGTTGCCAAGTACGACCTAGACGATGAGCAGCTTATGTTTAGGCGACGTAAGATCGCCCAGAACGGCATAGATCTTTATCGTCAAGAATATCCCGCAGAGCCTTCAGAAGCCTTCCTGACGACCGGGCGTCCTGTCTTCAACCCAGAGGGGCTCCAGAAGAGCCTAGATGAAGCTCCTGATCCAACACAGCGTATGGCCCTAGAGGGTGGTGAATGGATCGATAATATCCGAGGTGAGCTTACCCTATACAAGACGATCGACCCCGGTGAGAAATACACGATCGGTGCTGATGTTGCGATGGGTGTCAGAGGGGGTGACTTCTCAGTCGCCCAGATCCTCGACAGTAAAAAGCGCCAAGTTGCGACCTATCGTGCCCAAGTTCACCCCGACTACTTTGCTGAGGTCCTCTACAAGTTAGGTGAGCTGTTTAACTTTGCTTATATAATTGTGGAGAACAACTCTCACGGCATCTTAACCTGTACTCGCCTGGGTAAAGATATGGCCTATCCAAACTTCTTTACTGAAGTCCAGGTAGACAAGCTGACCGATCGAGAGACCATGAAATTAGGCTTCACAACAACGTCCAAAACCAAGCCACTGATCATCGATGAACTCCGGGCAAACGTCCGCGAGGGAGAGATCGAGCTAAACGATAAGACCACAATCCGTGAGATGTTAACCTACATTGTCACCCCTACGGGCGGCATGGAGGCGGAGGGTGGCTGCTTTGACGACACTGTCATGTCTCTTGCACTCGCTAACCACATCCATGAGGGTGCCTGGGAACCAATTGAAGCGTCTGACGCTTACTATATCGAAATGGTTTAATCATGAATAAGAAAGATTATAAGAAACTAGAAGACGACAACATTGTTGCCCTCCTGGATGACAATATTCGCCGCAGCGTAGGCTATTACGACAGCCAGTTATCGCGTGAGCGTAAGCGCGTCATGGATTATTATAATGCAGTCCTCCCAAAGCCAGCCCACGATGGGAACTCCAAATATGTTTCGATGGATGTCTACGATACAGTAGAGAGCATGAAAGCTGCTTTGCTGGAGACATTCTCTACAGGCTTCAAGACCGTTCGATTTGCGCCTCAGAATGCAGATGACCAGCCTATTGCTGAGATAGCCACTGAGTATTGTGACTACGTTGCAAACCGTCAAAACAACCTATTCGAGATCATGCAGACAGTCATCCACGATGGCCTGATAGCTCGGGCGGGTATCGCCAAAGTCTTCTACTACTATGGTGAAGAAAGCCACATCGAGGAGGTCAGTGACCTCACTGAGGAAGAGCTAGACGAAATCCTGATCCAGGATAACGTCGAGATCGAAGAGATTACTGAGGACGTGGCAGGTCTATACTCGGGAGAGCTACGGGTGACCTCAGATGCATCGAAGATTTGCATCGAGAGTATCAGCCCAGAAGAGTTTATCATCGAGGCCCAAAGTAAGGATCTTGAAAGCGTAAACTTCTGCGCACACCGTACTAACAAAACAATCTCAGAGCTCCGTGAGATGGGGTACGATGAGAAGAAGATCGAGAACATTGGTGACCACTCAGATGTAGACCTGGACACAGACGGTGAGGTCCTTTCACGCCATGAAGAAGTAGGCACTAGCCGTGGGTTCTCAAACATCGGTTACCAGGACCAAGTACGCACTGTGACTGTCTATGAGTGCTATATCATGATGGACCCAGAGGCCACCGGCGTTGCCGAGCTTTACCGGGTTGTCAAAGCAGGCAACGTGATCCTGGAGATGGAAGCTACAACGATGCGCCCCTTTGTGGCCTTTGTCCCACTTCCTATTCCTCACGCATTCTTTGGTAACAACTTCGCATCGAAGGTTATCCCAATCCAGAATGCCCGGACTGTACTGACCCGGTCGATCCTCGATCACACAATGATCACCAACAACCCGCGTTATATGGTTGTCAAAGGTGGTCTTACCAACCCGCGTGAACTGATTGACAACCGCGTTGGTGGCATTGTGAATGTGTCACGCCCAGATGCGATCATGCCTATGCCCCAGGCGTCTTTGAACCCGTTTGTGTTCCAGACGTTGGCCATGTTGGATGACGACAAAGAAGACACCACAGGCGTCTCCCGCCTTAGCCAGGGCCTTAACAAAGATGCCATCAGCAAGCAAAACTCAGCCGCAATGGTTGAACAGCTGGCAACTATGTCGCAGCAGCGGCAGAAGATTATCGCCCGGAACTTTGCCAACAACTTCCTGAAGCCTCTGTATCAGATGATCTATAAGTTGGTCATCGAGCATGAGACGGAAGAGAAGATCGTCGAGCTTGCAGGCAACTATGTCCAAATCTCCCCGGCGGAATGGGGATCAAAACGTGACGTGGTTGTTGAGATGCACCTCGGTTATGGTGAGCAGGTTGAAGAAGCCCAGAAATACCTGGCACTACATGGTTTGATGTCACAGGACCCTGTTCTGTCCACGATGTATCAACCTCAGAACCAATATAAGTTAATGTCTCATGTCATGGAGAACAACGGCATCAAGAATGTCGCGGACTACCTGACTCCCCCTGATCAACTCCCACCACCTCAGCCTGACCAGGCCCAGGAGATGGCGATGCAGATGCAGCAGAAACAGCTGGAACTTCAGGAGAGACAAACCCAGATTGCGGAGCTCAAGCAGCAAATGGACGCACAAATCGCACAACTCAAACTTGAACTTGAAGCGACCAAGGCTGAACGCGGCTTCGCAATACAATCTGATGCGACCGATCTGAAAGAGGCGCAGCTGGAGCACAAGCGTATGACCGATATGGCCGAGCTTGAGATCCTAAGGAACGCTGATGATGTCAGAGGTATCGCATCACCAACCGGCTAACTTAGCCAATCTTAAAGAGAGCAACCATGAACGAAGAAGAGCAACTCGTTGAAACTGGCGAGGCGGCTGAGGCCGTCTTGTCTCAACCTGCGTTCAACCAGGTAGTCAATAACCTGGTCGAGCGATCATTCCAGACTTTCGTTAACACTAAGCCCGACCAGGGCTCAGACCGAGAGTTAGCGTACAACCACTATCGCGCACTTGTGGACGTGGTTGAGACACTGAAACAACAGGTGTCCATCAAAGATGAGATACTTGCGAAAGGCGACACCCGCCAAGAGGAGCTGGACCATGAATAACGTCCAAAATGAAGCTACTTCTTTCGCTGCCTACGACGATGTCGATGAAGCAGCAGAAGCCATCCTAGACCGCTGGACAGACGGCGCAAGCCCATCTGACGATGAGGAAATAGAGGCGACAGCTGACGAACCTGTAGAAGAGACAGATGGTTCCGAAGCTGAGTATGAAGAAGATGAAAATGAAGACCAAGAGGAAGACGAAGAAACGGATGAGGACCCTGATGAAGGTGAACCAGACGATGAAGAAGTCGATGAAGACGATGATGGCGAGGCTGACGGAGCTGAACTGTCGGACGACAGTCTTGTTGACATCCAAGTCGATGGAGAAACCAAACAGGCATCCTTGAAGGATCTGAAGCGTCTCTATGGTCAGGAAGCATCTTTAACTCGAAAGTCTCAAGACTTAGCATCCAAACGTAAAGAGGCAGACGATGCCTTACAACGGACGGATCTCAGTTATCAGAAGCTCTTAGAACGAGCAGAAACCCGATATAAGCCCTACCAGGACCTCGACATGCTCGTTGCGTCCAGGACTATGTCGGTTGAGGATTTCTCCGCACTACGCCGGGAAGCCTCAGAAGCTGAAGCGGAACTCAAGTTCCTGAAGGAGGAGTCCAACTCTTTCTACCAGGAAGTGCAACAAAAGCAGGCAGCCCAGCGCCAGGAGATGGCTCAGGAGTGTATCAAAACGCTCCAAGAGACTATCCCGGATTGGGGAAATGCCTTGTACAATGACATCCGTGAATATGCTGTTTCTGTCGGTCTCCCAAGAGAACAGGTTGACCAATACGTTGACCCCAATGTCATCACTCTCCTTAACAAGGCCCGTCTGTATGACCAGGGCAAAGCTGCTGCCGGTACTAAGAAGGCAAAGGCGATGCACGTCAAAACAGCTAAGGGGAAGGTCCTTCGATCGAAGAAGGCACCACCTTCTACCTCGGACATCAATGCTCGTAAGCAATCTGCTGCGGCGCAGCGTGTCCGTGAGAACAGAAGTCGGAATGGTGACATGGATGATATCGCTGAGATGCTCCTATCACGTTGGGAAAGCTAAGTTGTAACTCATAGTCAAACGGCAAGGAGCCATTCAAATGACTGTTTACACAACTTATTCTCAGGTCGGTAAGGCCGAGGACGTTTCCAATATCCTCTCAGATATTACTCCCACAGATACGCCTATGCTGACAATGACGAAGACTGAGAAAGTGTCCGCACGGACGTTCTCATTCCTCGAAGACAGCCTCCGCGCCGCAGCGTCTAACGCTAAGGTCGAGGGCGCAGATGCCGCAGATATCACTCTGATCGACATCGTTGAGCGTACCAACAACACCCAGATCCTGGAAGAAACCTTCCGTATTTCTGGTTCTGCTGATGCGGTAAAAACCTATGGCCGAGCCAAGGAAACCGCACTGCAACTTGGTAAAACTCTCAAGAGCATTAAGCGCGATTTGGAGTTCAGCCTTGTTGGTGTTGACCAAGCAGCTGTCGCTGGTTCGTCTTCCGTAGCTCGTAAAATGGCATCACTGATCAACCAGATCTCTACTGGTGTTGACGCCGGTGCCGGAGCAGCGGACGCCCTCACAGAGGCCAAATTGCTTGAAGCTGGTCAAACAGCGTTCAACAATGGTTCTGATCCGTCAGTGTTCATGATCAAACCAGCTGACGCCCAAATCGTCGCTGGTTTCTCAGCATCTGCTGGTCGCAACCGTGAAGTCGCCCAGGGTAAGACCCTCGTGAATGTGATCGACCTGTACGTTGACGTGGCTAGCGTACATTAAATCTGGTGAACTCAGGGGAAGCCTAAGTCGAAAGATAAGGTAATCCTGAGCCAAGCCCCAGTAATGGGGAAGGTGCAACGACTATCCCGCAAGGGAGTAGGATCAAGTGATCCGAAGCGCCAGACACTGCGAATAGCGGTGATGATATAGTCTCATCTTATGTGAAAGCATAAGCAGCCGAAAGGCGGTCTAGTATTAACGACACTAGGCGAAGATGCCATGTAGCCCATATGGCGAATACAAAGTTGTTCTCAACCGACACTTAGAGACT
>Ga0209195_1000269_pt1 | contig 39840 bp, 37 predicted proteins | sample COGITO_mtgs_1004_3_FD_184788 | JGI IMG/M metagenome (GOLD analysis project Ga0209195, IMG submission 184788) | Pelagic marine microbial communities from North Sea - COGITO_mtgs_100420 (SPAdes) (version 2) | ecosystem: Environmental > Aquatic > Marine > Epipelagic ...
GAGTGGTGGGGCAGTTTGGCCCTAGGCTTGATGCGATAGCGTTTGATTCCATTAAGCAGACGTTCGGAATCTAGAACACGATAAAGGCTATTATCGGATGTTATTATTAGGTTTTTCGAACAATGTCTATTTGTTAAGTCACTAAATGCCGCTTTGTTGGCTCCCAATATCAAAAGTCTAGATCTGTTCTCTTTACTTTTTAATTCTGGAATTTTTTATGTTCAAGGTAACATTGTCAAATGGTGTCGAGTTTAACTGCTCGCCTGACCAAACTATCCTTGATGCGGCTTCAAGTAACAGTATTGCGTTAGAACATAGTTGCAGGACTGGACGCTGTGGTGTTTGTGTTGCGGTTGTGAAAGCTGGCGAGTCGACCTCGCTCATTACTGAAGAATTTATTGTAAGTGACGATGCTGACGATTTTAAGATACTTACTTGTTGCCGAGCGCCCGCTAGTAATCTCTGGCTAGATCTTCATGATTTAGGCGCAATAGGATTGCTTAAAGTTCTAACGTTACCATGCCGTGTGAGTTCGTTGAACTACGTTGTAGACGACGTCTGCTGCTTGCGACTTAGGCTTCCACCAAACGCCAACTTTTTGTTTATGCCGGGTCAGTACATAGATGTTATTAAGGGCGATATTAGAAGAAGTTATTCGATCGCTAATGCACCGCGCGATGATGGGCAGATAGAGCTGCAAATAAAAAAAGTAGTAGATGGGGTCTTGAGCGATTATTTTTTCAACCATGCGGCTGACAATGACCTTTTAAGACTCGAAGGGCCTTTTGGTACTTTTTCTTATAGAAGCGACAAGTCAAAAAATATAGTCCTAATGGCTACAGGCACTGGGATCGCTCCCCTAAAGGCACTTCTGGAGAGCTTTGGTTCTGAATTAACAGATAAAAAGATATTTCTAGTTTGGGGTGGTCGCTATGAAGCAGATTTGTATCTCGATTTTGAGAATATCGGAGTGGAGTTTGTATATATTCCGGTCCTCTCTAGGGTATCAGTAGAGGGTTTTTCGTTTGGGTATGTTCAGCATGCGGTTCTTGATATCGGTCTTGATCTTTTGGATACGACTGTCTACGCGTGTGGCTCGGTGATAATGATAAATAGTGCTTGTGAGTTATTGTTGGATAATGGGCTTGTTCCTGGCAATTTTCACTCTGATGCATTTGTGAGTTCAAATTAGGAGAGCTAAATGAAGGCGGTAATTGTAGCGGGTGGTTTGGGGACGAGATTGAGCGAGGAAACCAGTTCTCGCCCTAAACCCATGGTTGAGGTCGGTGGAAAGCCAATACTTTGGCACATCATGAAGATGTACTCTCACCATGGCGTCAATGAATTTATTATATGTTGCGGTTATAAAGGCTATTTTATTAAGGAATATTTTGCGAATTACTTCCTTCACATGAGCGATGTAACTTTTGATATTTCAAATAATCAGATGCATGTCCATAAACAGAACGCTGAACCTTGGACGGTCACTTTGGTAGATACCGGCGATAATTCTATGACTGGTGGGCGTTTGCTAAGAGTTAAAGACTATTTAAAAGACGATGAGAGTTTTTGTTTCACTTACGGAGATGGTGTAAGTGATGTGGATATATCCGAATCTATAAGATTTCATAACAAACATGGTAAATTGGCGACGATCACAGCTACATATCCTCCCGGCCGTTTTGGCGCTCTAGATATTTCGAACGGTTGTGTTAAGAGCTTCCATGAGAAGCCTGAAGGTGACGGAGGAATGATCAATGGAGGTTTTTTTGTACTTAATAAAAAGGTTATTGGTCTTATAGAAAATGACTCTAGTTCTTGGGAAAAAAAACCACTTGAAGTGCTAGCTGCTGAGAACCAGTTGATGGCGTTTGAGCACTCGGGATTTTGGCAGCCAATGGATACGTTACGAGACAAAATGTATTTAGAGGAATTATGGCAAGCAAAAAAGGCACCCTGGAAGTTATGGGAATAATATATAAATGAATATTGATTTTTGGAAAGGTAAAAGAGTATTTTTAACCGGCCATACCGGTTTTAAAGGCGGGTGGACAGTACTTTGGTTGCAACGACTGGGTGCCATTGTCAAAGGCTATGCTCTAGAGCCAAATACAATTCCGTCGCTATTTGAGATTGCTAATATCAGTGCCGGTATAGAAAGTGAATTTGGTGACATAAGGGATTTAGAACGACTAAAAAAATCGTTATTAGATTTTTCACCAGAGATAGTAATTCATATGGCGGCACAACCCTTGGTTAGATTGTCGTATCGGGATCCCGTAGGCACGTATCAGACGAATGTTATGGGCACGGTAAATTTATTTGAAGCTGTCAGAGGTTGTGAGTCTGTAAAAGCAGTGGTAAATGTAACCACAGACAAATGCTATGAAAATAATGAGTGGGTTTGGGGTTACCGAGAAAATGAGGCAATGGGAGGTCACGATCCCTACAGCAGCAGCAAAGGGTGTTCTGAGATAGTGACGTCAGCGTATAGGAGATCATTTTTTGGTGATAATAGTAGTGTATCTTTGGGCTCTGCTAGGGCTGGAAACGTCATTGGTGGTGGTGACTGGTCAGAAGATAGGCTAATCCCCGACACCCTCTCCGCATTTGAGGAGAATAAGCCTGTAGTAATTCGTAATCCACTGTCTACCAGACCTTGGCAACATGTACTTGAGCCAATTTCAGGATATTTAATGCTAGCAGAAAAACTTTATTCAATCGGTAAAAATTATGCAGAAGCATGGAACTTTGGTCCCAAAGACCAAGATGTTAAATCCGTCGGTGAGATAATGGATTATTTAGTTGCGCATTGGCCAGCTGACGTGAGTTGGAATTTAGATGGTTCACAGCAACCACACGAAGCGCAGCTGTTAAAGCTTGATATTTCAAAAGTTGAAGCGAGATTAAAGTGGGAGCCAAGCTGGGAATTGAACAAAACTCTTCAGAGTATTATTGACTGGCATCACTCTTATTTGAATGGGGCCGATATGAGAAGCGTAACTCTTGGGCAAATAATTAAATACGAAAATAATCTTAGGAATTAGCATGAATAAAGATCAAATCCGGAAAGAGATATCAAAGCTAGTTGAAGACTATTCTAAATTGGAGTTTGCTGAGAAGATTTTTGTCCCCGGTGAATCAACTATTCCTCCATCGGGTAAAAAAATAGGAGTCAAAGAATTACAAAATATGGTTGATGCTTCGCTAGACGGGTGGCTAACGACCGGTCGCTTCAATGCCGCTTTTGAAAAAAAGTTGTCAGAATTTATTGGTGTAAATCATTTAATTACCGTCAATTCCGGCTCTTCGGCAAATTTGGTTGCGTTTTCCACGCTTACATCACCTCGTTTGGGTGAGAGGGCTATTAAGAAAGGTGATGAGGTTATCGGTGTTGCCGCAGGCTTTCCGACCACGGTTAATCCAATAGTGCAGTTTGGTGCTATTCCCGTCTTTGTTGATGTTGATATGCTTACTCATAATATTAATGCGGATTTAATCGAAGCTGCCATCACTCCAAAAACAAAAGCGATAATGCTCGCGCACACCCTTGGGAATCCCTTTAATTGTGCCAAAGTTAAAGCTATTTGTAAAAAGTATAACCTCTGGCTTATAGAGGATTGCTGTGACGCACTTGGAGCTACCTTCGACGGAAAAATGGTTGGCACTTGGGGAGATATCGCGACGTTAAGCTTTTATCCTGCGCACCATATGACAATGGGGGAGGGTGGAGCGGTGTTCATGAATGACCCCTTATTAAAGCTTGTTGCTGAATCCTTCAGAGATTGGGGGCGAGATTGCTACTGTGCTCCGGGTAAAGACGACACTTGCGGTAATCGATTTGGTCAGCAGTTTGGGACATTGCCCGAAGGGTATGACCATAAATATGTTTATTCTCACCTTGGTTACAACCTAAAAATTACTGATATGCAAGCGGCCTGTGGTCTAGCGCAGCTTGATAGTCTTGAGAGCTTTATCGCGAAGAGGCGCGAAAATTTCAATTACTTTCGTAAGCGGCTTGCCTCTTTAAGTGACTTTATTGAGCTGACTGAGCCGACACCTGGAAGTAATCCTTCATGGTTTGGGTTCCCAATTACCGTAAAAGAAAGCTCAGGGGTCAAAAGAGTTGATTTAGCTAAGTATTTAGACCAATTTAAAATTGGAAGCCGATTACTATTTGCCGGGAATCTATTAAATCAACCGTATTTTAAGGATATTGAATACCGAGTGTCCGGTAAGTTACCCAACACTGATAGAACTATGAATCAGACATTGTGGTTAGGTGTCCAGCCTACGCTAAATGAAGAGCACTATAATTTCGTTGCGGAAAAGTTAGAGGAGTTTTTTGGAGTAAATTTTTGATGAATTGAATTGAATTGTATTGTTGGCAAGAGTCGTTGGGTTCTTGGGACTCGACTTTTAAAAGCTTTCTACAGCAAGGTAACGGTGCAAGTTTATTTATGCATGGTTAAGTGCGGAGAGACGCGGAGTGACAATGGCTTGGTCGACGGGATTACTTGTGTGGGATGGTGCAGATTGAGAAGTTGGATCAGAATAGCGCTTCACTACCGATTAATTTGAGAAGCAGCGTAAGTTTTTTGATAGCTACCTTGAATACTTTTCAAATCCTCAAGAAACATTTGGGTGTAACACGGCTCGGTTGGTTTTTCCCATGGTTATCAAAGAAGGTGCGCCGTTTACTTGTAAGGGATCCCGAATATTCTTAGAAAAGATGAATATTCAAGCTAGAGACGTCTTCACCGGTAATATTTTACGAGAGCCAATGTCCAAAATATTTCCAAAAGGTATTGGGCGCCAAGTATCCGAATGCAGATAGAGTGATGATCAGAGGTATTTTACTTCCATTGGATCATGGTATGACAAGATCTATGTTCAGCGGTTTTCACGCTGCTGGTCATAAGTTTATTGGGCAATATTGCTAGTTTGTCGAAGTATTTTTTAGATCAGTTTAAGATTAGTCGTCAATTATTATTTTCAGGAAATTTAACTAAATAGCCTTATTTCAAAGATATTGTGTTTAGAATTACAAATCACTCAAGTAATTCAGATACAGCAATGAATCAAACATTATAGCGTTTGATTTATGGTTAGGTACCTATCCAGTGCTTGGGGAACATCAGTTAGATTTAGTGGTTGAAATATTAAAATGTTTTTTTAGGAAGTCATTTGATTGTAGATATGTAGGAGGTGTATCTAGAGGGTCGTGAGTCAACTTTATACCCTTTAGTGAAATATAAAATATGAAAATTTTTTTAACCGGTGGTACTGGCTTCATTGGCTCAAATTTTATCAATAATGCTATAAGTGATGGGCATAGTATCGTCGCTATAAGAAGAGAAGGATCAATCCCAAAGGTTGATTTAATTAATCAACCAATATGGGTTGAGGGTGACCTGGAGTCTGATTGCAGTGCACATTTAAAAAACTGCGATATCTTCGTTCACATGGCATCTTATGGCGTATTAGACGGCGATGATGATTTGGATGAATACTTGCGATGGAATGTTATCGCTACTTATAATTTATGCCAGCAAGCTTATGATTCAGGAATTAAAAAATTTATAATACTAGGGTCGTGTTTTGAATATGGAAAAGCTGGCGAAAGATTTGACCTTATACCAACTACAGCACCACTAGAGCCTAATACTTATTATGCAGCCTCAAAAGCCTCTGCAAGTGTTTTGTTATATGGTTGGGCAATAAAAAAGGATATTTATATGAATATTCTTCGAATATTTCAAGTGTATGGTGAAGGTGAAAATGACAATAGACTTTGGCCTTCTCTTAGGCATGCTGCATTAAGTGGTAGAGACTTTAAGATGACAAAAGGCGAACAGATAAGAGATTTTATTTTGGTTGACGATGTAGTGTCTGATATTATTCGATCACTATCATTTGATAAAGGTATATTAGGAAGACCAAAAATAAGCAATATTGGTAGTGGGAAACCATTATCTGTCCACCAATTTTGTTCTTATTGGTGGAAAAAGTGGGACGCTAAAGGAGAGTTGATCATTGGGGCGGTGCCATATAGAAAAAATGAAGTAATGCGCTACGCTCCAGAGATTGATAAAGACAATGAATAAGTATTTGATCTCCGGTATAGCACCAGGAAAAGGAGGGGTAGGCGCGCTAGTTAAATCGTTAGATTCTAGAAAAAATATATTTAATTATAGCTCAATTTATGTGAGAAACCCCAAGGTGTCTATAGGCTCACTGTTGAAGGAAAGAAAAATAATAGACTTTTTGTTCGAGTCGATATTATGGGTTTGCAGCCTGTTTTCTGCTGAGATTAGAATGCTAACAATGCGGAATAATAGGATTATTTTAATCTATCCTCAATATTTTAATAGTTATGTTTTAACAACCCTTGTTAAGAATAACGACGTTGCACTTTATATTATGGACAATAGTTTTTTTTGTATTAAATCAAATAACTATTTACAAGGCGAAGAGTGCATGAAGTGTATTAACGGCACAAGTAATATTGATAAATCATGCTCTCCATTGTCAAAAATATCGTCAACAAGAAGTGCAATTAATAAAATAAACAAAATTAAATCAATTTCACTAGATATGTATTTTTTAGCTCAGAATTACCAACAATTTTTATTACTTAAAAAAACCTTTGGAGACAGGGTGAGAGGTAGTGTTGTTGGGATGAATACGGGAGAGTTTTGTAATCAAACTGCCGTTAGTAAAAAGCATGGATACGATATTGTTTATCATGGAAGTAATTCTGATGCCAAAGGAGTTTTGTATGTGTTAGAGCTGGCTAAGCATCTAAAACAATACAGTTTCCTGCTTCCAATATCGCCAGATGTAAAACAAATTGAGTATCCAAATGTCCATTTTAAAGAATGTACATGGTCAACCGGACTTGAAGAGTTTACTACAAATGCAAGGTTAGTCTTATGCCCAAGTATCTACTCATCTCCAGTGGAAGGTTCACTGTTAAAATCGATAGCCTATAATGGAAATGTAGCGGTCTATGATAATAATTTTGGTTTTCAAAATGAAATTGACTCTAAAGCTTTGTTGCGTTTAAACAGTAACGTAAGTCTTTCAAGCAAGATAATAGATGAATTTATGAGAGCTGGCAGTGATAATTCTTTATATGCTAAAGAATGGTTAAAGTCTTATTGTTCCAATTTAAATGACAAAAGTATATTTGAGTGGAATCTTAATAGCGGCACCACTGAAACCGATGAATAATCTATTTGTCTCAGGGCATCCTTTGATGGTTGTCGATCAAAGTCGTTTAGGTGCTTCATCGGTGTTAATGGCTGATGGCCTTAAAGAAACTCATGATCTTGGTCGGAAACCGGAACTAAGTGATCTTGATGAAATCATCAAGAGCGCTTGGCATTGTCACGGCAGCTGAGAGATGTTGGATATCAAAACGTTTTGTATGATAGTTAAGAATGTGCCTCTCACATCGTTAGATCTCTGTCTGGTGTGCGAAGGAAAAATCCTTCTCTGTGAGAGGCGAAATGAACCCCTAAGGGGGCAGTGGTTCACCCCTGGTGGGCGAATATATAAAAATGAGCCCTGGCAGAGTGCTTTGCTTAGAATTGCCCAAACAGAATTGGGATTACGAAATTATAAGATTGAAGATTTTTCCCTAATGGGAATTTGGGATCATTTTTATAATAATAGTGTAGTTGACGAAAGTACCTCAACACATTATGTGAACTTGCCTCACTATTCGTGTTTTAAAAACATGCCATTGATAGAGTTAGACGATCAGCATCTTCAATTTGGTTGGTTTGATCTACAATTAATTGTGACTGACGAAAAATACCACCCCTACATCAAAAATTATGCAGCGTGGCTGTTAAAGAAATTGGATATTGATCATGATTAAAGCGGTAATTATGGCGGGCGGTTCGGGTACTCGATTGTGGCCTTTGTCCCGGGCGGCCCACCCTAAGCAATTTTTAGCTCTGCATGGTAAAGGCACGATGCTGCAGAATACAGTCAAACGTTTGTCGGGTTTAGATGTGCAATCAAGTATTGTTATTTGCAATGAAGAGCATAGGTTCTTTGTCGCGGAACAACTGCGTGAAATTGATAAGTTGGACACTATTATTTTAGAGCCAGAAGGAAAAAATACGGCACCTGCAATCGCGCTTGCGGCACTTCTGGCGCGGGAAGACGATCCTGTAATGCTTGTCCTTGCTGCTGATCATGTAGTCCAAGATGAAGCTATGTTTACGAAGGCTGTTTCTGATGCTCTGCCTTTAGCCGAATCAGGAAAGCTTGTGACCTTCGGTATAGTGCCGCAGACTGCCAACACAGGGTATGGTTACATAAAGCGCGGTAAGCCGGAAAATGCTGGTTTTATTGTTGATCAGTTTGTAGAAAAGCCATCAATTGAGGTAGCTAAAGATTATTTGGCCTCAGGGGAATATTATTGGAATAGCGGTATGTTTTTGTTTAAGGCAAGCCGTTACCTAGAAGAATTAAAAAAACTTCGTCCTGATATTTACCAGGCCTGTAAATCAGCGATGATAGAAACCGACTCTGATCTAGATTTTTTAAGAATCAATAAAGAAAAATTTGAGGCATGCCCCAGCGAGTCTATTGACTATGCCGTGATGGAAAAGACAGATGATGCGGTCGTCGTTCCAATGGATGCCGGTTGGAGTGATATAGGTTCATGGTCTTCTCTCTGGGAGATCAGCGAAAAGGATAGTAACGGTAACGCTAGCTACGGAGACGTGATCCTGCATGAATCAAATAACTCCTATGTTAGAACTGATGGCAAATTGGTTGCTGTAATTGGTGTAGATGACCTAGTAATAGTGGGCACCAAGGATGTGTTACTTGTGGCTCAAAAAGATAGTGTGCAGAATGTAAAGACTGTTGTTGAAAAGTTAAAAAGAGACTCGAGGTCTGAGTGGGAGCATCATAGAGAAGTGTATCGGCCTTGGGGGAAGTATGACTCGATTGATCAAGGAGGGCGATATCAGGCTAAGCGAATTACTGTAAAGCCGGGAGCGAAACTGAGTGTCCAGCTACATCATCATAGAGCAGAACACTGGGTAGTCGTATCGGGAACAGCAAAAGTTACAAATGGCAAAAGAACTTTTATTCTCGCTGAAAATGAATCTACTTATATTCCTATTGGTGAGGTTCATGCTCTTGAAAATCCAGGAAAGGTGCCTCTAGAAATTATAGAGATTCAGACAGGTTCATATCTTGGGGAAGACGATATTGTGCGCCTTGATGATATATACGGAAGAGATGTTATATAACTCTAATCCTTCACTTATTGATATGGGTGGCAATGATGTCGTCGAATATAAAGAGATTTAATGCATGAAAAAGAAAGCGTTGATTACCGGCATAACTGGTCAAGACGGATCGTATTTAGCTGAATTTTTATTAGACAAAGGCTATCAAGTGCACGGCATTAAACGACGAGCCTCATCATTTAATACTCAGCGTCTCGATCACATTTATGAAGATTCACACATAGAGAATCAAAATTTTGTACTTCATTACGGCGATCTTACCGACTCCTCGAACCTGACTCGCATCATTGCGGAGATCCAGCCGGATGAAGTATATAATTTAGGTGCTCAATCCCATGTATCCGTGAGTTTTGAGGTTCCTGAATATACCACTGATGTTGATGCAATGGGAGCACTCCGTTTATTAGAGGCTATTCGTTTTTTAGGTCTAGAAAAGAAAACAAAATTTTATCAAGCATCAACTTCTGAGTTATATGGTTTAGTACAAGAGACTCCTCAAACAGAGCTGACACCCTTTTATCCTCGCTCTCCTTATGCTGTAGCTAAACTTTATGCATATTGGATAACAGTAAATTATCGTGAAGCCTATGGCATGTATGCATGCAACGGTATTTTGTTTAATCATGAATCTCCTCGACGTGGTGAAACCTTTGTCACACGTAAAATAACGCGTGCATTAAGTAATATTTCTCAGGGGCTCGAAGAGTGTCTTTTCCTAGGGAACATGGATGCACTTCGAGATTGGGGTCATGCAAAAGATTACGTTAGAATGCAGTGGATGATGTTACAGCAAGAGCAACCAGAAGATTTTGTAATTGCCACAGGCGTTCAATACTCAGTCCGAGACTTTGTTCAGTGGTCAGCACAAGCGTTAGGTGTCGAACTCGAGTTCGTGGGAAATGGTATCGATGAAAAAGGCATTGTTAAGTCACTAACCGGCGCTGGTTGGCCTGGAATAAAAGTGGGCGATATTATAGTTAAAGTTGACCCACGTTATTTTAGGCCTGCTGAGGTCGAAACATTATTAGGAGATCCCTCAAAAGCAAAAAATAAACTTGGGTGGATGCCAGAAATTACGGCTCAAGACATGTGCGCGGAAATGGTAAGTGAAGATCTGAAAGCGGCAAAACGGACTCGTCTACTGCAAGATAATGGTTATGACATTGCGCTGGCTTTAGGGGATTAATAATGACTAAAGTTTTTATTGCGGGCCATCGTGGAATGGTTGGTTCTGCCATTTATAGCCAGCTTGTGGATAATGACAATGAACTTATTACTGCTAGCCGTGATGTTCTTGATCTAACTGACCAAGCGCAGGTTCTAGCATTTTTTGAGTCACATAAATTCGAACAAGTTTATCTCGCGGCGGCAAAAGTCGGAGGCATTCATGCTAACAACACATATCCAGCTGAGTTTATTTACGATAACTTAATGATCCAGAATAATGTAATTAATTCAGCCTATCGGTCTGGTGTGAAGAAATTATTATTTCTAGGATCATCTTGTATATATCCTAAGCTAGCTAGACAACCAATTTCTGAAACTGAACTTCTGAGAGGTCCATTAGAGCCTACAAATGAGCCATATGCGATCGCAAAAATCGCTGGCATTAAGATGTGTGAAAGCTATAACCGTCAATATGGCACAGATTACAGGAGTGTAATGCCTTCAAATCTTTATGGTCCGGGCGATGATTATCACCCTGAAAATAGCCATGTTATTCCTGCACTGATTAGACGATTCCATGAGGCAAAAATTTCAAATGCGCCTCAAGTGGTGGCGTGGGGTAGTGGGACTGCATTAAGGGAGTTTCTTTATGTTGAAGATATGGCTGCAGCATCGGTGCATGTAATGAATTTAGATGCAGCGTTATATAAAACCCAAACATCACCAATGCTGTCGCATTTAAATGTAGGGTCTGGATCAGAATGCAGCATAAAACATCTAACAGAAACTATTGCAGATGTTGTTGGCTTTGCAGGCACAATTACATGGGATACATCAAAATCTGATGGTGCGCCAAGAAAGTTAATGGATAGTCAGACCATTAGAGCGCTAGGCTGGCGGCCACATGTTGAATTGTCATTGGGTTTAAAAGCAGCCTATGACGACTTTCAAAATAGATTCAGTGCGTTCTAATAAAAAGTAACATGTTTTTGGCCTATACTTTCCGAAATTTGATTTCACTAAAAGATTTTTCATAAATGAAGATTAAAATATTAACTGTTTTTGGAACTAGACCTGAAGCAATAAAAATGGCGCCGGTGGTAAAGGCGCTTAGTATTGACGGTAGGTTTCAATCAAAAGTGTGTGTTACGGCTCAGCATCGTGAAATGCTCGATCAAGTATTGGCATTGTTTGAAATAGTGCCTGACTTTGATCTGGACATCATGCGATCAGGGCAAACATTAAACGATGTGACTGCATCGATTATCCTGGGCTTAAAACCTATACTGGAAACTTTTAGACCTGACATCGTCTTGGTTCATGGTGACACAGCCACTACTTTATCGACTGCGCTCGCGGCGTATTACCAAAAAATAAAAGTTGGTCATGTTGAAGCAGGGCTTAGGACTGGCAATATTTACTCTCCTTGGCCGGAAGAGGGAAATAGGAAACTGACAGGGGCCATTGCTAGCTATCACTTTGCCCCAACCATTGGTTCAAAGACTAACTTGTTGAATGAAGGCGTTATGGAGAGTGACATTATAGTCACTGGCAACACCGTCATTGATGCGCTGCTTTGGGTTAGAGATAAGCTCCACAATGATATTTCTATTTCTAGAAGATTTGAGTCTGAGTTTCACTATCTTGATGCTGGCAAAAAATTAATCCTTGTCACAGGGCATCGCCGCGAGAGTTTCGGTGATGGTTTCGAGAGAATTTGTGAGGCACTTCAGGAAATTGCGACGATGCACCCGCAAGCTCAAATCTTATATCCAGTTCATTTAAATCCCAATGTGCAAGAGCCTGTGCTTAGGCTACTTAAAAATTCTGGCAATATTTTTTTAATTGAACCCCAAGAGTACCTCTCCTTTATTTATCTTATGAATAGAGCTCACATTATATTAACAGATTCCGGTGGAATTCAGGAAGAAGCCCCTTCACTTGGTAAACCGGTATTAGTTATGCGAGAAACTACTGAGCGACCAGAGGCTGTCGCTGCAGGCACCGTCAGGCTGGTGGGTACGAATGTAAGGCTCATAGTTGATCAAGTTGGCGCCTTATTAACTAATCAAGATGAGTATCTAAAAATGAGCTTGGCGCATAATCCGTATGGTGATGGTTTATCGAGTCAGCGTATTCTGGGGTATATTGTTGACAATGTAGAAACACCTAGTAATGTTTAATACTTTATTGCGTTAGATTTTAACCTTTTCTTAAGTAGGATAAAATTTGAGAGCCAATGAAGAAGACTGGCTGCATATATTGATTTGCTCGAATTATGAACGTAAAGAGGTTGTAAAAAACGTGGATAGCGAGATAAACAGTTATTCACAGGCTTGAAATAGGTAATTTTAGAGATGCAGTTTAAATTTAATTTGAAGAGTATGTTATCGATAATCGTTTTTCGTTTTTCGTTTTTCGTTTTTCGTATCTCGTTGATAAGGTAAGGCAGTCTAGCGTTTCATCAGAACCGTTTGAGTTTTTATTAATAAAGGATTTTTTAAACGCGACGGATTACGACGAAATTATGAGCCTTAAGGTAATAAATGTTAGGGGTGATGATTTTGATGAGTTACACAAAAAGCTTACCGAATGCGGTTATACGCATCAGGCTCATCCGGGAACTTTCCAAACTATTAAAAAATATAAACAATGGAGAACAAAAAAGGTACATTATAAAAAAGATGTACAAGGCTCTAGAGGCGCTGATCTTTGTGAGGGCGGTGGATTTGCCTACCGACTAAGAAAGGAGCCGAAGATTATCCAAGACTTGGCCAGGGTATTTAAAAGCAAAGAAATGGAGAGTGCGATAAGAGATAAGTTTAACCTTCTAAGCGAGGATGTAAGTATAGACGTTGGCTTGCAAAAATACACACATGGTTATGAGATCTCTCCTCATCCAGATACTAGAGAAAAAGCTTTAACTTGGATGCTCAACTTAAACTCGGACCCGAATTCTTATGATCGGGATTATCATACTCACTTTCTTGAATTTAAGAAGCCATACGCATATGTGAAATCGATATGGGAAAGTATGCCTTATCTCCAGCGAACTTGGGTTCCATGGTCTTGGTGTCATACAGTCTTTCAGCAAAAAGACGATAATTCAATAACAATATTCTCTCCTGATAACAAATCAATGCATGCCGTAAAAGCATTTTATGGAGACCTGGAGCATCAGCGGACTCAGATATATGGAAACTATTGGTATAAATCAGTAAAAGCAAAATTAACTGCAGTAACATATCGTGATTTAGACATAGACACATCTGTAAAAGCGGGCCAGAAAAAATTCGATACGCCTTTTCAGAAAGTTTATAGAACAGTGTTGAATAAAATATTCTAATGGAGTCGCTGATTATTATCTTAACATGATCTAGTCATGAGTCGCTTACCACCTAATTTCAATGACAATTTAAGCGTTGATTAGTGATGCTTACGCTGTTTTATTAACTAAAAAATGTATTTTTGAGAAACTTAATATTCGAAAATCATTTATCTTTGTAGAGACTTTATACAGGTACAGACTGCTGGTATGAGCAAAGAGCAATTTTTTCTAGGATAAGTTTTAATTAGCCGATAAGGCTCCATAGGGCAGGCTTTTTGGTGCTGTTTTTCTTGAAGAAATGTCCAATCTAGGTTTGTTATTAAAATTACTACTAATAAAAAGGTGAAAGATGAGTCTAAACAATATTTGTATTGTAGGTCTTGGATATATTGGGCTACCAACGGCGGCATTGCTCGCAGATAAAAAAGAAAAGGTTATAGGTGTTGATGTTAATAAGGTGGTTGTGGACACCATAAACGCTGGGAAAATCCATATTGTAGAATCCGGACTTGAAGATATTGTCATGTCAGCGGTGGATAATGGTTATCTGCGAGCAGTGGTAAGTCCCGAACCTGCCGATGTTTACCTCATTGCAGTACCCACACCTTTTTCCAAGCATGAGCTAGAGGGGGGAATTCCTAGGCCCAATTTGCAGTATGTTGAGTCAGCAGCCAATGCTATTTCAAAAGTTTTAAAAAAGGGTGATCTAGTTATTCTTGAATCAACCTCCCCAGTCGGGACGACGGAGAAATTGGCACATTGGTTGTCGGCGAATAGACCCGATCTAACCTTTCCGCAAACGCATGGTGACGGCGCCGATATAAACGTGGCGTATTGCCCTGAGCGAGTGATACCCGGCCAAGTGATTCGAGAATTGGTGGAAAATGACCGAATAATCGGGGGTATGACGCAAGCATGCTCTAACGCCGCCATGAAAATTTATAAAATATTTGTAGAGGGCGAATGTTTAGTTACAAATGCCCGTACGGCGGAAATGGCTAAACTTACGGAAAATGCCTCTAGAGATGTAGGCATAGCGTTCGCCAATGAATTGTCCATATTATGTGAAACCCTCGATGTCAATGTCTGGGAACTCATAAATTTAGCAAATCGGCATCCTCGGGTTAATATCCTCGACCCTGGTCCAGGAGTCGGAGGGCATTGCATAGCGGTTGACCCGTGGTTTATTGTTTCTGAGAGTCCTAAGGAGGCTCGTTTAATCCATACGGCGCGTCTTGTAAATGATGCTAAACCTGATTGGGTTATTGCAAAAATTATAGCGGCAATTGAAAAATTGGCCAACAAGAAGCCTATTCAAAAAATTGCACTCGCTTGCCTAGGGCTTGCGTTCAAGCCAAATATTGATGATTTAAGAGGTAGTCCATCTCTTTATATCACACAGCAACTGATTGATTCTACAGAATGCGCTATTTGTGTTGTGGAGCCTAACATTGCAAACAGACCTCTTAATTTATCTAGTAAAGCTGTTTTTTGCGACTTAGACGATGCAATCAGAGTAGCCGACATTATTGTTGTGCTAACTAATCATGACGAATTTATACATATCGCTTCAAAAATTAAAAAAAGTCAGATTTTGTTGGATTTTGTAGGGGTAAATAAATGATGACTATTACCGAATTTCCATATGGAAATTCTTTGTATGGTCGACTTCTATTGTAAATCATTTAATGCGGCCAACCTATCTGTTTGGCTTTGGTTTATCTTTATATCTTTTTAGTTGCTTAAATAGTGGTTTATGCCTTGGAGTATTATTTCAATATGGTTTATCAGGTTAGACTATACTTTTTAGTTTTTGCGTTCGGTGGATTTGGTTTAGTATCATTTATTCCAGATTTCATTGGATTGGACTCACGACTCGTGACCATATCATATCGAATGATAATTTTTTTAATCAGTGTCTTACTAATATTTCTGGCAATTGCAAATTCTAGAAATAAGTTAGTTGTAAAAGTTGTTTCTTTACTCTCAATGTCACTAATGGCTGCGTATTTGTTTAGGTTAGCTGGGGACGGCCAATTCATTTTCGGTCGAAGCTTGGCAGAGATAATGATTCTTGCAGTCGGTGTTTCGTTTATTCCATCGATAGCGCTATCTACCGTAAAAAACAATAGCGTCATCTTAAACGCACTAAATTTGCTTATTGTCTGTTTTGTTTTGATCTCTTTTCTTGCTGTCTGCAACGGATTTATAAAAGGATATTCGTATAGATTATCTGGTAACAGTATATTAAATCCGATAACACTAGGGCATTTTGCGACATCAGGTATTATTTTAATTGCTATTAGATGGCTCTCACAAGATGCTCGGGTCTCTCGTTTTGATACAATATGGTTAACGACTGCTCTGATGATATCATTGCTGGCCCTTCTCATGGCAGGCTCGAGAGGGCCGATACTAGGCTTGTCACTAACGCTAGCTTACTATTTCCACTCTAAGTTCTCTTATTTTCTAAGACAAAAGGTAGTTGGAATTGTCGCAATGTCAATCTTAGTCGTTGTTGTTGCATTCAGTTTTGACCAGATATTGGATACGTTCAGCAATAGAATGGTTATTGACTTCGGTGATGATGGACAAGGTGGAGAGGCGAGAGTCGTATTATGGGCAACGGGCATTGATATATTCCTTCAGAATCCGTGGTTTGGTAATCAGACTACAACTATAATTGGTTATCCTCATAATATAGTAATCGAAATTTTGATGGCTTCTGGAATCGTTGGTGGAATTGTGTTCTTTGCTATTATGGCCCATGCCTTTAGGAAAGTGCATCGCCTAAATAAATCCGGCAGTATGCTTGTGTGGCCTGGACTGTTATTCTGCCAGCATTTTGTGGGGTCTTTATTTTCTGGAACATTGTATAGTAGCAATGATCTATGGTACTCCTTAGCACTATTGTTGGCAGTTAATCTTGATTGGTCAACAAAATCTCTTGGCAATAACGTTAAATTATAATCACTTGAAATGGCAGATATAATGTCTGAAATCACTTTAGTAACCGCTTTCTTCGATATTGGTAGAGATAAGTTTGTAAGTATACCAAGAGCAAATGATAAATATTTTGAATATTTTCGCTTTTGGAGTCGAATCAAAAATAATCTCATTGTGTACACGGACAGTGTAAATGAAGACAGAGTGCTTCAGATTAGAAGGGAATTCCATCTGGAGGATAGAACAACAGTTATAGTAATAGACGATATATACGACATAGAGCCAGAAATATTAAGCAACGTAACCGATGTTGCCAAAAATAGCCATTTTTTAGACTTTAGACTTCACCGTAATGCCACTTCAAACTCGGCTAAATATAGTTATCTAATGCTACTAAAATCTTGGTTTCTCGCCGATGCAGTGAAAAAGAAATTAACGGCTAAAACTGTAGCTTGGATAGATTTTGGATTCAATCATGGTGGTAAGGTTTATACAAAATCCGAAGAATTTGATTTTACTTGGGAATACGATTTTAGTGAAAAAATACAATTATTTTATTACGGTGAATATGATGATAAGCCGATTTTTGAGATAGTCCGAAGACTAAACGATTGCTTAATGGGACCCTTATTCGTATTACCCGCTGATTTGTGTCACGAATTTTTTGAGTTAAACAAAGAGTCTATGTCTATACTAAATAGTGTTGGCCTGATCGATGATGACCAACTTTTAATGATGTTTTCGTATAGAAGAAAACCTGAGATATTTGAATTACACAAAAGCTCCTGGTTTTTAGCGCTAAAGGAATGCGGTGCACCTCAATTGACTGTTAAGCAGCAAAATCCGAAAAACAATATCAAAAATATGCTCATGTGGATACTTAGTTATTACATAAAGGAAAAAGGTATTCTTAAGTACCTTTTTAGGACGTATAAGTCATTAAAGAATCGCTGAGTAACCATAAGGCCCGTCATAGGTATTGCGAGAAGTTTCAGCTTTATTTTTCGCTCCGATTCTTACTTGGTTACCTAGCTCTTCTACTATAAATTATTATATGTCATATGCAAAATACTGATACTCAATGACGCTATAAGGTGATGTCCGCTCTTAAGTTTTAGATCGTATGTGATGACAGTATCTTAGTATCCCAAAATGATGAATGCAGAAGAATTTAAGATTTTACACCATGGCATTAACGGTTTTATTAAGTTTCAAATCAGATATTGCTATATTAAGGGCAAATGTCCTTGCTGCTCAAAAGGAATGCACAGAGCATTGAAATTTTATGTAGTTTTGATTTAGGAATTATATGAGTAGAACGAAAGCCTTGATGAATAACTATTCGTCCCAGTTTATTCTAACGCTATTTCGTATAGGTGCTGGTCTAGTCCTCACTAAAGTAATAATCGTTAATTATGGCTCTGATGTCAATGGGTTGATCATATCGATAAATCAGTTTATTTCGTATATGTCCTTGATAGAGGCGGGAATCGGAGGCGCCACTATTTATGCGCTTTATGAGCCGCTTGCTAAAAAGGATAGCACTAACGTCAGTTCAATAATAATCACAGCCCAGAAGCTCTACTATCAATCTGGATCCTTATTCGTAGTGCTTTTGATTTTAATGTCAATTGGTTACCCTATTTTTATAGACACGGGCGTGATGACGAAAAGTCAAATCACATTATTTGTTTTGATATTGGGCGTCTCAAAGATAGTTGACTTCTTTGTTGTTTCAAAATATCTAGCACTTTTAACTGCAGATAAGAAACTCCACATTATTTCGATCGCAGGTATAACGTTCACATTTTTTAATGCAATGATAATAATATATATAGCTACGATTGAAATGAGCGTTATTGTAGCTAAAGGGACTGCAATCATTGCAGTCGTGCTTCAGGCTTTAATACTAGTGAAATATTGTAAACTTACATATTCATATATTGACTACAAGGCGCGGACGAATGAAAGTAAGGTCCCGAAGAGGTGGACTGTTTTATCGATCCAAATATTAACCGGTATACATCATGGATTACCCGTGGTGTTAATAACATTCTTTATTACGCTGAATGAGCTTAGTGTATATTCTATATATAGTTTGTTGTTTTTGGCTGTTGGAGGCATTGTTTCAATTTTCTCTAATGCCGTCGTGCCTTTCTTTGGAGAAATTTTGGTCCTAGAAGATGACGATAACTTCCAAAAGGCATTTGGGCAATTCGAATCCCTTCATTTTATTATGCTAGCCATTGCCTATAGTTGTACTGTTTTTTTAGTGGATCCTTTTATTGATCTATATACGCACAACATAAAAGACGCTGATTATGACAGGCCTTTACTAACAGTTTTGTTTATTATTATGGGTATTACAAACTATATAAAATCTCCGGCTGGCGTGCTTATGCAGTCTTCGGGGCGATTTACAGTAACTAGGAATCAATGGATCGTGCAAACTCTATTGGCCTTAGTTTTAGGAATATTTTTTGTTCAAAATTGGGGGTTGATCGGTATTTTAATGGCAATGATTGCATCGAACCTATATCGGGATTTTGCACTTATCAGTTATGTTTCTAGCCGATACAGTGGAGTCTCATTGAGCAAAACTCTAAGAAACATTGCGGTTTGTCTGTTTTGTCTTTGTAGCGCATCTTTACTTGAGAGTTGGGTTTCCATTAGCATCAATAGTTATATGTCTTTTTTTGGCATATCATTGATCGTCGGGATGGGTGTGTTGATTTCTGTATTGTTAATATTCTATTTGACAAGCAAAACAGAGGTGTCAAACCTTATTAGAAATATTCTACGATTATTTTCCAATAACATAAATGTAAAAAAGGGTTAAACGACATGCGAACACTAAAGATTATGTACTCTAAATATTGCCCTGATTTGATTAAAAAAATATATAGGCAAAGAAAGGTAAACAGAATACTCTCGTTTTATGACGGAAAAGTATTAAACGATGAAGAAACGATAGTTTTGAAAAATATCAAAAAAAATGGAGTCAGAATGTTCCCTTATTCATTTGTTGAGAAATATAATTTTGACCTTGATGTGCATTGCGATGACCTCAATAACCAGTATGTTTTACATAATAACAAAAAACTATTTTTCCCAAAAGAAGTAACTCGTGCTCAGATAAAAACTAAATATTTGGCACTTTTGGCAGAGCAGGACCCGGAATCCCCTCACAATTACTTTACGGATGATTTCAAAGTAGATGAAAACGATGTCTTTTTTGATATCGGCTCAGCAGAGGGACTGATTTCACTCGACATAATTGACCGCGTTAAAAAAGCTTTTATTTTTGAATGTGAAGAAAAATGGTCAAGCGCTCTAAGTCTTACGTTTTTAGACTATGGAAATAGAGCTGAAATAGTAAACAAATATGTTTCAGATAAAGACATTGAGGGTCACGCCAAAATAGACGAGTATGTGAATAGCGAATACGATAGTTTGGTTTTTAAACTGGATGTCGAGGGTAGTGAAATGGAAGTGTTGAAGGGTATGAATGGCGTACTTTCATCAAATATCAATATAAAAATCGCGATCTGCACGTATCATAGAAATGAGGATTTTAAAGAAATCTCTAGTTTCCTAGCTGAGAAAGGCTTCGACATAAAAACATCTAAGGGATACATGATCTTCGATCCATTGAATCCACCTTATTTAAGAAGAGGCCTTATAAGAGCTACAAAGAAAGCTTAAATGTCTATAAAGTCTTTTAGTAGTGCAGTGAAATTTGCAAGCTAACAAGTAAAGTCATAATCATCGCTGTTCAGCTTAGGTGAGTGCATGAAAAAGGCGTAGGTTAGTGGTAAAGTAATTCTGGCCACGGTTTAGGAGACGAGATTGTACTTTGCCTCTGTTTTAAATGGTAGCACGTCATCGTGATGTTGATTTAGCATGTTCTGGCTGTAACATTCAACGATTTATTGAAGGCTGGAGACCTAACCCTCGTTAAAACTTAGATATCTCGTTGTGGGTATTTATTCGGCTTTTAGACCTTTTAAAAAATCGTTCCATTGGCACATAATCCAACGATGTGAGCGGCGACTGATGCTCTAATTTGGCTTTAGCCGCCAAGGGTCCTGGCGCAAACTAATGCGTTTATAATGAATGCCCCGAACCGAATGAGACATGACTCCGTTTGGCTTTTAAAGCTCCCGATAAATGACCAGGATTATAAGTAGAATGTTCTGGTAAAAGTTTGTAGTAGGTCCATTGAAAAAAAGCATGATTGTCCAATTGCCAAGTTGCCGAATATTGGCCGTTATCAAATTAGTTAAAAGCGGTATGACGGCTTCTGGGTTTTGCCGAGAACATCGCAATGGCGCCGTTTCGTGCTGACAGTGATGTGTCAAATATGGTGGCTTAGGAACCTCGCTCAAGGAACGAATTAAAGGGCTAGAAGATGAAATCGGGTGGGTTAAAAATGTATGCCGAAGAACGATTGAAATCTGGGTCCATTTAGGAGGGCGTGGCAAATAAGGGGTAAAGCCATCTCAGCGTAAAGAGATGGTTCAGGTTACAGTTGTGAATATGGCCATGTGTTAACTTAGCCGACCGGTTAGTGCGTACATAGTCAGCGTAATTGGAACTTTGGTTTGTGTTACCTGTACTTGCCTAACCTCAAGGGCTACAAATTGAACTATAAGCGCGTGTACTCTATTTAGAAGGAGTTTGAATTTAATTTGAGCATAAAGCCTAGGTCTTCCAGCAAGCGTGACAAACCAGAGGTTCTGTCTGTGCCTGCAGGGTTTAATTACTTTTGGTCAATGGATTTTATGGGTGATGCTAACAATGGTCGCTCAATGCGTGCTTTTAATGCGATTAATGATTGTTAGCGCGAAAGTCTCGTGCTGGGTTTCGGTATCTCATTGCGCGCATAAAGGATTATATAATCTCAGTAAAAAGAATCTTTGAATGGCGTGGCTCGCCGTAGTCTTGTCGATGAGGTAGTCGTTCTGATTTGTGAGTCATTATCTGATTTACCTGGCAATAGAAGGGCAGGCAGTATTGCTGTATATTCGGCCTGAAAAACGAACACAAAATACCCATATTGAGCGTTTTAATCCAAGGGCACTTCATGAACTCTTGAGCGACATTTGTTCGAGACATAGAACATGCACAATAATTGGCCACGCATTGGCGATGGAACTATTAAAAAACATACTCCGTGTTTGCTTGTGATCCGCCTCAACAGGCGCCGTGACCGAAAAGATTTAGTTTGACGGATGTTAAAAATGGGAGGATTACTTAAGTGATTGCTTTGAAAGTCAATCTACGTTTTATATACGGCGGGTTATGCCTGATGGTTGCTAGATAAAAATTAGGTACTTTTAGAATTCAGTGTGAGGCACTATGTGTTGCTGCCAAGCTTAGAGTTATTATTTAAAAATTGAAATCGATAAAGGTGTAATGGCTTGAAAGACAAATTAAAAATTGGGATTTTATCATTTCCTACTGCTTGCAATCATGGTGCGTATCTTCAGGTGTATGCATTACGTGGTTACCTTCTGGAACAAAATTATAATGTTAAAGTCATAAATTATAGAAACAAAAAGCATTTCCTTAATGAAATGCGATCGATGTTTGTTAAAAAAAATGTTCAATTGATTTTATTTAATCTAATAAGATATTTGGGATTTCGAAGAGCTCAAAAGCGGTTTGATATGGTTGGGATGAGTTTTAGTCATCAGGATATTGGTTCCGATAGCTATGACGTAATTATAGTAGGAGGAGATATAGTTTGGGACTTTGGATCTTCGTTTATTGGTCATGATCCTATCTATTATGGTCATAATCTGAAGAGTAAAAAGGTAATAGCCTATGCGGCAAGCGCCGGAAACTCGAAGGTAGGGGATTGTCCAAATTATGTAAAGAGTGGTATAAAAAACTTTTCAGGTATTGGAGTGCGTGATTCGGAGAGTTATAAGATAGCTAATGTAATAGACACAAAGGCTAATAAAAGCATAGTTTTGGATACCACATTAATTTATGACTTTCCACTGACATCTAACATTAACCACTCTAAGAAATACATTCTCATATATGCCTTTACAGTCACAGAAGATGACCGTTTTGAATTAATTTCTTTTGCGGCAGCTAATGATTTGGATATTTTATCCATTACATTTAATAATTCTCACTCTTGGGCTACGAAAAATTTCTCCACTATTGATCCACTTGATTTTGTAGAGCTAGTTAGGAATGCTGCTTATGTGTTCACTTCGACTTTTCATGGATTGCTCTTTTCTATAAAATATCGAAAACAAGTCGCATTGCGGAATAACCCCACTATTGCGTCGAAATGTTCATGGCTCATCGAAAATCTAAGTTTGGACTCGGTCGTTATTTCTAAAGAGTCATCTGTCTCCAAAATTTTCAATAATGACAGGCTTTTCCCTGAAAGCTTTAATGATCATTTTGATAGTTTGGTACTACAGTCAACTGTTTTTCTGAACTCAAATATTGAGGTGTGATCCCCATTTAGATTAAGTTCCGTTTTAGGAAAGATTTTCTCGTACACTTATCGAAGGAGATCTAATTGTCAAAATCACGATTTACGGACAGCAAGATTAGGGCTGTCCTGAAACAAAACGAAGCGGGAATTAAGTTCCAGGATTTGTGTCGCGAGTATGGCATTAGTTCATTGAGCGTTTGTGAGTGGCAAGCCAAATTTGGCGGCGTTGATGTATCACTGACGAAGCAAATGAAACAGCTAAAAGAATAAAACCAGCGATATAAATAGATGTATACTTAAGAGATACAAAAAACTAAAATTCACAAGGACATTATTGCAGAAAAGAGGTGATGCGATCTCGACGACGAGACTTGGCTTGCAGGGTCAGATTTGACAATGAGATTAGCACCGATCCGTTGTCAATCGACACTATCGTAATTTTTATAAGCCGATCTTACCGGATGAACATTCCGATATGGAAGATGAGCTAAAGCGTCTTACCCAGACGGATACATAATAGGGCTCTAGCCTATACCGTTATTTCACGAGACACCGAGGGATTTAAATGCAATCAAAATCGCGTTTCCCGCAGCTCCTAGAACCTTGAGTTAAACCTAAGGATATACCTAAGACTGGCATCAAACATGATGAGCGTTCAGCGCTTAACGTATCTTCTTAAATTAATCAGGTGTGCTCGATTGATTTTATGAGTGACGTACTAAAAAATGGTCGCTTACAGCTCAAATTTATCTTACTTGACGGTTTTAATCGCGAAAGGTTGTTTATTGGTGGAGACACATTAATGCTTACTTAGCGGATTTTGAAATCGTGGCAGTAAATTGAATGGAGCGGAAAACTACTCGTACTTCGTTGTGACAATGGCCCATAATATATCAGCAATGAATCTGTTAATCGGGCGGCGAAAGAACAAATAACGTTGATCTATATCCGGCCTGGGAAGCCCACATAAAATGCCTATATTGATCGGTTCAATCGTATAGCCCGTCAAGAATCGTTATCTTTAACCCTGTCAGAAGGCATAGGGCATGTACAATTTAGCGACATAGTGACATTTGCGATTTAGTAACGTTCATCCACCTTTAGCGCTTGTAAGGGCTCCACTTCTACAGCTGCTATAACTGAGACAGCCTCTAACTTTAACTAATGTTAATAATGGGGGTGATAATTGAGGGACATTAATGCAATTTATATCAGAGCGTATTCGCTTTATCCTGTATTGGCTGAGATATTTGAATCATTTTTTATATGATCATTTTCGATTCGTTAAATACAGCAATACTGAATATGAATATATTCGGGATACTAATAAGTTAGTTGCTAAAATAATTTCATTATATCATGTTATCGAAAAGGGGCTTTCGATTGAGACCCCTCGATTGCGATTCGGCTTGCCACGCATCAAAATGCTAATTAAATATATTGAAATATATTCGGGCAGGGTGGATAGAGACAACTGGGATATTCAGGTTATTTCCTCGTTGAAGGTTCTTAGCGAATATTCAAAGTTTAATAGAGATCGTGGAGCAGATATTTTGCTAGTTGACGAATTTCTTAGCGATTATTCAGATTTTTTAGCAGTTGAGCATATAGAAGGAGGCACTAAAGTACTTGCACTAGACGATTTTTTCTTACAAGAAGCTCCCCTCTTTGATAGCGTTGTTTCCTTACGTTCGAGTGTGCGTAATTTTGGAGTTGGTGAAGTTGCGTTAGCTGATGTTCATAGCGCTATAGCACTTGCGCAGCAATCCCCATCCACCTGCAACAGGCAGTCATCTAGGGTCCTAGTTACTAAAGATAGAACGCAGATATCTAAGCTATTAGCGCTCCAAGGCGGCGCGAATGGATTCAGTGAACAAATTAATTGTCTCCTCGTGATTTGCAGCGATTTGTCCTGTTACCAAGGTCCAGGGGATCGTACTTCAGGCATTATCGATGGCTCTCTTTTTGGTATGTCATTGTTACATGCTGCAACGCGTTATAACATCGCGAGTATTCCGTTAAATTGGAGCAAAAGTTATAAAGACGATATTAAACTCCGTGAGATGATAAAATTCCCCGTCTCATATACCGTACTTTTTTTTATTGGATTAGGGACTTTTAAGAATAATGTGAGGGTTGCACATAGTACTAAAAACAGTACCTTCGAAATTTGTATGAATATTGAACCTAGATAGTTCGTCTGTCAGATTAAATTAATTAATACGATACGTTTGTCGAAAAAATTGTTGTATTGAAGAATAATGAGTCGATATGATAGGAATTATCAAAGCATGCATTCTCTGCAATATCGTCAAAATATAGCCTAACGTTGAAAGTGAATAACTCTTAGAGATCGTTGGTCATTGTCGCCGCTATTTTTTTTTGACATTTTATTGTTTCCGACAATGTTGTTTTTTGTCACTCGTATCTGATTCATACCACCAACAATGATAAAGGATTAAATTTTCAATGAAGTCTCTTGTTATAGGGCGTGGACTAATCGGTACTCACATCCATAAGGAAATTCTAGAATCTGATATTGTATCGTCCAGAAACGCTTTGGATTACCTTAATAGATTCGATTACGATTGGGTCATTAACTGCACTTTTGACCCTACCCTTAGTGATTTCTCTTACGATGTCGATCTCAGCTTTGATGCGTTAATTATTAAAGCGGTGAGAGCTAAAGCTGGCGCTAGATACCTAATGTTATCCTCTCGTAAAGTTTATCCACCTGAAGACCAATGGGGCGCTACTGAAAATTTAGAGATATACATTGACGATATAGACTCTGCCTATGGACGAAATAAGTATCTAACTGAAATATATGTTAATCAAGTTTTGGGTAAAGGGCGATCTCTCATATTGAGGTTACCAAATATTTTTGGCTATAGGTCTACTAAGAGTTTAAGTTCAACATTTTTTGATCAGATGTACAAAAATCTGATTAATAGAAGGGTCATTTCGTTTGACTTTACTAGACATACTAAAAGAGATTTTATGTATGCAGGTGATTTGTCCAGAACTGTGCAAGTTCTTGTGGAGAATAAAGTCACCGGTTTATACAATTGCGGTTATGGACATTCTGTGGAGTGTGGCGTACTGGCGGAGATTTTGATAGATATGACTGGGTATGGAATGATTGTGGATGCTGAAAATGTTAAGGATGAATTTTTCCTAAATACTTCTAAATTAGAAAATCGAATTGTCATGCCAAGATTCGAGCATTTAAAAAACGGCATTATTGGCACCATTAAACAGGAGGATTAATATGCAAAAAATATGTATCACTGGAGGCGCTGGATTTATTGGCTCTCACTTAGTCGATTTTTATTGTGATAACTATCCAGACGCAGAAATGATTGTCATAGATAAGATGACGTATGCGGCTAATAGAGGAAACTTAGCCATTCACCTTGATAAAAGCAATTTCAGGTTAATAGAGTCTGATATCTGCGACCCTGAGACTTATTTGTCTCATATTAATGATTGTGATCTGCTAATTCATACCGCGGCTGAAAGCCATGTTGATAACTCTTTTCATAACTCAGCTCAATTTACTCTTTCAAATACGTATGGTACTCATATTTTATTGGAGTCTGCGCATAAAGCTGGCGTTAAGAAGATAATTCATCTGAGCACAGATGAGATTTATGGTGAAAATACCTGCGATCGACCTCATGATGAAGAATCTCACTATAAACCTAGTAATCCATATGCTGCGTCTAAAGCCTCTGCAGAGATGCTTACCAAAAGCTATGTAGAATCGTTTGGAATGCCGATAACTGTTATTAGAGCCAATAATATCTTTGGAGTACGACAGTTTCCTGAAAAAATTATTCCTAGAACGATATCTCGACTTCTAAACAACCTCCCGGCATTGATATATGGCGATGGATCAAACTTGCGCTCGTACCTATCAGCATATGATCTATGTGAGGCTTTTAAGTTAGTTCATGATGAAAAGTTTAATGGCCAAGTATTTAATGTGGGTTCAAAAAGTGAATACTCAAATATACAAATTATTTCCAAGTTATGTGAATTAATGGGAAAGGATCCGGAAGCGAGTATTCAGTTTGTTACTGATAGACCTTTTAATGATTCAAGGTATTTGATTAATTATGAAAAAATTATGAAATTAGGGTGGTCTCAAGAGGTCTTCATAGAAGATCAATGGGAAACTGTGATCGAATGGTATGCCCAGAATGCAGATAGATATAGACACGTCGAACTTTAGCTGGAGTACCATGAAAGAGCCGAATGAAATTATTTATATTTTGCCTGAATTAAGATTCGGTGGTGTTCAGATCTTTGCTTTGGATCTTGCTTATTATCAAATAAGATTAGGATACAAAGTAAAGATACTTTCTGTGGGGAGTTCGCGCTCAGTGCTTGATCGGTATAAGGATGTCAAAAAAGAGAGTCTAAATAGTGCAATTTCGTTGGTAACTATATTGGAACTGTATTTTTACATTCTTAAAGTTTTGATTTCTGGTCGGAAGGTTAAGCTTCATACGCAGGGCTACTTATTAACATACGTTGGCTTTTTTGGGGCTTGTAAAAATATCAGTATTGTGCATACCATTCAAAATCAGGCGGAATATGAGGCAGGACTCAAAAGGATGAAGCTTCATTCTTTTTACTTTAGAAGAACTAATGTGACTGCTGTTGCTAATTCTAGACAGATCGCTAGTAGTTTTGAGTCATATTATGGGTACAATGTGGATCACACAATTATGAATGGCATCGATCTCGACAATATTAATATGTCCGGCGCTTCGCTCTGTTGGGCTGGCGCGGAGAAAAACCATGTTAATCTCCTGACTGTTGGTTCTTTAGGCGCTCATAAAAATCAGAAAATGCTTATCGATGCCTTTAGTAGATTAGACGACTCGAACGCTTCGCTTTATATTATAGGTGGTAACTCTAATAATTATTTAGATAAGCCGTATCTGGATGCTCTGAAAAATAAGTCAATCTATTATATGGGTGAAATTACTAATTCGTTATCGATGATGACCAAATGTGATGTTTTTTGCTTGAGCTCTAGAAATGAGGGTTTGCCGCTAGTCTTAATGGAGGCAAAGTTACTGGATATGGTGGTGGTTACCACAGACGTTGGGGGTTCTAAGGAAGTCATTGATACTGATGATTTCCTTGTTCAGTCTGATGATTCTGATGGGTATCTAGTAGCGCTACAATCTGCCGTCAGACACGTTAGAGATAATGAATCTAAACTATTAAACCTCGATTTGAAAAAGCATCTCATGATTGAGAGATGTCACCAGGATTATCAGAGGATCGCCGGTCAAGTTAAAAGCCACTAAGCGATGGTTTTTTATAATGTTGTCAGATTTTTTCATCCTTCTTTCAGGGTTTTATTTCGTTAACTAGTGAGGGTGAGAGTACTCGATCTTCTTATAGTGTTCTATATAAAGTGACTAAGACAGCTCTAGACTATACCATTGCAATTAGGCGAGAGCGCGTTAATGGCCGTCAGTGGCTGCTGGTAGTCTCTCTAATTTTTTTATTTCTTAGAGGCCATTAATGTTTCCTTTTTTGCAGTCATCTATTTTGTTGAACTATGTCATTAGTGGGCTCTATTCATGTCAAATCGATAAAGTGGTGAATTACGAAGAGTAAAACCACTAAACTAACAATCAATGCAGCTGATCTGAACCATACGGGTAGGGGCAAGTGTCTTATGTTCATTTGGGTTGTCATTTACTTCTCGGGGCTTTAGTGAGTAAAAATTGGGATTCTTAGAGTATATGTTTTGTGCCTGAAGGAAATTGTTGTTTTACAACGCGGCAATATTTCTTTGTATTTATAGTTCTATTAATTAAGTTCTTTCAAATCTGCAATGGTGCCCTTCATTCTGTGGTCCCCGCTTTTTGTAGAATTACATAAAGTGCGATCTTTGTAAGATCAATTGAATTTATAAGGCCAAAATTTTATGGTGGATATAGTTATATCTTCTCGAATTCTTGATAATTTTATTTATATACGTTTTATTTTTTAAGGATAATCTTTACATATATGAAAAAAGTAAAAAAAGTGACTATCCATTATCCATACACACCTAATTATAATATGGTCTTTCTAGATCAATTACTCCGAATATCAGATCATGACTATCTGCTATATACGGACAAACGAAGTTCAGATGGAATCGAATTTGGAAATGTTTCTAGCGATTTGATTGTGAGACAGTCCCCAATCAGGAAGGTGAAGGGTATATGGTTCTCAACGAATTTGGTATCTCACCTGTTGCGAGATAGGCCAGATGTTTTTGTGGTAAATGGTAATCCTCGTGATTTAGCGACCTTGTTGGTTATGTTAATAGGGGTATTCACTAAAACTAAAATAGTTGCCTGGGGCATGTTCCACCGGATTGGGGAGCCACGTTTGGTTACTACGTTTTATTTCTGGTTATGCGGTATGTTATGCGATGCGAATTTTACTTATGCAAGAATTGGAAAAATATCTCAAATAGCACGTGGTATTCGGTCTTCTAAGATTCATGTGATCGGTACGGCGATTGCTGATCGAAATAGTGTCAGTGCAGTTACCGCTGAAAACAAATTACGCGTATTAAGTGAGTTTGGCCTAGATTCGTTTTTGAATTCTGGGGATTTTGTCTTATTGCAAATCATGAGGCTATCATCGATCAAAAGACCCGAACTACTGGTTGAGCTGATGTCGAAACTGGCTGATAATGGCAAATCTATAAAACTTATTTTAGCAGGTGGCGGGCCGCTAGAAGACTGGTTTAAGGCTAAAGTGCTGGACGCCGGATTAACGAGTTCTATAACCCTTCTTGGTCCAATTTACGATTCAGAGAAGTTATCTGCTCTCTATGATATTGCTAATGTGACTGTTGTTCCGACTTGTATAGGTCTGACAGCGCATCAATCTTTATCATACAATGTTCCTATTATTACGGATAATTCAGTCATTAACCAAGCAAGCGAATTTGAAATTTTGGTTAGTGGTTACAATTCGGTTATCTATGAAGAAGGCGATATTAGTGAGCTGTGTAAAATTATTGAAAGACTATATGATGATCGCGACTTCTTAAATCGTTTAGGGTCAAATTGTATGGTTTCTTTAGAGCAGTATTCAATAAGAAATAAGGCACTTAGGTTCCTCAGGGCGATAAAGTCGTTATGAAGACGAAACTAGTATCTAACCGGTGGGGGTTATAGATGAAGGGTTGTGCAAAAAAGACGATTCTGATCTTAGATTTTAATGTAGTCTATGAGTTGTTAGCAGGTGTGTCTGTTCTTTCTCATGTACAAAATGATCCCGTTTATAATTATGAGGTGGTGTTCAACCAAAGTTGCGCTCTCGAGGATGCTTTGCAAGACTCCGGGGTTTCGACTCACCGTTTGCCATTTGCATCTTCGAATCGTGCGATTCAATTGTTGAATTTGATTTTTCTAATTCCTCGTATTATTTATCTTTTCCTGAAGATCAGGCCAGATTTAGTGCATGCCAATAATGTACTAGCCGCACGATTTGGAGTCATCTTCAAAATTCTGTTCAGGACACCGCTGATTACTCATATACGCAACGTTGGGCTGCCGCCTCGCACCAAATGGATATGCTATTTTACTGATAGATTTGCCTGTGTCTCGGAGGTGACAGCTCATCTGTCATTAGATAGTCATTATTTGAGTAAGGTGGACGTTGTTTATGACGGTTTCTTATTTCCGTCAGAAATAAATAGTACCAAGACAAAAGAAATACCTCTAAAACCCAATTCAAATACGAATGTTGTACGAGTGGGCATGTGTAGCAGATTATCACCACAGAAAGCGGTTGATGATTTCTGCCTTATGGCCGAAAATACACAAATAAATAGTCGATGTACTTTCCACCATGCTGGCGGTGTACCCTCTATTGAGTCTGATAATCCTTACAGTGTTTCTCTAGCACTAAGTTACTCAGCATCGGTTGACTGGGCAGGGTACATTGAAGATATTTCTGAGTTTTGGAATGATATTGATATAGCCATATTTCCCCCGCGAGGATATGAAGCGTTCGGTCGAGTTGTTGCTGAAGCGATGGCTTTGGGTATTCCGGTAATTTCATCTAAGTGTGGTGGGCCAGAGGAAATAATTGTCAATGGGGTTTCTGGGTTACTTTTAGATCATGGTGATATTGGTGGTTTCGTCGAATGTATTAATCGGCTGGCTTACGATACTAAGCTACGTAAAGAAATTGGTGAAGAAGGTAGGTTAAGAGTACTAAAGAATTTTTCGATCGATAGATATATAGCTAGGTTACACTTGTGCTACGAACAAGTTATCTAGCCATACTCCGGACTGTTATCCTATAAAAATAGGGATACCTGACCTTGTTGAGGTCTATTTGGCTTTAGTATTATTTCGATTTGGGCTTAACACCTTTATTCCGTCAGTCATCTCAACTAATCCTAGCTACATTACCATTGGTTTTAGGGCGGTAGTTTTGGTGTTGTCTCTTGCCCTTCTGGCGGCTTGGCTCTTATCAATGAATAAGAGGTTAAATTCCTATTTATGGTGACATTATTTTTAATGGGTTATACATTGCGTCTGATTGGTGACGTCGGTGTCTATGATTTTGGGCTGACTGCGGATGTTCTTTATCTTAAGTTCTTTGTCGTGGCTCTACTTCCTTTTATCACCTTGAGTCTTGTGAGAGTAAAAGGGAAGATTGAAATTTTAGCGTTTTATATTGGCTTTTGTTAATCACAATTTATTATCTTTTAATATCGGAAAATAGGTAGGCCCCATTTAAGTTTATGCTTTGTATTTTCGGCGTCCTCAGCGTGATTGTGTTAATAGCGTCGGTGTCTAGAGGAGCGATGTTGGGAGTTTATTGTTTATTTTTGCTTGAGGTCCTGCTGGGGAAAAATATAGCTAGTATCTAGGTTATATTCTAAATCTTGATTTTTTAATGATTTTATATTTTGGCCATAAACTTATTTTCCGGTTCAGCATTAAACCGAATGTCTATAGATCTTGGGTCATGAGGCGATTAAGGAGAGGCCAGCGTTTCTTTTTGTGGGCACTTGCTGCTCAGAATATCTTGATTAACCCAGTTTTTGGGAGTCATGTAACCACCGAGTTTGGTTATGAGCACAACCTGTATCTGGAGACTTTCATCGCTACAGGGCTTGTTGGGCTGACCTTATTGCTGGTGCCGATTAGTGTGTGTTCCGCGATTTCTAAGCTTAAGGAAACGTGGTATTATTCGTACAATTACACACTATTATTTATTTTCGTGATGGTTATTGTGCTATGTTCAGGTACCGTTTATTCTTCGAGCTTTTTTCTGTTTGCTTCCATTAGTATTGACTACACGAAAGCCTAATTAATTATTTTTTGAAATAAAATCTATGATTGTTCTTATCATCACATGTGTCTATAAGCCTGAGCCGGTCGTTTCGGCTGGTATAGCTTATGACTTAGCGGTTGAGTTATCTAAATTAGATTATCCAGTGACGGTATTATGCCCGTTCCCATCTCGACCTAAGGGTCATATATATGAAGGGTTCAATAGAAATCTTTGTAAAATCGAGTTAGATGATACTGGGTTTTCAATTGTTCGGGTTCTTTCGTTTTTTTCTAAAAAGTCTTCATTCTTGAGTAGATTTTTAGAGAACGTTTCGTTTGGTATCACGAGTACTTTGTATCTATGTTTGAGCAAGCAAAAGCCAGATGTCATATTTTTGAATACATGGCCTATTTTCGCATCTTTCTTAAATGTATTTATGGCGAAATTATTAGGTATTAGGGTAGTTCGCTCCATTCAAGATATTTATCCTGAAACTTTAAGTTCGCAGAAAAGAATCCTTAAGGGCGGTTTGTTTTACCAGCTACTGAGCTGGTTCGAAAAGTATAATTACAGTAATTCGTCGAAAAACATCACTATTTCTCAAATAATGGGTAACGTATTAGCGGACAGATATCCTCGATTGCCACCGCCAATCATTGTCCCAAATTGGCATACCATTCCGCAGCAATCAAAAAATGAAATGTCCAGAGCTCAAATTAGCTCCAAAATAGTGAGTGGTGATATCGTTTTTCTTTACGGCGGTAATATATCTACTGCTTCAAATATTGTCGGGTTACTGCAGGCTTTCGCAACTTTTTCTATCGGTCAGCCTGTAGCTAAATTGATTATTGCCGGGAGTGGCCCTCTATACCAAACCTGTGCTGGGCTCGTTCAAAATCTAAATATGGAGGACAAAGTTTTTTTCCACAACCCATGGCGCGCTCAAGATACCCTCCCTCTTCTAACGTTGGCAGATATCCTTATATTGCCAACCGACAATGAGCAGGCGATATATTCTGTTCCATCCAAAATAATCTCCTATATGACTGCTTCTAGGCCAATACTTGCATTTGGTGTTACCAACTCTGAGTTAGAAGATTTAGTATGTTTGTCAGGCTGTGGATGGTTTTATGATGGCGTTGATGAGTTAACTATTCATGCTGGGCTTAAAGCGTCCCTAAACAGTAGTTTGTTGGGTCGTCAATCTATGGGTACTAGGGGATATAAATTTATGGTTGATAATTTGAGTAAAGATGTAAATCTTCAAAAAATTATTGACCAATTAATTGGGTAAAGCTGAGATGTCTATTAGGAATGTTATGGATATTAGATCCATGAGTTTAGCTGATGTTGATTATGTCGCGGCAGTTCATGAGTATGCGTTCCCTGATTTCTTTCTAACATTGCTCGGCCACGATTTTCTGAAGCGTTACTACTTAACTGTGTTGGAATATGAGGATTCGATATCATTGGTTCATTTGAATTCACACGGAAGCATAGACGGTTTTGCAGTCGGATTTGGAGAGCCCAGTGCTTTTTATAGTTTCCTTAAGAAAAAAGGTCTGCCCTTTATTTGGCCAGTGCTAAAGGGCTTTTTTAGACGGCCACGTCTCCTAAAAAGGATATTAATGAATGTTTTAAGGGTCAATGCTTCCGATTCAAAGGAGGTTTACGAATTATCCTGTGAACTATCGTCGATCGGGGTTAAAACTCAGGGTCGTGGGATTGGAAAAAGGTTATTGTCTGAGTTCGTTGAGGTTGCGTGTTCCAAAGGTTTGAGGCACGTTCTGCTAACTACAGATGTAGTTGGAAATAGAAGCGTCATTGATTTTTATCTGGCCTATGGTTTCATTGAAACTCATATAGAGACCCGGGGAGACAGAACAATGAGTCATCTTTCGTTTATAATTCGCAGTTAGATTAGGAGTTTTTACATGTGGAAAATACAACTTTTTAAGTTGAATTTTGATGATCAAGAAGTTAAGGCTGTTTCTGATGTTGTTGCTGGGGGTTGGCTATCCATGGGTGAAGAAACTATAAGTTTTGAAGAAAGCTTTGGTTCTTTTCTTGGGAAAGATGTCTATTGTAAAGCGGTTTCTAATGGCACTGCAGCTCTTCATATGGCTCTTTTAGCTTTGGATGTTGGTCGAGGGGATGAAGTGATTATCCCGTCATTAACTTTTGTCGCGGATATAAATGTTGTTAATTTAGTTGGCGCTACTCCAATACTAGCTGATTCACGCGATTTAGATGATTGGAATATGTCTTTTGACGCTATTAAGCAAAAGGTGACAGATAAAACTAAAGCCTTAATCGTCGTGCATTATGCAGGTTATCCTTGCAAAGATATTGCAGCAATAAGTAAGTTTTGCCAAGATCGAGGGATTGGTTTGATCGAAGATGTAGCTCATGCTCCCGGAGCATCAATCGATGGGAAAACATGTGGAACGTTTGGTGATGTTGGCTGTTTCTCATTTTTTAGCAATAAGAACTTATCAATTGGTGAGGGGGGGATGGTTTCAACCTTAAGTCCAGATTTGCATAAGAAATTGGGATATTTAAGGTCCCATGGCATGACAGCGTTAACATTAGACAGGCATAAAGGCAGATCGATTACCTATGATGTCGCGCAACCTGGCTTAAATTATCGTATGGATGAAATGCGATCAGCTATAGGTTCTGTGCAACTTCATAAATTGCCGGCCGGTAATGTTAGGCGAGGAGAGCTTACTGACCGGTATCGAAGTAATCTCCAGGGTTCTACAGTTATAATGCCTTTCGAAAACCAGCCGTCAAACTCCACATCTGTGTATCACATCTTGCCAGTATTGCTTCCTGAGAAAACAGATCGGGTATCAGTTATTGGTACTCTAAAAGAAAAGAGAATTCAGTCTAGTATTCACTACCCACCCTTTTGGGATTTTACAGCCTATAAAGGACAGTTTTCGCCAAATGATTCACCCGTTACGGCAGATATTTGCCGCCGACAGCTCACGCTTCCCCTATTCCCCACCATGACCGAAGATGAGGTTGATGAGGTTTGTAACGCGCTTTTGGAGGCGTTATGAGTGATGAAACTGGGATTTTAGAGCTTATTGGTCGCACATCAACGCTTTTTGGTGCTGATGTTGATGGCCTTTCTGATGATTTATCATCATTGGTGAAGGGTAGCCGTTTTCTAGTAATCGGCGGTGCTGGTTCTATTGGGCAAGCAGTAACTAAAGAGATTTTTAAGCGAAGTCCTAAAGTGCTTCACGTTGTTGACATTAGTGAAAATAATATGGTTGAACTGGTACGCGATATTCGTAGCACCATTGGCTATATTGAAGGTGAATTTAGAACATTTGCGGTTGATTGTGGCAGTCCTGAATTTGAAGCTCTTATCTCCTCAGAAGGACCGTATGATTATGTCTTTAACCTATCGGCATTGAAACATGTGAGAAGTGAGAAAGATCCATACACACTAATGCGGATGTTGAGCGTAAATATTTTTAATACTATTAAAACATTCAGGCTCGCTCGAGATAATGGGGCTAAAAAATATTTTTGCGTATCAACAGACAAAGCAGCAAACCCAGTAAATATGATGGGTGCGAGCAAGCGTATTATGGAAATGTTCTTAATGCGTGAGAGCGAAACTATGCCTATTTCAATGGCACGTTTCGCAAATGTAGCTTTCTCTGATGGTTCTTTACTGCATGGTTTTAATCAGCGTTTTGCAAAGCGCCAGCCATTCTCCGCTCCTAATGATGTGCGTCGGTATTTCGTAACACCACAAGAATCTGGCGAGTTATGTCTTATGTCCGGATTGCTAGCGGAAAATAGAGAGATATTGTTTCCTAAATTGAGTGAACATCTTCATCTAATCACATTTTCTGATATCGCAGAGCGTTATTTACGCCAAATGGGTTACGAACCATTTCGCTGCGCTAGTGAAGAGGAAGCTCGTGATCGTGCTGCCGAGTTGATCGCTAAGAAACAGTGGCCTTGTTATTTTTTTAGTAGTGATACGACTGGCGAAAAGGATTTCGAGGAATTCTTTACTGATAAAGAAGACCTAGACATGAGTCGGTTTGATGGATTGGGCGCTATTAAAAATCAACCTATTTACGATAGTCAAAAATTAGATGATTTTTCTTTTGGCGTTCAAGCGTTGAGAGAAAAAGGTAGCTGGGATAAACAGGCGATCTTAGACTTGTTTTTTGACTTATTACCCGAGTTTGCTCATAAAGAGACCGGTAAATATCTTGATCAGAGGATGTAATCTTGATTCGATTTTTCGATGTAGTACTTTCAGGCCTAGCACTTACTGTACTCTCACCTTTGCTTATTCCCATCGTGTTGTTTCTAAAATTTTCTGGTGAGGGTGAGATTTTTTTCCTCCAAGAGCGTGTTGGTAAAAATAGGGAAATGTTTAAGCTCTTTAAATTTGCAACTATGCTGAAGGATAGTCCGAGTATGGGAACTGGAACCGTTACTATGAAAAACGATCCCAGAGTTTTACCGGCTGGTAAGTTTTTGAGGAAAACGAAAATTAACGAATTACCGCAGTTACTCAATGTATTCATTGGACATATGAGTTTGGTTGGCCCAAGACCACAGGCGCCGAGATGTTTTGATGCTTTCCCCGTTGAATCACAGAATATTATTGTACAGGTCAAACCTGGTCTTTCTGGCATTGGGCCGATAGTGTTTCGTGGTGAAGAGGATATCCTTGAAGGCCATAGTGGTACGCTAGATTTTTACGACAACGTAATTGGACCATACAAAGGAGACGTTGAAGCCTGGTATGTAGGGAAACAAGGTCTCATTGCCTACTTTTCCTTGATATTGCTTACTGTTTGGGTCGTTTTATTTCCCAAGTCAGATTTAGTTTGGCGGTTATTTAAAGATTTGCCTTCTCCTCCCGATATCTTAAAGAAAGACTTGAATTTCCCTGATTAGTGCTCAAAGTATCTAAATAGTCCAGTTTCTGAGATACGTCATGGCGGTAGAGTCAGTTTGCCAGCCTCCTCTAATCATTATCCTTTCTAGCGGCTCTCCCTGCTCTAGCAGGTCAAGAGCTGCTCCTACCCTAAATGAATGACCGCTGAGCGGTTGTTCATTGGAATCCATGTTTAGGTCTTTTTGCAGTGCCTTTAATATGGTGCTTATACTTGCAGAGTGTAGGTTCTTTCCAAAATGCCCATACCTATTAATTGATCTCAGAATATAGCCTTCATCGCTGATCATAGTCCTCCATTTTTCTAATAAGTCGAACAGTTCTTGGCTGATTGGTAAAATCTTCCCAGCCCCGAATTGATCCGTTTTTGAGAAATTGAGCTTGATACCCGGTTTTCCGTTCGGTGCTTGGTAGATATCTTCAAACTTAAACGCGCAGAGCTCCGACCTGCGTCGCATTGTTTCGTAGCCGAGTCTTAGGAGGACTTGATTTCTTAAACCCCTGACACTGTTATCGCAGTTGCTAAGTAGCTGGCTGAGCAGTGGCTTTGTGAGGGGAGCAGCCTGTCGCTGTGCCCGTCCAATTTTGCGGTGCATTCGTTTTATGGCCAATATGACCTCTGGCTGTTTGGTGGGGTCGTTATTTTTGGATAGTTTGAGTACGGTGCCAAGGCTGTTTATTCTTCTGCGAATGGTCGCGCTTTTTCTTATGGTGGCAAGGTAGTCAACATACTGCGCCATTACCTCGGCAGTTGCCGGTATAGAATCAATATTATTGTGTGAGCACCAGGTCTGGTATTGAATAAAATCCGACCGATAGGCTCTTATGGTATTTTTGGCAAAGGCGCCATCAAACTTGGCTAAGATATCGTCAATCATGTTATTCTACCTGTAATAGGGTCAATAAACTCATTAAATGGTATTAAAAGTACCATAATAGATATTAAAAATGCTTTCGTCAAATCAAATTAGAGCCGCTCGTGCCCTGCTTGGGTGGAGTGGTACAGACTTAGCCGATCTTAGTGGGGTGGGGATTACTACCCTCAGGCGTTATGAGTTGCAGAGGGGTATTCCTTCAGCTAATACGAGTGTATTAATGATGATAAAAAAAACGCTAGAATCAGCCGGCATTGAATTTACCGGTGATCCGTTGGTTAATCCAGGCGTGACCCTGCGTATCAAGCGCGACGACTAAATTCTATCTGTTTTATCTTTTAGCTTATGCTTTATACTATTCACTTCAGTATTGATGTGGATGTCGCTATGCCTGTTGAAGATAAATCCAAGTCTCTTTTACCTTTCCTATCAAGCCCCAAACTTTTGCCTAATGAATCTAAGGCTGAGTTTCAATCAAGCTTACAGAGTCTCTTATCCGAACTAGACAATCCATCACCCTTGGCAGCTGCCCTGGTCAGCCAGCTCAATGAGTGCCTTTGGTGGATTAGGAGGCACACCGCCGATAAAGAGCTACTGCTTTATGAGGCGATGGCGAGGCTTTTGTCTAAAGGGGGAATCTATACTGAGACTTATGACAACCGCAAAGTCTCAGAGGCACTTGAACGCTATTTGGATGGCAGCGCGGACAAGGATGAGGCGGCGTGGATTGAGGACATTCTCGCCAAGTCGAAGCTGACCCTATCCGATCTCCGGGTTAGGGCCTTTAAGGATGCGGCTAGGCACATTAAGATGGTGGATGATCTGATTCACCGTCAGCACCAAACGATGAGGCATCTTCAAAGGAGTATCGACTCCATAGACTATAAGTCACGCCTGATTAAGCGTATGGACCTTGAACTGGCAGCACTTGGGTCAAAGCAGTCTGCGAAGGGGGTTCTGTCGCTTGACGATGAACCATCATAGGAGCCTTGCAAATCGCTGCAATGCACTTAAATCAACCGGCCCTAGGTCGGCGTCTGGGAAGCGGGCCAGCAGCCAAAATTCCCGTAAGCATGGCCTTAATAGTGCCCCCGACTTTGAATCATCCCTTGAGTATCAGACGCTTGTCGAGCTAATTGCGGAAGAGGGGTTCTCTGCCTTTGTTTGTGCCGATATTGCCGCGGGACTTCTTAATTATCGACGGGTGATGGATGCCTATTACGATACTTATAGCAGCCCCGAGCCAGTTGATGAGTTTTTGCGCGATGCGAATGTGAAGGCTTCGAACCCTATCTTTAGCGAGCTTCTCAGTCCGTCGGGCAGTGAGCCCCAAGATGTGCGAGAGATGGCATCTTTTTTTGCGAGCATGCAAAGGCAAGAACGGCGTAAGGGTGGGCCTGCGTCACGTCGCTCTGCGGATACCCACAAGCTGATACGCTACCAGCGCAATGGTATCGCTCGGTTATCCAGAGCGATTCGGCAGGGCTAGAATAAAAAAAGTAACAAAACGAAGC